>Ga0247691_1000254_pt1 | contig 11984 bp, 12 predicted proteins | sample CNK32_metaG_FD_182721 | JGI IMG/M metagenome (GOLD analysis project Ga0247691, IMG submission 182721) | Soil microbial communities from Purdue University Martell Research Forest, Indiana, United States - CNK32 | ecosystem: Environmental > Terrestrial > Soil > Temperate forest > Bulk soil...
ATTGTATTGACCTGTGAAAGGATATTCGGTTCCTTTACGAACGATAATGCGCTCTTCGTCGGGAGTCAATTGATTCCAATCTTTCTTTTCTTTCATCAGTTTAATTTGGCAGAACAAGATACGAAAAAAATGAATGTCAAAAGCACTTAATTACAGTGAGCTGAAAATTTCAAAATTCGCAAATTCGTAAATTAATGTCTTCGCAAAGATACGAACAGATTTTGAGTTAATTTATTGGTTATCAATATTTAATGATTTTTTAATGCGGGTAAAAATCAACTTGTTTTCTCAACTGTTTTTCAGGTTTAAGCAAATAAAAAAGGCTGCCATTTACAGAGCAGCCTTTCCAAATTGTTAGCGATTAGTTACACTCCCATGGAATCAATTTTCCCCATGATTTGTTTCGCATAAAAATCAGTTACTTGTTTCAAAATATTCGTATGCTTATTTTTCGCAGCGATGACCATTTTGGAACCATCTCTGTTTGCATTGATTGTAACATATTGAAGAATTTCAACCACCTTCGCTTCATCTTCCAGGTCCAAACTGGCAACATCCATTTTTTCGAATGCGATGAACATCGAGAAGCTGTCCTCACCAAAATTCTTAGCGTACGGAGGGAGGTTCAATTTTCCTCCGGTCTGTTTTCCGCTGGAAGCAAAGATCCCTTTTTTGTTCGACTGGATACGTAAATCTCCCATCACGTAAGTATCACCTTTCTTTTCAGCAAAAATAGAAAATTGTTGATCTAATAATTTTTGTAAGATGTCTCCTTTGGGACCAAGGCCTAAAAAGCTGGAATATTCCAATTCCATTCCCATTGCTGATTTCGGATTTCCTGTCAGAACCATACCTGCCTGACCGGAGAACAATTTAGAGAAAGGGTTTTCTCCAAGTGCCAATAATGCAAACTTTGCTTCACCCGGAAAATCTTCCATCAATCGTTTTTGAGCAGTTGGCAAATAGTCAGTAAGGAAGCTTTCACCTTTTCGTAAGTCCAGGTTCATTGCAACTCCCATCCATGGATCGCCACCACCGAGTTTGCTAACTAATGTCGCACCGTTTTTATCCTTGAAGAACAATTCGTCTTTCAGATCATCAGAGAAGAGATTCGTAGATTCGATCGTTGCCATTCCATTTGTGAAGTTTGCAACGGTCTTGATGTAAGCATCTTCTACCAATTCGTCCAAATGGTCTTTCTTTTCGGTCGATAATTTTGCTAACTCGGTGTTTGAGGTATTTAATAAACGGGCAATGTCAACTCCTGAAACGATATCTCCTTTTTGTTCGATGATTTCTTCCGCAGTATCTTCGGAAAGATCACCTTCCGTTAGCGTGAATGCTTCCTTGATTTTTGCTTTACCGTCATAATCGCCCGGTTTACTAATGATGATCAGGAGTTTGTTCCGGATCCCAAAAGTCACATCGTCTTCCTGGTGGTATGAAATATCCCCCTCTTTATCCAATGCATATCCCATTTCACTGATGATGGATGAAAGACTGTCCTGGTTCTTAACATTGATCAAAGCATAAATCGTTTCCGGGGTGCCATTTTTAGCAAATGGTGCTTCCAGTGCATAATAAATGGGTTTGTCAATTTCCAATCCTCTTTTCCAGTTTCCTAAAACGCTTCCTAAAATCACATTCACTTTCGGGATGCTTTTATAATCGGCATTGTTCAGGATGTTCATGGCACTGATATGACCAAAAACAACAATTTTTTCATTACCTTCAATCAAAGCGGAAGTAGCTTCAGCAGCGTCACGTTCTGTAGAATTGGAAGAACATGAGCTAATGAATAAAATTCCACTCAAAGTGAAAATGCTGAATATTAGCGATTTATTGTATTTTTTCATAGGTAAATTTTTGTTTCAAATTGACACTCAAATGTAGACTTTCTTTTTAATTTCGAAGTTCATTTTTACAATTTTTATTCCAAACTTAAAACATTGATCCTGTGCATTTTATTGAGCCTTATTTTAATTGGAGACACTTGTACATCGCTTCTGAGGATTCACTTTCTCCGTTTTACAATAGGGAATATAGTGAATTTGAATTTACGGATCGGATTTATAATTTCCTGATTCATCCCCAATGGGACAATATGGGTTCCAGAACACTCTTTACAAAGATCCTTTTTGTGGATTACGAGGAGGGTTTTGCAATTATGGAGTTCATTGGGGAATGGAATGATGCGATTGAGAATGATATCATGACTCTTAAACGCAATGTGATCGAGGAAATCATGCTGCACGGAATTAACAAATTTATCCTGGTAGGAGAAAATGTACTGAATTTTCATTACTCGGATGATTGCTACTACGAAGAATGGTTCGACGATGTGGAGGATGGCTGGATTGCATTGGTCAATTTTCACGATCATGTGATCAGCGAGTTTGAGAAAGCGCGTGTAGACCATTATTTTGTAATGGGAGGAGATTTGGAAGACATTGAATGGAGAACTGCTACACCGGCCCAGTTTTATGAACGGGTAGAGGAATTAGTTCAAAGGAGAATAGGGTAGAAATAGTTAGGGGCGCGATTAATCGTGCCCCTACATGTAATATATATTCAGAACAATGTTTCTATTTCGAAATGAAAACCCGTTTCATGATCATATTGTTATCTACGGAAACATTTACCAGGTAAACACCGCTGTTTAATTCCTTGTCCAGTCGAACGGAAAATGCACTTTCACCCGAACTTACTGTTCCCATGTTCTCCGTAAAAACAGATTTTCCGGAAAGATCGACCACATTTACGAATACAGAGCCATCCACTTTGCTGTCCAATTGAATGTTCAATGAGTTGGTGCTTGCCTGGTATCCGATACGCGTTTCAATTTTTTCTGAAGCGTCTTGTATTCCGGCTTGGGAACCGAATACATGCTGAGAAGTACGAATCACATCCCCGGTATCATCGCTGTTGCTGTTTGTCTGATTGGTTGCCAGGTAAAAAGTGACAGCTCCCACATTTGTTGCAGGAGAAGTCCAGTTGAATGACCAGCTGTTTAGAGTGGTACCTGCCAATTTATGAGTGACGCGTGTTTTTCCTCCGGAAACAATAGTTTTAGTATTAGTACCATCTGTAATTGCAAATGTACCTGCCATTGTATTACCTGGGTTTAAAGCCACAATCTCAAACCCGTTTTTAGCGTTGTTTGTGGACATAGTGATGGTTACCTGGTAAGTTGTGCTCGGCAAATATTCCGTTACCGGCGTTCCGCCTGAAGTCAAGGTAACGAGGTTGAATCCTGAGCCACTCTGTACAGTTCCTGAATGGCATTGAGTACAAGTTGCGTCTCCGGGGGCTCCTGTTTTTCCGCCCGGACTTCCTGCCTGATTCAATAAATGGAAATTCTTATTGAATTTGTTCAGTAATTGAATGGATTCCTTTCCTGAAAAACTTAAGAGAAGTCCTGCTGTTGCAAACAGTCCGATAAATATGTAATTTTTGTTCATAAGAGACAATTTTGTTGTGTATAATTGTTTGCTGCGAAGCTAGTTATCCGGGTGTTGTTTATTGTTATGAAATTGCGGTGATAAATTATGAATTTCCTGTCCGATAGCTATTGGGATGAGTTTTTTAGTCACTTTTTAATGCTGACTGCAATTCGGAAGGTGTTTTTCCCGTAGTGGTTTTAATAAAAGCACTGAAATTGGCTGTTGAGTCGAAGTTCATTTCGTAAGTGATCTCTTTGAGGGATAAATTTCCAAGCACCATAAGCCGTTTGATCTCAAGCAATAATTCTTCGTGAATAAGCCGCAGTGGAGTAATGCCGAAAGCATCCTTGCACAAAGAAGTTAACCGGTCAGGACTCAGGTTCATCATTTCCGAGTAATCTGCCACCTTCTTTTTGGCTCTCACATGCTGGCTCACAAGTTGCAGAAATTGACCGGCAAAATTGCTTGCAGTTTGATGGGGGTTCCGATTGGAAAACTCAATGATCGAAATGAGGATGATTTGCAGATAACTGTATAGTTTATGAATGGATAGCGGAGAAAGGTTCTCGTTAGTGCTCAAGGTAAAAATGGTTTGAACTAACCCGTATAAATGATTGAAGTCATCAGGTACAACGGCAATTTCGGATTCCTGGGAATACAGGTAATGGTGTTGTATTGGGAAGATGTGCTCAAAAATTTCCTTTTTGAATTGAATGATCAGTCCATTGGCACTTTCCCTTTTCAACAGGTGAATCTGTCCCGGATAGATGACATAAATGTGATTGGGTTTTAGCTCGCTTTTGGTAAAATCAATCAGTTGATGCCCATTACCACTTTCTACGAGAATAATCTCAAAATAATCGTGCCGGTGAGGCGTGTGGAAATCGTAAGGATTGGCATAGTCCAAAGGCTCAATGATGAGGAACTTATTGGGATGGGGCAATGAGACTATATCCATGGGAACAGAATTTGTAATCAATTAGTCTACTTCGAAATGAAAACCCGCTTCACGATCATGTTGTTATCAACTGAAACATTTACCAGGTAAACACCACTGTTCAATTCCTTGTCCAATCGAACGGAAAATGCACTTTCACCGGAACTTACTGTTCCCATATTTTCAGTAAAAACAGATTTTCCGGAAAGATCGACCACATTTACAAATACAGAGCCATCCACTTTGCTGTCCAATTGAATGTTCAATGAGTTGGTACTTGCCAGGTATCCGATACGCGTTTCGATTTTGTTTGAGGCTTCCTGGATTCCTGCCACAGAACCGAATGGATGTTGTGATGTGCGAATGACATCCCCGGTGGAACCCGCATCTGAATTTGTTTGATTTGTTGCCAGGTAGAAAGTGACTGCTCCTACGTTTGTTGCGGGAGAAGTCCAGTTGAATGACCAGCTATTCAAACTGGTACCGGCTAATTTATGAGTGACCCGCGTTTTACCCGAACTGGTAATTGTTTTGGTATGGGTAGCATCTGTAATTGAAAAGGTACCGGCCATCGTATTAGTTGGATTCAAAGGAACGATCTCAAATCCATTTTTCGCATTGTTTGTGGACATGGTTACTGTCACCTGGTAAGTTGTACCAGGCAAATATTCCGATACAGGATTTCCTCCCGAACTCAGGGTAACCAGGTTAAATCCAGAGCCGCTTTGGACAGATCCGGAATGACATTGTGTACAAGTTGCATCTCCGGGTGCTCCCGTCTTTCCTCCGGGGCTTCCTGCCTGATTTAATAAATGGAAATTCTTATTGAATTTGTTTAGTGATTGAATGGATTCCTTTCCAGAAAAACTCACCAGAAGTCCTGATCCCAAAAGCAATCCGAAATAAATATAATTCTTGTACATGACGTTTTAGTTATTCATTGTTCCTTGTTGCATCCAGCACTGAAATTGTTGAATGAGTGAATCTGCCAGTGCCGGGCCGTCTTGGGGCATTAATTGAGGGGTTCCGCGCAAGGCATGAATGATTGCATCGGCGTTAGTTGAGATTTCCTCATAATTGGATAAAACAGGAGTTGTTCCTGCCCCAACTCCATGACAACCGGAACAGTTTTCTTCAATCATCGGAGCGATTTGCTGACTGAATGAAATCGTACTCGTACAAACAACCTGGGGCAATGCCGGAGGAGCTTTTGCTTTGGAGCATGAACTGGGCAGAAATAGTGCCAACAACATGACACTGCTCATCAGGAAGAAAAGGGAAGTTGTTTTTTTCATCAATTATTTAATAAATAAAGGTTTAAAGCTCATCCATGAAAGTGCGGGCATGAATACAAATGGAATCATATATCCCTTGAAATAATCGATCATAGCCATGGTATCTTCATTTTTAAATTCAGGGTCGTCCATCAGGAATACATAGAATACCAGCGAAATGGAAATTCCGGAAAGGATGAAGTTACAAATGAAACCGGCCCATGATTTGTTTTTTAAAAGCCTGTAAATTGCGGCTCCAATAATGCTGATTCCTAAAGTGATCATCAGGGAAAAGCATAACAGGTGCCAAAATCCGGTAACTTCAGTGAAGTCGGCAATCATATTCTTGTACATGGATGAATAGATCCATGCAATGAGCGATGCAAATATTCCGGAAACAGCTCCCAGGAAGAAAAAACGTTTAAACATAAAATTCTATTTTTCAGATACGGGAATTGAATAGGAAATGTTCATCAAATCAGGAACAGCGTCACTTTTGTGCCCTACGCCATAATCAATCCGGTTCACGGTGAATTTACCGCTGAAAGTCAGGTCGTTTCCTGATTTTGTTACCGTAGCCGGGATTTTTTTCTCTTTCGTAACTCCCTTCATGGTCAATTTACCCGTGATAGAGTACCCGTCGCCTGATTTTTCCACTTTAGAAGAAACAAACTTGATTGTCGGGTATTTGGTTGTTTCAAACCACTCGGATGTCTGTGCTTTCTTGTTTTGCATGGAGTTTCCGGTGTTAATGGAAGTTACATCGATTGAAATATCAAACTTCGCCTTGTCCAGGTCACTTTCATCAAAAGTGATGGTTCCTTTGGCTTTCTTGAATTCCCCGGATGGATCCTTGCTTTTAAATGAGATCGTAAATCCTTCTTTGAACGAATAGTCTTTTGTAGCAGTCAATGTTACAAACGCAGAGCCCGCAAAAATGCAAAGGGCTAAAGCTGGATAAAGTATTTTTTTCATAATTCAGTTGTTTTAAATTTTATAATTCAAAAGTTCAAAAGTTCAAAAGTTCAAATCAATTTTTAATACATTGAGTCCTTTAACTTTTTGAACCCATTGAACCTCTTTTGAACTTGTTCTATTGTCCGAATTCGAACTTACGTCCGATGCAAAAACCAATCCTAAATTGACCCTTCAACCAATTTTCATAAGTGTTGGTAATAAATTGTGTTTCTCCAAAACCGCGCGCATTGGTTAGGTAAATGGTGAAATTGTGTCCGAATGTCAACCATTCCACTGCAAATCCAAGGCTGTTGAAATTGGTTTTCCGCATTCCTTTATCCTGGAAAACCTGGTAATACTCCACCATGATTCCCAAACGTTGAGTAATGGACCAACGCATCGCCCCACCCAAAGAAAAGAGCGTGTTTTGATCATCTGCAGCGACATAATTGCGATGAACGATAGTCGGCATTAAGGCCAAACTTACCAGGTTACCGAACTTACGGGCGATATTTAATGATGCGGAATAGGAAAAGCGGTATTCCTGTTTGGGGAAATGTCCAACAGCATAAATGTCTGGAAGGGCTTTCATGTAAGTGTAAAACATACTTCCCGTCACTGCAACAGAAATAGGCATTCCTCCTCTGCGTTGTTGCAGGAATCGGTATTTTGCAAAACCATCAAGAAGTGATCGGTAGGGGGTCCCGTTTCCTTTACTTCTTCCTACTCCAATCATAATGTTATTTGTGATGCCATATTCAAATGCCAAACGGATATCGCTTGAATTGTCCAGACCAAACCAATTTTGAACTCCACCGTTGGATCCGGCTAAATCACCAAAACGGTGTTCCACACGGAATTCCAAAACGCCTTTACGTAGGCATTCCACCGAATGACCGCTTACGATGCGGGTAGATTGAAATGTTTGTTCCACCAGAGTGGTATCGACAGTGCTTTCAGTTTCCTCCTCATCCTGTGCGATTGAAAAATGTGTAAAGCAACAGGCTGCTCCTATAAATAATAGCTTTTGAATCATTTTAGTTCGTTTCTTTGGTTGCCAAGATAATATTTACCCAGATAAATAACTATGATTCTAATGCATAATTCTTTCAATGGTTGGAATGCTTTTTGAAAATCAATCTACTTTATTGATAGGAAACAGGAGATATAGTAGGAATCCTAAAATACATCATTTGTGGTATAAATAGTTCGGTTTATTGCAATAACTTTGTAATACTGAAATAGATATAGTGTTGAACTGCTTCTTAACTTGCGTATTTGTGTTGCTTTTTTTGAGTGCACATTCAAAGGAACATCTTGTAATTCTAGAATGGAAATTCAATGGGATAGAGGTTGGTTATGACCATTTGAACCGAAGCAAGATCTATATCGACGGAAAAGAACTCCCGGTTTCCAATTCAGTTCACCAAAGTGAATGGGGCAGTTATCAACTGAAACTTACAAAATCAACGCATGCGATTAAACTTGTGAACGAAGCCTTTTACGAAGGTAAGTGGAGGGAGCACACCTTTGAAAACGAATTCAGCATGAATGCGATTTGCGAGTTTGATCTGAGCGCGAAAGGGGTTTCGAAAGTTCAGATTGTCTTTGACCTGAATAGTAAACCAATATCAATCACGCTATTCGATAAAAAAGGATTGGAAATAAAACCAAAGCCGATTTTTAAGGGAAAACATTTTCCGTTGGTAATTGATTGGAAATTCATCCATATCGAACCGGGATTTGATCATTTATCGCGCTTTTGCATTTATGTCGATGATGTGAAAGTGTTTACTTCCGGTGAATCATTAGAAAGTACCGGGGGGTTGTTCGAAGTGATGCTTCCGAAAGGGGAACACCAGATCCGGATAGTGAGTGAATGCCTGAGGAATTCAACCTGGCAAGAACATACGATCCTCAATGACTTTTCTGTGGACGTTGTTTTGGAGTACAAAACAACCGTGTCAAAAGCAAAAAAAATGAGATGGATAATCGATTTAAATAATGAGGCTACCGTGGTACATTGGACAGACTAGCTGAAATAGACATGAAAATAAAAAAGGCTTCCAGTTGCGGAAGCCTTTTGTTCAATATGTGACTTCGACTACGCTCAGTCACCGAAGTAATAATGCTGAGGTACACTGAGTCCACCTCGGCGGAAAGTGTCTATCCGTTCCAAACACCCATTGAGTTGAATTTCTCAATACGCTCTTCGATCCGTTGTTCCGGATCTTTCGGATCCAACTCTTTCAAGTATTCAATGATTTTTCCTTTTACATTCTGAAAACTTGCTTCCTGATCTCTGTGAGCTCCCGCAAGTGGTTCGCTGATTACGTCATCTACCAGTTTCAAACGTTTCATATCTGTACTGGTGAGTTTCAATGCTTCGGCAGCTTTCTCCTTGAAATCCCATGATCTCCATAGAATGGAAGAACATGATTCCGGAGAAATTACAGAATACCAGGTGTTTTCAAGCATCACTACTTTGTCTCCAACACCGATTCCCAAAGCTCCACCGGATGCACCTTCACCAATGATGATACAAATTACGGGAACTTTCAATTGCATCATTTCATAGATGTTGCGGGCAATTGCTTCTCCCTGACCTCTTTCTTCTGCCTCAAGTCCCGGAAATGCTCCCGGAGTGTCAATGAATGTTACGATTGGTTTATTGAACTTTTCGGCCAATTTCATCAAGCGCAAAGCTTTGCGGTATCCTTCCGGATTCGGCATCCCGAAATTGCGGTACTGACGCATTTTGGTGTTGATTCCTTTCTGCTGACCGATGAACATCACCGTTCTTCCATCAAGTAATCCGAAACCACCGATCATTGCCTTGTCGTCTTTTACCGTTCGGTCACCGTGTAATTCCTGGAAAGAAAAATCAGTGATCGCATTGATATAAGCCAAAGTGTATGGCCGATCCGGATGACGGGATAATTGAACACGTTGCCATGGAGTCAACTTGCCGAATATTTCCTGAGTTTTTTTTGTCAGATTGTCTTCCAGGACACGAATCTTATCAGACATATCAACACCAGTGCTGTTTCCGATCTCACGTGTTTGTTCAATTTGTTCTTCTAAAGCCTTCAATGGCTCTTCAAAATCTAAATATGTGGACATAATTGCTATATTGCTATTTTGAGGGGCGAAATTTACGAAAATAGTTCGCATCTATGTAATTTTACGACATGATTAATTTTCCAACATGCAAAATAAACCTGGGTTTGCACATCTTAAAACGACGAGAGGATGGCTACCACGACATTGAGACTTTGATGTTGGAACTTCCATTCAATGATATATTGGAGCTTGTTGAAAGCAATGAACCAGCGTTTACTGCATCCGGCCTTGAAATTCCGGGCTCGGGGAACCTGGTTTTAGATGCAGTTGCCGAATTTAAAAAGCATAAATCCATTCCTTCTCTTGCTTTCCATTTACATAAGCTGATTCCGATGGGTGGTGGTTTGGGAGGCGGTTCTTCTGATGCTGCATTTGCTTTGAAGTTAATGAGGGATCAGTATGCTCCAGAAATTGGAAATGACCAATTGTGTGAAATGGCTTCGAAAATCGGTTCTGACTGTGCTTTTTTTATTAATGGTGGATTGCAATTTGCAACCGGAAGAGGGGAGGTCCTGACTCCTTTGACTTTTAGTTTGAAAAATAAATACGTGGTTTTGGTGAATCTCGGAATCCATGTTTCAACAAAGGAGGCATTTGAAGGCGTTACTCCAAAGAACGATCGGACTCCATTGAAAGCGGTTTTGGAAAAACCGATTCATACCTGGAAAGAGGAACTGGTAAATGATTTTGAACAACCTATTTTTGCGAAGTATCCCGAATTGGCCCATATCAAGAATGAACTGTATGAACACGGAGCAGTTTATGCAGCAATGACGGGTTCCGGATCTACTTTGTTTGGGATTTTTGAATCGGAAATTGAATCCATTTCATGGTCGCAGAAAGTGAAATATGAATCCTATTTGAAGCTTTAATTTTTGATGTTCTCTTTGGGAATTTCAGAATTTTGAAATTTTAGAATTCGCTTGTTCGCGAATTCGCAAAAAAGCGAACAGATTTATATGTAATAGATTGAATTTCAATGGTTAATGTTTTTTAAATATGCGAAACACAAAGTGCTTGTTTTAGTTTTTAATAAAATTCAAGTGCTCAATTTTCCCCTTGCTTTCCAAAACAAAATAATAAGAACCGGTACTTAAGCTGCTGACATCAATGGTCATTTCGGATAGTTCTAGGTCTTGTTTTTGCCCCAACACATTATAAACTCCATGAAGTTTCAGGTCTACTGTGATTCCTTCTTTTGAAAGAATATGAATCAATTGATTTCCCGGATTGGGTGAAAGTATGAGACTAGATTCAAGCTGAAATTCCGGTAGCGATACGGTACTCGACGGATCTGCTTCAAACAGGAATAAACCTCCTAAATCTTGTCCTACGAACAGGTTGAGTAAACCATTCGCATTGATATCATCCACGAAAACAGTGCTGTAAAGTCCCGTTTCCAGGCCGATAAAACTATTTGAATACAAACTGAAAGTATCTCCGTCCGTTAGATGTCCGTCAATGTTCCGATAATAATTGAGTTTGCCATCGTATGCCCCAACGAACAAGTGGGTAGTATCATTCACCCGGAAGAAGTGAGGTGCTGCATATCCGTCCGGAGTTGCTGAAATGTCAACTTGCCCAACATTTTGACTGATCAGTGTAAAAATAGCATTGGAGCTTGTTCCGGTGTTTTGGTAATAGGATATTTCGCCCGTCTTTTTTCCAACGATCAGATCAGGTAATCCGTCTTTGTTCAGGTCGAAAAGTTGCGGGAATGCATAAGAAACCACTTGGATCGGATTTCCGGTATTATCATTTACAGGAACAGAAGTCCCAAAGTTCATGGTGTTTCCTGCTCCGGCCGTATTGGTGAAACGGACCAAAGTTCCATTTTCTTTCCCTATAATCAGGTCCTGGTCACCATCTCCATCCAAATCCCCGAAAGTGGGAGTCGCCCGTAATCCTAATCCAAGGGAGGATAAACCTAAATAATCATTATTTACAAGTGTGAACTCCGGATTTGAAGCTGTTCCGGTATTGCGGTACAACTGAAAAACGGATTCCAGGTTCAAAGTAGGTTTATAACGAACAAAATTTGCCACCAGGAGATCTTTCAATCCATCGCCGTTTTGATCCACCAGGACCGGAATACTTCCCAAACCGTGATCGATCATGTCTTTTTGCAGGAAGTTATTTTCCTGGTAAACAAAACTCGGAAGGAGATTGGTGCCTGTATTCTTGAAAAACTGAACGCTGTTTTGATTTTCGGAAACAGTTCGTGCATTTGGAGCAACAATCAGGTCCTTT
>Ga0247691_1000255_pt1 | contig 11921 bp, 8 predicted proteins | sample CNK32_metaG_FD_182721 | JGI IMG/M metagenome (GOLD analysis project Ga0247691, IMG submission 182721) | Soil microbial communities from Purdue University Martell Research Forest, Indiana, United States - CNK32 | ecosystem: Environmental > Terrestrial > Soil > Temperate forest > Bulk soil | place...
ATTACCGATTCTTTTCCTACCTGAACCTGTTCATGTTCTTCATGCTGATCCTGGTGCTCGCGGCCAACTACGTGCTCCTTTTTGTGGGCTGGGAAGGCGTCGGGTTGTGCAGCTACCTGCTGATCGGTTTCTACACGCTGCGGAAGTCGGCGGCGGATGCGGGGAAAAAGGCGTTCATCGTCAATCGCATCGGCGACTTCGGCTTTATGCTGGGGATGTTTTTGCTGTTCCGCATGTTCGGGTCGCTGGATTTTGAGGCTGTGTTCAGTAGAGCCGCGACGTGGCAACCGGATGCGATGGGACAATTCGGGACAATGACCGTCGCCTGCTTGCTGCTGTTTGTCGGTGCCACCGGCAAATCTGCTCAACTTCCCTTGTATGTGTGGCTGCCGGATGCGATGGAAGGACCGACGCCTGTCAGCGCGTTAATCCACGCGGCGACGATGGTTACGGCTGGCGTGTATATGGTGGCGCGTTCGCATGTTTTGTTCACTCACGCGCCCACGGCGATGTATGTCGTCGCGATCGTCGGCTGCGCGACGGCATTTTTTGCAGCCACTATTGGCCTGGTGCAGTCGGACATCAAGAAAGTCCTCGCCTATTCCACAGTTAGCCAACTTGGCTACATGTTTCTGGCCTGCGGCGTTGGGGCATTCGGCGCGGGAATTTTCCACCTGATGACGCACGCGTTCTTCAAGGCGCTGCTCTTCCTTTCCGCGGGCAGCGTGATTCACGCCATGGGCGGTGAGCAGGATATGTGGGGCATGGGCGGCCTCAGCAAGAAAATCAAGGTCACCTACAGGTGCATGCTGGTCGGCACAATCGCCATTGCGGGATTTCCACCGTTCGCGGCGTTTTTCTCGAAGGACCCAATTCTGTTCGCCGCTTACAATTCAGAAAATGGCGGCAAGGCTTTGTACGCCGTCGGATTGTTGACCGCAGTGCTTACATCGTTCTACATGTTCCGGTTGATCTGGCTGACGTTTTACGGCGAGAAGCGCTACGACGAGCATCATGTGCACGTCCATGAATCGCCCGGGACGATGATCGGACCTTTGATGATTCTGGCGGCTCTTTCACTGTCCGGAGGCTGGTTCGCGATTCCCTCCCTGTTGGGCGGGAAAGATTACTTCGTGGAATTTCTTTCGCCGGTATTTGGCGCGGGCGAACCGGGGGGCGGAGAAGCGGCGCGATCATTGGAACATGTGCTCTCGGGAGTTGCTGTCGCTGCGGCGTTCGCAGGCCTGGTCGTGGCCTGGCGCATGTATGGCAAGACTGTCAAGCGTGGCACATCGGAAGGCGTGCACAAGCTGCTCTACCACAAATATTACGTGGACGAACTTTACGCGGCGACGGTGGTCCGGCCGCTGGTGTGGCTGTCGCGCAACTTGCTTTGGAAGGTTGTGGACGCGGGAATTATTGACGGGGCGGTGAACGGCGTGGCCGATGGCGCCACGGCGGTCGGCGATACGCTACGCCACACGCAGTCGGGCAACACGCGGAGTTACGCAGTGTGGGTGGTGGTCGGCGCAATTGTGGTAATGGGCATTATCTTCTGGCCGATCCTGCATCCGGCTCTTTTCGGAGGAGTACGCTAATGGAACTCAGCGGGCATCTCCTCTCGATCCTGGTCTTCTTCCCTGCGTTTGGCGCGCTGGCGCTGCTTTTTCTGAAGAGCGACGATGAACTATGGATTCGCCGCCTGACCTTCGTGGTATCCGTCGTTGAGTTTCTATTCTCGCTGATCCTGCTCCGCGTAGTGGCCATCGGCGTGCCTGGTTACGCGCTGACCGAGTACAAATCGTGGATTTCTTCTCCGCCAATCAATTACCACCTGGGCGTGGACGGCATCAGCATGTTCCTCGTGATTCTAACAACGCTGCTGACGCCGATCTGCGTCCTGGCCTCATGGAAAGGCATACATCACCGCATCAAGGAATTCCACGTGATGCTGCTGTTGCTGGAAGTGGGAATCATCGGCGTGTTCCTCGCGCTGGACCTGTTCGTATTCTTCCTTTTCTGGGAAGTGATGCTGATCCCGATGGCGTTCCTGATCGGCATCTGGGGCCACGACCGGCGCATCTATGCCGCGGTGAAATTCTTTATTTATACGATGGCCGGCTCGGCGTTCATGCTGGTCGGCATCCTCTGGCTCTACAACCTGACCGGCACGTTCGACCTGCCAGCCATTCAAGCGACGCTACAGAGCGCCGCATTTCATTTGGCTCCGCGGACCGAGATGCTGCTGTTCCTCTCATTCTTCGTGGCATTTGCGATTAAGGTGCCGCTCTTCCCTCTTCACACTTGGCTGCCGGATGCGCACGTGGAGGCGCCGACGGCCGGCTCGATTATTCTGGCCGGCGTGCTGCTGAAGATGGGCACGTACGGCATGATTCGATTCTGCCTACCGCTGTTTCCGGAGGCTTCGCATCGCGCCGCTCCGTGCATCGCCGTGCTGGCAATCATCGGCATCATTTACGGCGCGCTGGTCGCACTGGTGCAACCAAACCTGAAAAAGCTTGTAGCGTACTCTTCGGTAAGCCACCTGGGGTTCGTGGTTTTGGGCATTTTCACGTTCCACACTATCTCCATGCAGGGCGCGGTCTACCAGATGCTGGCGCACGGGATTTCAACCGGCGCGCTCTTCTTCCTGACCGGCGTGCTGTACGACCGACGTCACACGTACGAAATCAGCGAGTACGGCGGGCTGTCGACGCCGATGCCGAAGTATGCGGCGTTCTTTCTCTTTGTCGCGCTCAGCTCGATGGGATTGCCGATGCTGAACGGTTTCGTCGGCGAATACCTGATCCTCCTGGGGACTTATCAATTGCACTGGGGCTGGGCTAGCTGGGCGGCGACGGGCGTGATTCTTTCCGCTTGTTATCTTTTGTGGGCCTACCAGCGGGTTTTCTTCGGCGAAATAACACACGAGAAGAACCGCAACCTCCCCGACATCGACGCGCGGGAAAAGTGGGGGCTGGTCGTGTTTGCGGTGATTGCGTTGTGGATGGGCATCGCGTCGCCCTATTTCACGCGCCGCGTGGCGGCTCCCGTGGACTGGGTGATCGAGCAGACAAAATCGAAATATGCCGAAGAAGCCGCAAAGCCCGCAGCGTTGCCGCAACCGGCGGCACTGGCCACAACGGCACAGCAAGATTCCCTCAGAAGGACGGTTTCCCGTTAAATGACTCCGAGCGCCGCAGATCTGATTCGCATACTGCCTGAAATGATCTGGTGTGGCTTCGGTGTGCTACTGATGCTGCTGCAGCCGTTTCTGAAGAACCGCCAGGGGCTGACGCTATTCGCAATGCTGGGCGCTGCTGCAGGCACGTTGGCCACGTATTTCGGCCAAATGGGCGCGGGGTTTTTCGGGCTGATCCAATTCGATACCTACAGTCTCTTTTTCCACTGGCTGGTTGGTCTGGTGGCGTTTCTGGTGATTCTGGCCTCGGATTCGTATCTGGAACGAGAAAATCTGGCGCCGACGGAATTTTATGCGCTGATTCTGTTTGCGACAGCTGGGATGGGCGTGCTCGCTTCGGCGCAGGAACTTTTGACGGCGTTTATCGGTCTGGAAATGTCCTCGATTTCAAGTTATGTGCTGGCCGGCTATCGACGCGACTCGGTGAAGTCGAGCGAGTCGGCGGTGAAATACTTCCTGCTTGGCTCGTTTGCGACGGCTTTTTTCCTGTATGGCATCGCTCTGGTCTATGGCGCTTCCGGTTCCACCAATCTAATGCAGATCGCCTCCGCGGATCCATCAAGCAACCTGCTGCGCCTTGGCCTGACGCTGATCCTCGTCGGCCTGGGCTTCAAGGTGGCGGCTGCTCCTTTTCAGGTGTGGACACCGGACGTCTATGAAGGCGCGCCCACGCCGGTGACGGCCCTCTTCGCCGCGGGCCCCAAAGCGGCAACATTTGCGCTGATACTCCGAATTTTCACAACGATTCATGCGGCGACGGATTTCTGGTTCTGGGCGTTCTGGATTCTGGCGGTGGCCACGATGTTCGTGGGCAATCTGGGCGCGCTGGTCCAGACCAACGTGAAGCGGATGCTGGCCTACAGCTCGATCGCGCATGCGGGGTACGTACTGGTGGCGCTTGCGGCGGTGACGACCATGAAACTGGACCCGGAGACCGGGGCCGCGCCGGCCTATGCTGCGGTTTTGTTTTACCTGCTGGGCTACTCGCTGGTGAAGGTCGGCGCGTTCACGATTGTTTCGGAAATCGGCGGGAAGGGCGAGAGTTACCTGACGCTGGACGACTTCGCCGGGCTTGGTACACGGCAGCCCTATGCGGCCGCGGCGATGAGCCTGTTCCTGCTTTCCCTGCTGGGAATGCCTATCACGGCGGGATTCTTCGGCAAATTTTATGTCTTCAAGGCGGCCATCAATTCAAAGCTGATCTGGCTAGCGGTGCTGATGACAATCAACAGCGCCATCGCTGCCTACTACTATCTGCGGGTAATCGTGGTGATGTACATGCGCGAACACAAGGGCGACATCCCTGCGGAGGCGGCCACCAGCTTGAGCCCGACGGCGGCGATGGTGGTGGCGGTCGCGGCGCTGGCAACGCTCTACCTGGGCCTGCTGCCAAATCACGTGCTCGGGATTGTCCTCTCGCAAAATCTGATACTGTCGGCGCGGTAACATGGTTCGCGGCATCCCTCGCTAACCCCTTTAGTGCTTTCCAATCGCTGGTTCCCCAACTGAATCTGGCTACCTTCTCTTCCCTGCCCTAAAAATTCAAAAAGTTCAACCTCAGAACTTCTCAACTCCTGAACTTCTCAACTATTGGCACTCCAAATAAAAACCGCTCCGGGATCGCCGGAGCGGTTGGTGAAACTTGAATTGGAACCCGTGCTTTTCGGCTTAGACCTTCAACATGATAATCGCGAGGGTGAAGAGCGCCAGAGTTTCGATGAATACCAGGCCAAGAATCATCGAGGCGCGAATTGCTCCCGCGGCTCCCGGATTGCGGGCGATGCCTTCGCAAGCCGAGGATGCCACTTTGCCCTGCCCGAATGCCGCGCCAAACGCGGCGATAGCCATGCCGAAGCCTGCGGCGATAGCCAATGTGCCCTTGCCGCCGGCCACCGCTCCACCATCCTGAGCAAACGCCGCCGGGGCAACCAGCAACACTACGGTGAGAATCGTCAACAACAGGACTGCTTTCTTCATTACTTCCTCCTTAGAATGCCGCCAGTGGGTGGTTCCCGGATCTGCGTCCTGCAACCGGTCTCACGCTGAACGGCAAGAACAATTTCGTGGCCGCGTTTAACGCGGACGGTCTCAGAAGGCCGTCCCTACATTCCGAATAAAACTTAGTGCTCGTCGGCTGTAGCGAGTCCGAGATAGATCGACGGCAGCACGGTAAAGATGTAGGCCTGAATTACGGATACGAAAATATGCAGGCCGATAAAAAGTATCGGGAATACAGCCGGGAAAGCCGCCAGCGCGATACCCAGGATGGGACTCTTATGCCAACCCCATTGCGCCGGCCCCAGAAGCAGGCCCAGAAAGATCATGTAGATCAGGTCGCTGGCGAAGATATTGGCCCAGAGACGAACGGTAAGCGAGAGCAGACGCGCGCTGGTGCTGATGAGTTCGACCGGAAATAATAGGACCGCCAGCACCCAATCGCCCAACGCTTTGGGAGAACCGGCAAAGGTCAGGAGATAGTGGAATGGGCCGTGATGACGAATTCCCTGCCAGTTGAAGTAGAGGAATGTGAGGCACGCGCAGGCCAGTGGCACGACAGCATTGCCAGTCGGCGAACTGAACGCCGGAAATACGCTGAGAAGATTCGCGAATAGGATAAAGATCGCAATCGAGCCGGTGAAAGCGATGAACTTGTCGCCGCCATGGGCCACGTTTTCTTCCAGAAGATCCTTGATGCCGAACCCGAGTGGATTGGTGAGGAGAAGTTCGGCTCCCTGTTGAAGAGCGCCGGGGCGCTCAACGGAGAGGCGAGCGCGGAGCATCAACGCGAGAATGGTGCAGAGAACCAATACGATCAGGGACATTACGACGTACTCAGGAATTGGGGCTTCGTAATCTTTGGGCTGGATGTGCAGCGCCTGCAATAGCCGGAGCGCGATGGGCGCGAAGATGTGGTTAAACCAGAGGGTTATTTGGCTTACGTGTTCTTCCATTCGCTATTCCTGAGGATGCAGGATTTCGTACACACTGACCGCCAGCGTGGCCGCTCCCAGGGCGCACAGACCGAAAATCATGCTCAATATGGGAACGTTCAGATACTTAAAAATAACATAGACGGAGAGGGCTATCAACCCGTAGCGGAAAAGTGCCGTGAAATAGGTGAAGACGGGAACCTGTGGTTTCGGGTGGCCGGCCTGGGCCGTCGCGGCCGCCGTAAGCGCGTCGAGGCCTTGCTTGAGCCAGCGGAAATTGAGCCATGCGAGGATGGCGCCGACAAAGATGCCCGCGCCCCAAGTTGGACCGTAAAATATGGTGACGATGATTGCGGCGAGAGCGCCAAGAAGAAGAGTCAGCCGGGCAATCCATTTCTCGGTTGCGAAAAAGGGCGAGACATTGACGGGTGCGGTAGACATGTAGGCGCCGAAGTCAGTCTTTGGGCAGGCGGCGAAGGATGTCGCGTAGGCCGGCTACGAAGCCGATGGCGCCGAAGACAATCATCAGTGCGGGCTTAGTGTGCAGCCAGGCGTCAAGGAAATAGCCGATGGCGCCGCCGACGAGGATGGTGCCGACGAGGATGAACGGGAGCTCCATGGCCATGGCGAACTGCTGCGAAAAGTTTTTCGCCTGCCTGGCGGCGGGAGGTGTTTCCGGAGCCGGTTTATCGTTGGATTCCGAGGGCATAGTGAGCGAGCCGCATGAATGGCTCAGGATACAACCCCGCAGCGAGGGTTACAAACAGGGCCGCGCCCAGCGCAATGGCCTGGGCGTTGGTCATGAATGGCGCGGGCGCGTCGCCGGGTTTCTTCATCCAGGCGTGCACGACGACGCGGAAATAGTAGTAGAGCGCAGGGACGATGTAGAGCGCAGCGAAGATCGCCAGCACGGGATGATGCGACTCAATGAGCGCGAGGAAGATGAAATACTTGCCCATGAAACCGGCGGTAGGAGGAATTCCGGCGAGCGATAACATGAAGATGAGGAGGAGGACGGCGGCGGCGGGACTGCGGTGATAAAGGCCGTCGAGGTCTTCGAGTTCATCGCCGATGATGCCACGCTGGCGAAGCACGATGACCACGGCGAAGGCGCCGCTGGTCATAAACGCGTAGGCGATCAGGTAGTAGATGATTCCCGTAAGGCCGGTTTCGTTTCCCGCAACTAGGCCGAGCAGGATATAGCCGACATGAGAGATGGATGAATAGGCGAGCAGGCGCTTGATATTCGATTGTGTCAAAGCGGCAAGGTTGCCCCAGGTGAGCGAGGCGATGGCGACGCCGGCTACCATGCCTTGCCAAATGGGTTGTGAGCCGCCGAAGACCCAGATGAAGAGGCGGACGAGAAGCGCGAAGCTGGCCGTTTTGGAAGCCACGCTGACGTAGGTCGCGATCGGCGTGGGCGCCCCTTCGTAAACATCGGGCGCCCATTGGTGGAACGGAACAGCCGCAATTTTGAAGAAGAGGCCCGCTGCGACCGTGACGAACGAGAGAATAAGCAACCAGTCGGCCATGCCACGGCCGCTGACATATTGGAAGCGGCGATCGAGGATGTTGCCGACCTCCAGGATACTGGTGCTTCCGGTGAGGCCATATAGCAGCGAAAAACCATACGCAAGGATCCCTGTGCTGAAGCCGCCGAGGAGAAGATATTTCAGGGCGGCTTCATTCGAACGCTTTTCGCGGCGGAGATAGCCGGAGAGAACGTAGAAACTCAACGCCATGGTTTCGAGCCCGAGGAACATCACGATCAGGTCGGTGCCGGAAGCCATAAACATCATGCCGATGCAGGCTAGAAGGAGCAGCGAATAGTATTCGCCTTCCTGCTCGCGCTCCAGGTCGAGATACCGGACAGAGAGCAGTATAACCAACGCGGTTGCAGCGAGAAAGATGGCGGCGAAGAAAAGAGAATAACCGTCGATGACGACCGTGTTTTGAAAACCAAGAATTCCAGGCAGGTCAGGTCGAGAATCGTGCTGCAAGTTGAATCGCCTCACTTGCATAGAAAGTCCGACGGCGCTTGCAAAGACTCCCAACAGGGCCAGGCCGGCGTTCCAATGCTTTTCCTTCTTCTCCAGCAGGAAATCGAAGATCAGAATCCCCAGCGCAAAAAGTAAAAGCTCCATCTCCGGCAAGACGGTGAGGCCGTCGCCGTGAATGTAGTTGATGACTGGGGCAAAATGATGTCCCAGCCACTCTACGATTGGCGAGAGAAGTCGACCGATCCAAGTGAAGCTCGAATGAATCAATTGAATAATCGGGCCGAGGATTGGGAGATCAATCCGCATTCCCTATTTAGCCTCCGGGGAAGAGTTGGCCGCAGGGAGAATGGGGAGAGGCGTCCGATCCGCCTGGTAGAACGCGGGATTCACCTGCTGCACGATGCGCTCGACGGGTTTTTCAATGTAGGCGAAGAAAGGCTTCGGGTAAATGCCGATCCAGAAGGCAAGAGCGACAAGCGGGAGCAGGACGGCGTATTCACGAAGGTTCATGTCGGGCAGCGCCTTGTTTGCCTCGTGGGTGATCGGGCCGAACATGGTGCGCTGGTAGAGCCATAGAAGATACGCGGCGCCGAGAACGATGCCCAGTGAGGCCCAAGCCGCCCAGGCTTTGCTGACGACGAACGTCCCTTGCAGGATGGTGAATTCGCCGATAAAGCCGTTGAGCAGCGGCATGCCGAGCGAGCTAAGGCTGACAATCAGGTAGATCGCCGCGAAATTGGGCATGGGCGTGGCCAGGCCGCCGAATTCGGAAATCAGGCGAGTGTGGCGGCGCTCGTAGAGAACGCCGACGATTAGGAAAAGCGCGCCGGTGGAGATGCCGTGGTTGATCTGCTGCAGGACGCTCCCCGCGAGGCCTTGCGGCGTGAGCGCAAAGATGCCGAGGGTGCAAAAGCCAAGATGGCTGACGGAGGAATAGGCGATGAGCCGCTTCATGTCCTTCTGCATCAGGCAGACGACGGCCCCATAGATAATGCCGATCAGCGAGAGCGCGATGACGATGTGGATGATTTTCGCGCGCAAAGCTGCGTCAGCGGGAAGGAGCGGCAGCGAGAAACGTAGAAAGCCATATGTGCCCATTTTCAGCAGGACGCCGGCGAGAATGACAGACCCTGCCGTGGGTGCTTCCGTATGCGCGTCGGGAAGCCAGGTGTGAAACGGAAACATGGGAACCTTGATCGCGAAGGCGAAGAAGAAACCCCAGAAGAGCCAGACCTTCAGGCTGTCCGGAAAGTGCTGCGCGGCGGCAAGAAGCGTGGGTATGTCGAACGTGCCGATGGCGCCTTGCGGCAGCGTTTTTATATAGTTGAAGTAGAGCGCCAGGATACCCAGCAGCATGATGACGGAGCCGGCCAGCGTGTACAGGAAAAATTTGATAGCGGCGTAGAGGCGGCGCTCGCTGCCCCAGACGCCGATAAGGAAGTACATGGGCACAAGCATGACTTCCCAGAAAACGTAAAAGAGGAAAAAATCGAGGGATAGAAAAACGCCGAGCATGCCGGTCTGAAGCAGCAACAGCAGAATGTAATACTCCTTGGTGCGCTGCTGGATGGCACTCCAGGAGGAGGTGATGGCGATCATTCCGAGCAGCGTGGTGAGCATCACCAGAAGCATGCTGATGCCGTCCGCCCCAAGCGAATATTTTGCGCCGATTGACGGAATCCAGTCCGCCGATTCCTTGAACGCGTAATCGCCGCTGGCCGCCGGAAAATGGAGCATCAGCGGGAGAGAGACGAGGAAGCCGAGCACGCCGAAGAGATTGCCAACCAGCCGGTGAACCAACGGAGTGTCCCGCGGAATGAAAAGCAGGAGCAGCGCGCCCACGAGCGGCGTGAACAGGATCACGCTGAGGAGATGATTTGAGGAATGCTCCATGCGAATCGCCTTTCAGTGCAAAGTGCGCACAAACGCCTGCACGTGGTGGCCGTAATAGCCGAGCAAAATCGCCAGGCCAATGAGGATGAATACGGCGTAGGTGGAGAAAACGCCGGTCTGGAACATCCGCACGGGCATGCTGAGAAATTTGGGAAACCAGCCGAGCAGGTTGACCAAGGCGTCGACCACCCACTTGTCCCACCACATGGAAATCCGGGAAAAGACGCGCGCGAGCCAGCCGGCGCCATCGACGCCGAGCCCGTCGATAATTTTGGAGTCGAAGAATCCCAGCGCGGTGCTGAGGTCCTTGACGCGGTTAACGAACAACGCGTCGTAAATCTCGTCCACGTAATATTTGTGAATCAGCAGCTTGTGAAGGCGAGGCCATGACGCGGCAAGTTGGGCATGCAGCTTGGGATTGTCGAGATAAAACTTGTAGGCAAGCCAGCCTCCAAGGGCCACGAACGCTACCGATGCGGCCATCAGAGAGTACTCTGCGAGCAGTGTGTGCCGCCCGAAGGCAATTGCGCCGGTATCCGTTTCGACGCCACGCAGAGACGGTTCGAGAAAACGACCAAATGGACTTTCTTCGCCCCAGAGAATGGGAAGGGCCAGCCAGCCGGAAACGATCGAGAAGAACGCCAGGATCCACAGCGGGACGGTCATGGTCTTCGGCGACTCATGAATGTGGCCTTCCATTTCAACCGGGAGTCGAGACCTCCCGTAAAATGTTTCGAACAGCAGGCGGAACATGTAGAACGCGGTCAAGCCCGCCGTCACGATTCCGACGGACCACAGCGCCAGATAGCGGTCCAGCATCAGGTGGCGATTGAACGCGTGACTGAGGATTTCGTCTTTGCTGAAAAAGCCGGAGAGGCCCGGCACACCGGTAATCGCCAATGTCGCGACCAAGAAAGGAGTCCAGGTTGCCGGAATCGTGTAGCGCAGGCCGCCCATTTTGCGGATGTCCTGCTCGCCCATGAGCGAATGGATGACGCTGCCGGCGCCGAGAAAGAGCAGGGCTTTAAAGAAAGCATGGGTCATCAGGTGAAAAATTCCCGCGGCGAACGCGCCGACGCCAAGCGCGAGGAACATGTAGCCAAGCTGGCTGATCGTGGAATAGGCGAGAACTTTCTTGATGTCGGTCTGGACGACGGCCATGGTGGCGGCAAAGATCGCTGTCGTGGCGCCGACGATAGCCACAACGTCCATGGCAACGGGCGCCAGCTGATAGATGGCGCTCATGCGCGCGACCATGTAGACGCCGGCAGTGACCATGGTGGCGGCATGGATGAGGGCGCTGACAGGCGTGGGCCCTTCCATCGCGTCCGGCAGCCAGACGTACAGCGGGATTTGTGCGGATTTTCCGACAGCGCCGATAAAGAGTAGCAGCGCCATCGCGGTGAAGATAGGCGCCCCATAGGTGAATGGCGCGTGCCCGACCAGGGCGGCAAGCGACTGCAGAATTCCAGCGCCGCCAGCTGGATTGGCAAGGCCTTCGGAAGTGAATCGCACGGTGCCAAAGGTTGTTGCGACCAGAAGCAGGCCCAGGAGAAATCCAGCGTCACCAATACGATTAACGATGAACGCTTTCTTGCCTGCATCAGCCGCGGATTTCTTCAGGAAATAAAAACCGATCAGCAGGTAACTGCAGAGTCCCACGCCTTCCCATCCAACGAACAACAGCAACAGATTGTTGGCGAGGACCAGCGTGAGCATGGAGAACATGAAAAGATTCAGATAGCCGAAGAAGCGGTAGTAGCCGCCTTCGTGCGCCATGTAGCCGATGGAGTAGACGTGGATCAGAAAGCCGACGAAGGTGACTACGATGACCATGACGCAGGAAAGCGGATCGAGAAGGTAGCCCCAGTCGGCGACGAAATTCACGATGCCCGT
>Ga0247691_1000256_pt1 | contig 11897 bp, 7 predicted proteins | sample CNK32_metaG_FD_182721 | JGI IMG/M metagenome (GOLD analysis project Ga0247691, IMG submission 182721) | Soil microbial communities from Purdue University Martell Research Forest, Indiana, United States - CNK32 | ecosystem: Environmental > Terrestrial > Soil > Temperate forest > Bulk soil | place...
TACTGAACGGTTGCCTCTAAAGTTGGAAACCCCTGGGGCGCATTTGGGAAGGCGTCATAGTAGGCGAAGTTGGTCTGAATGTAGTAACCCGCCGTAGGAAGAATTGAATCATCAGTGTGATCCGAGACAAAGCGGGCGCGCGCACCGCCTACCCGTCCACTAAAGGAAGCAAAATCTGGAGTTCCGAGTCGCAGGTCCGCACTTCTGTAGCCTATTCCATATCCAGCACGTATCTCGGTGAACTGGCTGATCGCGTATCCCACGTCGATCCCACCCGACACTCGATCTAGGCGGTAGGTTGCACGCGGATCCTCATGGTCGTAAATATTGAACGTTGTGCGGCGGGCATCCACGAATGGATCAAAGAACCACTTGCCCATTGGTTGGAACGGCCGATAGAGATCCGAAGCGATGCCGTACGTCTCACCGAGCTGCAACTCCGTGCGCCACTCCGAGCGGAAACCCGCTATATCCATGACGGTCAGCCGTGCGCCGAAGGTAAAGGTCACATCCTCCACTTGGGTTCCGTCAATCTCGAACGCCGGCCGAAGCGTCGGCGGAGCATAACTCTTCTCGTATACCCGGATAAGCAATCCACTCTGCCCATTCTCCTGAATCATATCGTAGGTGACGCTGTCGTATCGGCCCACACCTGCCAGACGTGTCAGGGTCTCTTCGAGCGCCGGCTGATCGATCGGTTTCCCGGCAAGAGGCGAGAGAAACTTCTGCACGTTGGCGGCAGACGCACCCTCGATACCCACGACTTTCACAAATTGTGGCACACCGATGGTCGTCCGCAGTTTGGAATTCTTGTCGTGGAGATATTTCGCCCAAGCCACATCATCCAGTGAATACACTTTCAGAAGCGCGGCCTTCGCTTCGGCAGCGTCGTATCCGATCTTGATCAGATCGTCAAACTTCTCGTAGTCCATCGTCGTATATTTCTGTACATCGGCTTTGACGATCAGATCCGCTCCCTCCATGCCGCGGAGTTCCGTTTCCGCGATGATCAGTTCCACCGACCGGCCCAGAACGCTAAACGCCGACTGGATCTCCTTTGCCGATGCCGGAGATATTTGCAAGTGCACAGCAATGACAATGTCGGCGCCCATATCGCGAACCACGTCCGTGGGCAAGTTGTCCACCAGACCGCCGTCGACAAAAATTTGATTGCCTTCCCGCACTGGTGCGAACACACCGGGAATCGACATGGTGGCGCGCATGGCGTCCGACAAAGAGCCGCTGCGAAACACGTGGGGCTTGCCGGACACCAGTTCCGTCGAAACGCAGCGGAAAGGGATCGGCAAGTCATCGAACGAGCGAACGTTTGAATAAGGGAGAGTTTCTCGGTCGATCAGGAGGTTTACCTGGTGGCCCGAATTTAATCCCGGCGGGAGAGCGGGGCCGTGCTTCAAGCCGATGGTGATGGCACTCGGGATTTGGCGCGCATCCTCCTTGCGCCGGAAGGATAGGTCTTCATATGGGGTCTGACCACCGAGTAACAGGGACCAATCGGCAGTCCTCACCACCTCGTGCATCTGATCGGCGGATTTTCCGGTAGCGTACAAGCCGCCAATCAACCCGCCCATGCTCGTTCCTGCGATGTAGTCCACCGGGATGTGGTGATCTTCTAACCATTTCAGGACACCAATATGTGCTTCTCCGAGGGCTCCCCCACCTTCCAGCGCCACGCCGATCTTGGGGCGGCCGTTCGCGTTGGCCCGGTTAGTTTCGACGGGTGGTGCCGGCTCCGGCGGAGGGCTTTGTTTCTCCTGCCCAAGGCAGAATACAGACGTCATGCAAAGCAGAATTGAAGTGAGGATAAGCGATCGCATCGGCAAGCTCCTCAGACACATTAATCCCAAAGGCCGTCTACTACCCCTGCCTGAGCGTATTGGTCGCTACTGACAAGAGCCACTGTGAAAAGTCACAGATGAGGAATCAGCAACCCGCAGCGTATTCCACTGCAAAGCTGACTCAGGTATTCGTGAGAGGGACCCAGATTGTGTTGTGCGGTTGCCGGGCGTGGTCTCAATCGGTCGGCGCTACACCCAGGTCGAACCCGGCTTTTACTGAAAACAAACGTATTGGTTACACGCGGGTAAGCCCCACGGCGATTGGGTTCTCAAAATGGTTAAGAAGTGGCGTTGCGGATGAGCTGGCGGTAAAAATCGATCATTCGCACAAAATTATCCACATTGATGCGCTCGTTCGTACCGTGGATGCGGCCGATGTCTTCGCTTTCAAGCACCATGGGCGCGAAACGGAAGATGTCGTTGGTCAGCGATGCGTAGTGCTTGGTATCCGTCGCCCCGACAAATACAAACGGGGCCACCACCGCATCGGGATAAACCTGCGCCAAGGTTTTCTGGAGAAGTTTGAAAGATGGTGAATCCGCAGACGATCGCGCGGAAGGTTCAGCGGGAGGATCTCCAGGCAAGGGCTGGAGCTTGACGCGCTGATCTCCGATGGTTTTGCGCACGTACTCCGTGACACTGGCGACCGTATCGCCTGGCAGCAACCTGAAATTCACGACGGCTCGCGCCTGACTGGGCATTACGTTGTCTTTCGTCCCGGCCTGGAAGATCGTTGCCGCCGCAGTGGTTCGGAGCGTGGCATTCGAATCTGGCGATGACTCCAGAATCTTTTGCACCACGGACCCAAAGAGCCACATGTTTTTGAATACCACGCGCATCGGGAACGAAGCGCTGCCGCCCGCATACTCCAGGAACTCTCCCACCGGTCCGTGGACTTGCCCGGGCATGGGATGACGTTCAATCTTCCGGATTGCGCTGGCAAGAATGCCAATACTCGATTCTTTGGGAGGCACCGAAGAGTGCCCGCCGGAAGTTTCGACGGTCAGCTCAAGACTCAAATAACCCTTTTCGGATGTCCCGATCATCGCCACAGGTGCGCTTACACCGGGAACCAGGCCACGCGAAAGGAATCCCCCTTCATCCTCGACAAACGCAAGCTGCACGCCGCGCGATTTCAAGAGCTGTCCGATTTTTTCGGCGCCTTCCAGACTGCCAATCTCTTCGTCCTGTCCGAAGGCAAGATAAATCGTGCGTTTGGGCTGGAATCCCTTGCTGAGCAGCAAGTCCACGGATTCGAGGAGTCCGACGACGGTCATCTTATCGTCGAGGGAGCCGCGGCCCCAGATGAATCCGTCGGCGATGTCACCAGAAAAGCCCGGGTGCGTCCACTTCCCTTCCGTGCCGGCCTCCACGGGAACCACGTCCTGATGGCCCATTAGCAAAATTGGTTTGAGGGATGGATCGCTCCCCTTCCATTTGAACAAAAGATTGTTCGCACCGACGATTTCGTGGTCTAGCCTTGCATACACCTGAGAAAACATCTTCTCGAGATAGGAGTGAAAGCCAGCGAACGCTTCCTGACTTGCCTTTTTCTGCTGCTCTGTTCCGCCGCCTTCCCAGGAGATGGTGGGGAATGCAATCGCTCCCGCCAAATCGCGCGCGGCCTTCTGCGAATCAAACTTCTCCGCTGTATAGGGAATCGGAGGTATCTGTTTGGAAGGAACCAGGAGTGTCCGCCCGACGACGATCATCACAAGCACGAAAATTAAGAGGGCTAGCAGCTTCAGAAGTGTTTTCATTTTTGTGCTGTGTTGCGCTCGGGCGGAGGAGCAGGTTGCTGCGCGCGAGTACACGGGTAGAAAGAAGTAAAAAAGGACGCCAGTTCCCCGTAGATGGAGAAGATCCCGATGCTACCGTCCGATTTCTGATTCGTAGAACGGACAAATCGGTGGCTATAATTTCTCGGGACAGCGAGGGCATGGTATGTCAACGATTGCTCCCATCCCGGACATCACCAGGAAGAGGACTTGCATGTCCGACATTCACCATCTCTGACCGCCCGATCAAATACTTGTCAACCGCGATCTCGAGATTGAAGTGCATACCCTCGTGTCCGAGCGTTTTACCCAATTCCGACCTCTGCACCACACCAAGCACACTTGGGTTCATCCCGACCAGCCAGTGTGCGACGCCAAGGTTTTGAAATCGCTTCACGCCGCTAATCAACATCTTGAGAGCCGTGTACTCGAGATCGAAAACACCACTTAGATCAATGACAATGACCTTCGGCTGAGCTTCCGCAACCAATATTCTCATTTTCTGCGCGATGTGTTCAGCATTGGCGAAGAACACTCGCCCCTCTAATCTCAACAACAACAATCCGGCAATGGTCTGATCTTCCGGATGCTCTTTTGAGCGGGGCCGAAATACATTCGTGCCCCGCTTGCGTCCGAGGACGTAGACCGGCGGATCAGCCAACTGGTAGGCAAGCGCCCCGAGGGAGACAATGATGGCCACGATGATTCCCTTTAGTGTCCCCACAAGCACTACACCCGCAAAGGCTGTTAGAGCCCAAATGAACTCTTTTCGGCGTACCCTGAGAATCTCGTGGAACTCCTCGGGCCGTATCAGTCCGATGGAGTAGACGATGACCACTGCCGCGAGAGTGGCTTGCGGCATCAATGCAATGAGCGGGGCCAGCAGAATCATCGTCACCAGTGCGATAGCCGCTGTCACGATTTCTGCCAGTTGCGTGCGTGCTCCGGCCAGACGATTCACTGCTGTCTGGGTGGTACCACCGCCACCGGGCATTGCGCCGAAAAACGCTCCGCCGGCATTTGCCAGTCCGGTAGCCAGTAACTCCCTGTTAGCCTGCGGCGGGGGTTCATCGTTCCTTGCGAAAGCACGCCCAGCCGCGATCGTCTCAGTAAAGCTCATGAGCGCGATGCCCAAGGCGCCGGGCCAGAGTCGAGCTGCGAGGGGGAAGGCTGGAGATGTAAACGACGGCAGGCCTTTCGGAATGTGGCCGACCAGCTCAACCCCGTGTGCTTGCAAGTTCAGCAGGTAAGCACCGATAATGCCTGCCGCCACCGCGAATAGCGGAGCTGGAGCCCGAGGCAAGAGCCGCTCCATAGCGACTAACAGAACGATGATCGAGACTCCGACGGCCAGTGTTGTTAGCGAGGTCCCGGGAATGCCGTGGACCATTGCATGCAGGTTCTGGACAAACGTACCTTTTGCAAAATGAATTCCGAGAATTTTGGGAACCTGATCCAGCACTATGACGAGGCCAATGCCTGCCTTGAAACCAATCAGAACTGGTTCGGAGATAAAATTTGCAACGAAGCCCAGCCGTAAAATCGAAGCGAGCACGAGCACCAGTCCCACTAGCAGCGTCAGCATGGCGGAGGCACGCAATAGCGATGCTGGATCTCCTCCAGGGGCCGCCTCGCCCAGCTCGGCGGCTGCCAATATTGCGATCGTACTGGACGTGCTTACGCTGAGTACACGCGAGGCACCTAGCACTGCATAAATCACCATCGGCAGAAAGGCCGTGTATAGTCCCACCTGCACCGGCAGGCCGGCGATCGTTGCATATGCCATCGCTTTGGGGATGACTACGGCCGCAGTGGTCATGCCTGCGATAACATCGGGTCGCAGCCATTCTTTGCGGTAAGAGAGCATCCAATTATCCATGGGAGGGCTTTATTTGCGCTGCCGCCGCTTGACGCGCAACTTGGCCAAGGCGCGAGTCAGCGACGCATTGAATGTCGCAACTTCTTCATCGGAACAATGCTCGATTTTGACGGCGGACGGTGGCACGCCGTGTTCCGCTTCCGCCGCAAACACTCCACCAGCAGGCCATACGATCATCAACCAGAACCATCGTTGGCGCTCAGCTCTCATCTATCAGTACTTCTCCTCCACAAACTTCCTGCCTTCGAGTGGCTTCATGTCATCGTAGGCATGTTTCATGGAGCGCTTTGGCAACTTGATCTTCTCGCGCGGCACCTTCTTGTAGGGGATCAGGTTAAGAATGTGGGCGAGACAGTTCAGCCTCGCGCGCTTCTTGTCGTCGGAACGCAGGATGAACCACGGCGCGCTTTTGGTGTCCGTGGCCTTCAACATCATGTCGCGGGCGCGAGAGTATTGGAACCACCGTTCGCGCGACGGCAGGTCCATAGGGCTGAGTTTCCACTGACGGAGTGGATCTTCGATGCGCGCCTCAAACCGGCGCCTTTGCTCTTTGTCACCAACCTCCAGCCAAACTTTGATGAGGTGAATACCGTTCTCTACGAGGTGCTTCTCCACCCCGGGGCAGAGCTCCAGAAAGCGATCGTGTTGTTCCGGGGTGCAGAAGCCCATTACGTACTCGACCCCAGCCCGGTTGTACCAGCTCCGGTCAAAAATGACGATTTCACCTTTGGCCGGGAAATGCTGGATGTAGCGCTGTATGTACAATTGCGATTTCTCGCGGTCAGACGGCGCCGGTAGTGCCACCAGCCGGAAGACGCGCGGACTGACTTTCTCCGTGAGCGCTCTGATCGTCCCGCCCTTGCCGGCAGCGTCCCGTCCTTCGAAGACAATGATGACGCGCAGTCCCTTGTATTTCACCCACTCCTGAAGATGGCACAGCTTCTCTTGAAGCTTGCGCAGCTCTTTCACATAAACTTTGTTCTTTAGTTTTTTCGGCGCATCATCTTCCTTGTCTTTATCTTTCGTCTTTTTGCTCATTCGTCAACTCCAGTAATCCGTTCGTGCTGGACGCAACAACGCGCGTGGCTCGCTGCGAGAGCAGTGGCCATTTGAGGAGCCTGTCACAGTATGGACATTGCTTTGGATCGCCATATCTAAGAATCCCAAGGTGATCTCAATGCAATCAATGTCGTACCTGACCGAACCACGCGTGCACGATGCTGCGGGTGAGCCCAATGGCCATCACATTCGGGATTCTGGCTTTTTGGCGACCCACGTTCCAACTGGCAAAAATGACAGACAATGCCGCTCGGTCAAAAGCGAGGGGCTGGCCATCAACAAAGTGGGAGTAGAACTAAACAGGTTCCTTGGCGACAAGTACCCGTTTTGTTCGAATCGGCTGCAGATCGTACACCGAAGTTATCAGGCGCTGAAGGGTTTCAGAAAGATGGACAATGAAGGCGAACGCCGAGGAGCTGTCGTTTTACTCGGTGCGGGCGGTGAACAACCTCGCCGCGACAAACGCCACGATCACCGAAATCGGAACCGCCAGCACAATCATCACAACCAGGCGAGAGTCCGGGTTCGGAATAGCCTTGAGTACCGCAAACACCGCTGCGATATTTCGCGTGCCCATTCCCAAAGCCATAATGCTTCTCTGTTCTTTTTTGAGGCCGAAACCGATCTGGTACGACACCAGTGTCATTCCGGCGAGAAAGAGGACCTGAGCGCCGATGGCAAAGCTCCCCATTGAGTTGAGCATCGCCTTTCCGTAGAGTACCACCACGAAGACGAGCGTTGCCAGCGTGAAAATACCCGCAATCCGCTTAACCACCGGGAGCAACTTGTCTGCCACGCCCGCGGCGAAAACCCGGATGGTGATGCCGATGACTAGCGGTGTCAGAACGAGTGTGAGGAGAGGTTTTGCAATAGCCCAAGCACTCACAGTCAGACCTCTGATCATCAGCGGCAAGATCAGGGGCATCATTTCTGTTGTCCCGACCGCCGTCAGTAGTAGTAGGGCTGCCGCAAAGGCTACATCACCGCGGGATTTTCTCACTACCATTGGGTAGAAGGGTGCGCATGGCGCCGGGCTGGCGAGGAGCAACCCTATGGCGTAAGGCTCCGCAAGCGGAAGGGTCTTAGTGATGAGATATGCGAGAGCGGGGCCGACCACCCAACTCCAAACGAAAATGAGCGCGACGAACTGTGTGTTAAGCAAGGCATGGATGGCTTCGCGCACGTTGAGTTCGAGGCCCATCGCCGCGAGGTTCCCGATGGTAAAGATCACAACGGCTATGTTGAAGATCGCCTGAATGGACATAGCCTGTCTCCTTTCAATTCAGTCCCGACCTTCCCGGGTTGCCAGTCCAGGAGAAGTGAGAGAGTTTTTATATCGCGGGCATAGGCGGTGAAGATGGATTTCCTCGTGGCTGTGCCGGATCTTTGCACAAGTTTAGCTGACCGGTGTTGATGAGCCGACGAGTGCGTTAACCTCGACTCCACGCTTTCCTGGTGTCTTTCCTACATCTTACGGTTTCTTACTGTAAGAAGTAACAGTTGTTGCACCGGCGCTGCGTCCGCACTCTATGAAATGAGAAGCGGTAGCACCGCTTCCGCATTTCTGTGGCGGGCCGCTACTACATGAGAATTGCGACCTTGCGAAACAGGTTGGCTTGAATGGCTCGGAAGTGAGCCAAGTCCCCTTGGAGAGGTGAACGCAAATGAAAAAGTTTAGACCTATATTCCTGATATTAGCATTGCTATGCCTCGCGATGCTGCCGGCCTCCGCCTTGGCTCAGTCGGATTCTTCCAGCCAGGCCGCACAGGAGTTGCGCAAGCAGCTCGACGAGTTGCGCGAGCAAATGAATAAACTGCAAGCGCGGCTGGGCGAACTGGAGAGCCGCAAGGCTGCAGAGGCGCCGGTAGCTCCGGCGGCAACTGCGGCGGGCCCTCCGTCCGCCGTTTCCGCCTCTAGCCAAGAAGGCACGATTCAGACCGCTACGCCCCCAGCTCAAGGTCCGACCTCCAAGCAAGTGGGAGAAGCCACCGCCACTTATTCGGAATTTTCTGAGGACACGCTTGCCGCTGCGCGTTTTGATAACGTCCCGCTTGATCCGAAGTATCACGGATTTTTTCGATTGCCGGGGACACAAACGCTCCTTAAAATTGGGGGCTACTTCAAGACGGATTTCATCTACGATTTGAAACCAGCAGGAAATACGGATTCGTTCGTCCCTTCCTCGTTCCCAGTTCCCCAACCAATCAGTGTGAACAACTCGACTGTTTCCGTACGGCCCACGCGCCTGAGCCTCGATTTCCGCGTCCCCACCAGCACACAGTTCGGTGAGGTGCGCTTCTACCTGGAGGGCGACTTGTTTGGAACCAATGCGACCACTCCTCGCCTCCGCCACGCTTATGCACAGGTTCGGAACCTCTTGATTGGCCAGACGTTTTCAAACTTTATGGACCCAGACGCATTCCCCGATACGCTCGATTTCCAGGGACCCAACGGCATGGTCAGCATTCGCAATCCACAATTGCGCTATGGTTTCGCTTTGAGTCCGAGTACGACTCTCTATCTCTCGGTCGAAAAGCCGAGCTCCGACGTCGCCTTTAAGCCTCCCACCGCGTCCCTTCAGTCCAACGCTCCCGGTCCCGATGGAACGATTCGCCTGCGCCAGGAATTTGAGCGGGGACACGTCCAAGTCGCGGCAATCTTCCGTTCCATCCAGGCATCTGTCACGACGACACCCCCGAAATCAGACACTGTTTTTGGGTGGGGTATAAACGCTTCAGCCGGATTCAAGACCTTCGGCAAGGACAACGCAATCTTTGCAGTAGCTGCCGGCCACGGAATCTCTCGCTACCTGCAGGACACCTCGGGGCTCGGAATTGATGCCGAGCCGGATTCAAGCACCAGTCTCAAGGCGACTCCCGCGATAGGAGTTGAGGCATCCTATCAGCACTATTGGTTCAAGCGGCTTCGTTCCAGCGCAATCTATTCTTACGCCGCAGTGGATAATACGGCCTTCTACTCAGCTTTTGCCGCACCTTACAATCACGCCACCTACACGGGTGCGAATATGATCTGGAATCCCTTCGGGTCACTCAACGTCGGTGCCGAGTTTCTCTATGGTTGGACAATGCTGCAAAACGGTCAATCGGCAAACGTGCCGCGGTTTCAACTCAGCGCCAAATACAGTTTTGTGAAAGTGGACGCCGATCAGAAGTAATTTCCGCAGCCTCTCCCAGCCGGAAACGGCAAGGCTCACTCGGGACGTAGAGCACCGCTCCCCTCGCGAGACACCAAGCTGCGAGGAAACGGGATTAGACCTCAGAGCTGTGCAGGAAAAGGACGATCCCATATATGCCGAACTTCGCAGGCTGGCTGGTCAGCATGAAGAGATCGTCTATGGAACTGTCAACGCGGATATAGTGGCCCAGTTCCCATATGAGAGGCAGCTCTTCGCGAAGGCAAACCCTGTTAGATCACTGTGGGAAATGGACCTGTAAATCCATTGGCCCACCTGACTGCGCAGGCTGCCGTCAAAGGGCAGATCGCGCAGGATCCATGGATAAGGGCCGCATTTGAAACGATGATTGTTTGCCATGGATGAGTATCAGATACACTCCGGTGGTGCGCAGCAGTTCATACGTCTCCCCCTACTCTTCTGATCACTGAGACGAACGCGAACATAGCCTTCTTATTTGACACACTATGCTCCGATTGATCCTCGGATTCCGCCGATGGGGGAAATCTCAAGGGCGCTTGAAGTCGAAGAGGAGGAGGGTGACGTCGTCTTGCTGGCCCTGATCTGCGGACAGCCCGATCCAGTTGCTGATTTCGGTGAGGAGGGCGTCGGCGAAGGGATCGGCGGGCAAGGACTTGTTAGCTTCCATGAAACGCATGAAGCGGTCGGTGCCGTACAACTCCTGCTCGGGATTGGCCGCCTCAACAATTCCGTCGGTATAGAGTACGTGGCGATCGCCGGGCTCGAGAGTAAGCTCGAGAGCCTCGTAGGTGGCTTGTTCAAACATTCCGAGAATCAGACCATTCTCCAAAACTTTGGTGGCCTTCCCGGTGGCATTACGAAACTGAAGAACGGGCGGGTGTCCTGCACCGGCATAGCGCATGAGTTCCTTCTCAAGATCTACATAAACGTAGGCGGCCGTGACAAAGTTGTCAGTGAACTTTCCGCAGAGCGCGCGATTTAGCCCGCGCAAGACTTTGGCGGGATCGGAAGCGTGGCCCACCTGCGCGGTCAACGCAACCTGGAGCATAGAAGCAATGAGCGCGGAAGGAAGGCCGTGCCCGGAGACATCGGCCATGAGAATGCCAAGATGGGTGTCGTCAATTTGGATGAAGTCGTAGAAATCACCAGCGACCGAAGTCATCGGAAGGAAGCGGGCGGCGATTTCAAGGCCTGGGAGCTTAGGCAAAGAGTGCGGAAGGATAGAAAGCTGAATCTGGCGAGCCATTTCGAGTTCGTTGTTGAGGGCGAGAAGTTGCGCAGCCAACTGGGCGCGGGCTTCCCGGAGGAGGATGTGGCTACGGACGCGGGCTTTGACGACCGCAGGGGAGAAGGGCTTGTGCACGTAGTCGACCGCGCCGACTTCGAAGCCGTGGGTTTCGTCTTCGACGCTGGTCTGGCCGGTGAGGAAAATGACAGGGATTTGGCTAGTCGAGGGATCTGCCTTGAGGCGAGTGCAGACCTCATAGCCGTCCATGCCGGGCATCATGACGTCGAGGAGGATGAGGTCAGGCTTTTCGTCGGCGGAGGCGAGAGCCAGAGCCTTCTCGCCGTTGGTGGCGACCTTGGTTTTGTAAAAATCCTTGAGAGCGCCTGAAATAACTCCGAGGTTGATCGGTGTGTCGTCGACTATGAGGATCAATTTTGAGGATGAGAGCGCCGGTTGAGTTGTGGCTGACATGATTTACTCCAATGTGAGAGAGAGACGAGCAGCGATCGCGGAGATCGAACGGAGCGCGTCGGAAAAACCGAAATTGCCTACTTGAGCGAAAAGCGCTTCGAGCTCCACAGGCGTTAAGACCTGGGAGAGCGTTGGGCGCGCGTCGAGGAAGAAATCAGATGCGTCGCCATCGTCATTTTCGAGGAGTTTCTTGAGTCGTGAGAGCGGTTGCGCGACGGTGGAAGGATCGGCGTTCGGAGCGGGAGCGTTGGCAGCGGTGGATTCGGCGGAAAGCGAAGTACGGATGGCGGCGATCGTGGAACCGAGCGACTGGCGCAGGGCGTCGAGCGCGGGCGCGATACCTTGGTTGGACTCGATCGCGGCTTCGGCTTTGGCGGCAGCCTGGGTGAGCTCGTTAGCACCGAGATTGGCGGAAGCGCCTTTGACCGAGTGAGCGAGGCGATTGGCGGT
>Ga0247691_1000257_pt1 | contig 11870 bp, 19 predicted proteins | sample CNK32_metaG_FD_182721 | JGI IMG/M metagenome (GOLD analysis project Ga0247691, IMG submission 182721) | Soil microbial communities from Purdue University Martell Research Forest, Indiana, United States - CNK32 | ecosystem: Environmental > Terrestrial > Soil > Temperate forest > Bulk soil...
GGTGCGGCGGCTCAAGGAACTCGCGCCCGATGTGCTCGCAGCGAAACAAGCGCAGGGCCTGCTGCTTGGAAGGGACGGCAAGGCACTGTGAGCAATCGTTATCCATCTGGCCGCATCAAACCACGACATCCCGCGCTGTCGGATCCCGCGGAACTCCGGCGTGTAATGGCTCGCTACCGCGGCAGCGCTCGACTGGCGAGCCTGTCCATGGGCTGCTCGGAGACCACGGTCACCAAGGCCATCAAGGAACTCACGCCCGATCTGTACGACGCGCTGGTTGCGCAGGGCAAGGCGCGTGGGCCGAAGGCGAGGGCGTTGTGAGACTCGCGAGATCCCAGAGCCCGCACTCGGTGGCCAGACTCGAGCACATCACGGTGTGTTGGAGCGTGGCGCGGCAAGGCGGGCCGGGTCAAGGCCGGGAGCGGCGAGTCCTGGCGGGGCAAGGGCACTTCGGTGGCAAGCGATTCCCGTGGGCAACCACGGGGCTCGTTTCGAGCGCTGTGGGGAGCGCTGGAATCGGGCGAGGCACGCAAACGAACGGCTCGCCTGGGGAACAAGCGAGCCGTTACACGAGGAACAGTGAGTCAGATGGATAGCGCGCGACGGCGGGCAGAGCAAGTGCCGGGGGCGGATGGGCCATGACGTGGTGGGTGAAGCTCTATGAAGACATCAACTGCGACCCGCGCTTTCTCAGCGTGGGCTTGTCCGCACAGGCTGTGTACATGCGGATCTTGCCGATGGTCGATAGGGCTGGCCACCTGAATGCGGTGCGCACTCTGACGATCTTCAAGACCGTCGCGTTGATGATCAACCGAACCGCCGAGGAGACCGCCTCGCTGCTCGGCGAACTTGCTAATGTTGGTCTGGTGAAGCTGTCGGACGATCGACTCCAGATGCTCGGTCGTGGAGAACTATGGTCGTTGCCTGATGACGACAACGCGGAATGGGCATCAGTGCGACGTGCCCTTGCCGCATGGGTCTTCGCCCGGGACGACTACAAATGCTCCTACTGCGGACGATCCGGCGACCTAACGCTTGATCACATCATGCCCAAATCTCGCGGCGGATCCCACGAGCCAGGGAATCTAACGACTGCTTGCCGTCCATGTAACTCCTCCAAAGGAGCGCGTACACCGCAAGAGTGGAGAGCTTTATGAGATGGGAAGACGAGCGCTACGTACGTCTCTACACTCGAGACACCACGACATGGAAGAAACTGCCTTGGCAGTCTCGATGCGTGCTTGCGCTGCTGCTACGGAAGCTAGATCGCGCTGGCGTTGTAGAGCTGGATGGTGACGGCGCAGAGGACATCGCGGTTATTACAGAGCTTCCGCTGGAGGTGGTCGAGGCAGGCATGCCTAAGCTCTTAGAGAAGGGTGTGTTCGTTATGACCAAGAGCCGGATCGTGATGCCAAACTTCATGGCCGCCCAGGAAGCGAGTCAGAGCGACAGGGCCAGAAAGCGGAAAGAGCGGGAGCAGGCAAGAGCCAGGGCGCTCTCTGATACGACAGTCACGGATCGCGACGTGCCGTCACAAGACGTGACTCAAGAGTCACAGGATGTGACCAAAAGTCACGCCGAGTCACAAGGCGTCACGATTGGTCACACGACGTCACAGTCTGTCACTCCTAGCCTAGCTGTGCCTAGCCTAGCTGTGCCTAGCCGTGCTGAGGGGGTGCAGGGGGAACACGCCGAGAATGTCGTCGGTCCCGGAACCGATCCGGCAATCACTCTGGCATCTGGCGATGCCTCCGCGCCGCACAAAAAAACAAAGCGCCGAAAGCCCAAAGCCCCTGCCCCGGAAGTCCCGATCCCTGAACCGGGCACGGTTGCCAGGTCAGTCTACGACGCGATCGTTAACGACCCGATCCTGGGACCGATCACGGCAGGCCCTGCTGACTTCGCCGTACGCATCACTCACCCGGACGCATACCCAGGCGTCAACGTGCTGGCGGAAGTCCTACGCGCCGCAGAGCACTACGCTCGCGGCAAGCGGGTCTACACCGATGGCCGCAGAACGCTTGCCAACTGGCTTCGCGGCGAGGCCGAAAAAGAAGCCAGTCGGCCCAAGCCAACTCCGAACCAACTAGCGCTTGGAGCCAAGAAAACCAAAGGCCCGCTTGATCCAGCACCCGCGAGCAAGTTCACGCGACCCGGCGAATCGTACGACCCGTTCAGTTTGTACAACGCCGATGGCAGCCCGAAGGGAGCGACGCAGTGAGCGACCCCAAGCCCCTCTCGGAACTAATCGCCCTGATGGAACGTGTGTTTCAGAAGGCCGCGGAGTTGGACCAGACGCCCGAGGGTCAGGCCCATCGCGCTACGTACTTCGCCGGCGAAACACGACGACGTCAGCAGCAGTTGATTACAGCAGCGGAAGAGCGGGGCATTCCCTGCGAGGCTAGCATTCGGAACGTACTGCTTCAGGAACAACCCTTCCCGACGCAAGCCATGACTGCAGTTCAGCGAGCACTGCAGTGGCGTCTTGACCAACCAACAGCCGCCGGATCCCGTCAGCCAGTCTGTATTGTGCTAGGTGGACCTCCGGGGAACGGGAAAACCACGGCGCTGTCATGGGCCGTGGCACGTCACGACAGACCCGCGACCTATGTCACCTCTGCGGTGATTGCATCCACCCTGCGCAACGGATGGAGTGAGAACGAAGAGCGCTGGCGACGTTGGGGATCAGTAGATCTTCTCGCCGTCGACGAGTTGGGTCTGGAGGACGGCAGCGAAGGGGCGGCACGAGTGGGCGCGCTCATCGCCCAGCGCAATGACCATGGCCGCGCGACGTTCTGCGCTGGCAATCTCGACGCGCCGACCTTCATCGCACGCTACGGAAACACCCGGCTCAACTCACGACTGCGCTACGGACAGTCCCGCAACGGAGACGCGAACGGTCTTCCGTGGTGGACCGATCTTAGCGACTGCGATCTACGCAACCCTGCCAACCGATCCGCTTTCATGGAGCAACCGTGAACCGCGCCGAACCCAGCACCGTCCAAGTTCGCCTGAACATCCCGCTCGACCAGTTGTGTCGTGACCTGATGGCACAGCGCGACGAGTGCCAGATCACCAACAGCTTGCTGTGGGAGGTCGTCGTGGCCGCGCGCGAGTACGTTGATGGCTTGAGCGGTTGTCGAGATAACGTTAACGCGCGCTTCGATGCACTCTGTGCGGCCCTCAAGCGACTGGAGGCGCTGTGACCCCCGACGAGTTCCGCGCCATTCGCGAGACCCGTTACGTCAAACCCGTGGCCATGGCCGTCGACCTCGGCATCTCGGAGACCACGGTGCTGAACTACGAGCGCGGCAAGTCCCCCGTGCCTGAGCGCGTCGAAGAGCGGCTACGGTACGGCGTGGGTGGTCCTTGCCCTCGGTGCAGACGAACGATCACCACCGCGTGGCACGACGGGTTGTGCGGGGGATGCAGCGCCCTCGTGTTGCCGGAGGCATGCGACCATGCTCGGTGACGTCATGCCGTTCATTCCTTCGGGACCCGAGTATCAGGGGCTTCGGGCGATCTGGGAGAAGCACCGCACGCGCAAAACGGCACCGCCAGGGCCTTCCATGAGTGCCAAGCGCCCTTGCCTTGGGTGCCAGCGTCTCACCCAGTCCAAGTACCAGCTGTGCCCCTCGTGCCTGCCGTGCCAGGGGTATAGCCGCCGCGAGGCGATGGCCAGGAGGCACGAAAGCGACCCTGGACGTGGGTCTGTGGCTACCGAGGCAGATGAAGGCCGTAGCGGGGCGATTGGGCCTGTCCGTGGGCAAGTTGACGAAACGCAAAAGCGAGGGCCGTTGTGACCACTGAGCCAACAGAACGTAGGTCTCGTGATGCCCAACAGGATCTCGAAACGCTAGCCCGCCATGCCTCGACGATCCTGGGGCGCGCCATGGCCCTGGAACCCACCCAACCGGGCACGGCAGGCGACGATCGGGATCACCATGGCCTCGCCAAGGCACTGCAGGCGTTGCGTCGGCTGGTGGCTGTCGAGTGGAAGCATCGCCTTGTGCTTGTGTACGCCTACCTGGTCACTGGGCCTGAAGCGCGGGAGCGTACGCGGGGATTCCCGACGCGGGTCGGTCTGGTGTTTGCCTCACCGACGCAGCGCATGGCGTGGCTGACGATGCCAACCAAGGGCATGGGTATGGGGGCTGCGGCAACGCAGGGCGACAAGCTTCTGCGGCTCGCCGTGCAGGCCTATGCACAGGCCGATGACGCAGGGGTGACGAACGATGGCCGGTGGCTCTCCCTGGCGATCGATCAGGTGACCCGAATGGATGCAATCGCGAGTCGGGACATTCGCGATCTGGTGAAGGTGCGCGAGCGGAACCGATGTGCGCCACCGCCGGGCGCTCCGAAGAACCGGAAGGAGCGGCGAGAACTTTTGCGTACACAACGTACAGGACGTACAGCGTGATTCTTGATTGCGTACACGACGTACGCCACCCTGTCTCCAACGGCACAGGTGCGCTTTGGGCAAACGCGAATACGTCACCGTTGCAGCCTTCGCGAAGGAGTTCAGTTACAACCCCTTCACTGTGCGTCGCTGGTGTCGGGATGGCGTGATTGAAGCGGTGCGTGCCCCAAGCGGACGCAATTGGCGCATTCGTGTCACCGAGATCGACCGCGTTCGTCGTGGTGATCCATTGCCACAGAGCGCGGCGTAAACACGGTGTAGCTCAATGGCAGAGCGCCTGGCTTCTAACCAGGAAGCGCTTGGTTCGACTCCAAGCCCCGTGACCGGCCCGGTCGCCGATTGCCGAGCATCCCCCGCGCGGCAGTCGCTCAGGTGACCAGGGCCCCTCTCCCGCCCGCTACATTGAAAGCGGCGCCCCGAACGTCGCTGGGCTGCAGCGGCGGGACCTCTCACGATGCAGCGCGACACACTCCCGCCGCCCTCACCCGAAACGTGGCAGTCGACCGAGCCGGTGGACCGATGGACCCGCAACACACGCGGGTTCGAGCAACCGAGCGAGGAGCGGGTGCCTGACTTCGACGAGGTGATGGAGCAGGCGATGCGGGACGCGGGGTGATATCGTGCCGCGCATGCAATACGCGACGCTCGACGATCTGAAGCACCACGGCATTCCTGAACCCACAGCCGACGAGATCGAGGCAGCGCTGAAGCTGGCTGAGGCGGTCGTGTTTGGGCCCCGGGCAGATGCCGCGATGCGTGATCAGGTCGTGGCGATGGCGGTCGAGCCGCTGGTACGGAGCGCGGGGTAGCGATGCTGCGAGATGACGGACACGTCTGCGACCAGTGCGGCTTGCCGGTGACGCTGTCACGCGAGGATTGCGAGCGGGAGCGGCGAGATCCGAAGCGGTACGGGGTATTTTGCGGACGCGAGTGCGCACAGGCCTACAGCGAGAGCATGCGGCCGAAGCAGGACAACGCACTGACGTTCGCGGCATGAGCGTGTTCATCGTATCGCCCGACCACTACGAGCGCCTGTCCGCGTCGTTCGAGCGGGTCTTCGGTCGTCCACTGCCTGTTGTGTCCAGCGTGCCACCGCCGTCTCACTCGTTCTCCGCGGAGGAGATGACGAGGATGCTGGCGGATCCTGATCTGTTCGCGGATGTCGATGGGGAGCGATGTGGCTGGGAATCAGAGCGTTGACTGGAAACCACGCACACGCACGAGGGGATTCAGGGGTCGTGACGGTTTTCGTGTCAAGAGAGAGCCCGGTTTTCCGTGATTGGATGAGTGTTTCCAGATCGTTTCCGTGAGTTACCAATGGTTACCAGTACCCCTGCCAGGGGCATTCCGCCTGAATTAGAGCGGGCGATTCTTGAACAGGCTGGAAAGAAACGAACGACCCGAGAGATCTCTGCATGGCTCGCTGAAGAGCATGGCATCAGTGTAAGTCATGTCACGGTCGGCAAGTTTCTTCGGGCAGCCCGCGAAGAACGCGCGGACGTTGCGAAGAACGTCCTGCGCGAGAAGCTATCGGGCTCGCTCACCAGCGACATTGATCGACTCGAACGGTTCGCGCGTAAATGCGCCATCCTGGCCAACAAGAACAAGCACGACCCCAAAGCCTTCGTGATGCTTGTGGGAGAACTTCGCAAGATCACCGACACCAAGCTGCACTACAGCGGCGCCGACGAATCTGATGAGCCTAGCCGAATCGTCCTGGAGTGGCCCGACGCGCGGCGTCTCGAGGATCGCGCTCCCGCCTCTGCATCCGAAGCAGCGGGAGGTAGCTCAGCACCCGGCGAGATTCCGGGTTCTGGTGGCGGGGAGACGATGGGGTAAGACTCGACTGGGGACCATCCTGTCCCTGGAAGCCCTGCTGCAAGGCAGGCGAGCCTGGTGGGTCAGCCCTACGTATTCTCAGAGCATGATCGCCTGGCGCCTGGTGGCGCCACTAGCAGCTCGAATCCCGGGCGTGCAGATCCGGGTGGCTGAACGTGTCATCGCGCATCGATCAGGCGGCGAGTTCTGGTGCAAGACCGCCGAGAAGCCCGATCACCTACGGGGCGAGGGCCTAGATTTCCTCGCCTGTGACGAAGCGGACTTCATCGACGAATCCGTGTGGACCGACGTGCTAAGGCCTGCCCTTGCGGATCGCCAGGGCAAGGCGTTCTTTGTCTCGACGCCGAACATCGAAGACGGCTGGTTCCATGAGCTATACCGCAAAGGCGAGCGTGGCGAGCCTGGCTGGAAAAGCTGGTCGTTTCCGAGCGAGACCAACCCCTTCGTTGATCCGAAAGAGATTGCGGAGGCGCGGGCCTCGCTACCGGAGATTGTCGCGCGTCGTGAGTTCGGTGCGGAGTTTGTGTCGTCGGGCGGCGCTCGCATCAATCGAGCGTGGCTCCGAACGACCGAGCCCCCCGAGGTCCTATCGATCACGATGGGCGTCGACCTCGCGATCAGCGAGAAGACATCGGCGGACTACACGGCGATTGTGGTACTGGGGCGTGCGGCCAACGGCACGATCTGGATCCTGGACGCGCAACGTGTTCGGGCTCCGTTCTACCAGGTGCTCGAGTTCATCAAGCAGATGGCTGGGAAGTGGAAGCCCAAGCGCATCGCGATTGAGCAAGTGCAGTATCAGGCCGCAGTCATCCAGGAACTACTCAGAACGACGACGTTGCCGGTGATTGGCACCAAGCCAGACCGTGACAAGGTAACCCGTTTCCAGCCTCTAGAGAGTCGGTATGAGCAGGGATTCGTGCACCACAAACCAGGTTTGAATCCTGACTTTGAGCGCGAATTGCTGTCATTCCCGGTTGGATCGCATGATGACATGGTGGATGCCGCGGCCTACGCCTATCACGCCATTCAGACCGCGCCACGGCCAGGCAGCCCCCCCACGATTGGCAACGCTCGAGACTTCGCCCCATTCGGCTGATCAGTGCTGTACGGTAACCTCATTCGCAAGCACCCGCGCTACACGCCGGAGAAGTGGCTTGACTACGACCTCCTGTACAAGGGCGGGGATGCCCTGCTTCAGAACCGCGCGGCGATGCATCGAATCTTCCCGATGCACGGCGCCGAGGATGCGAGCGTCTACGAAGAGCGCTTAAAGCGTGCGTGCTATATCCCGTATGCGGGCGCGATCCTAGACTTTCTCTGTGCCTCTCTGGTTGCAGAGCCCGCAGCACTGACCGCAGAACCCAAAGCCCCGGCCTTTTTCGACGAGTTCCAGCACTCGGTCGACGGTCGGGTGATGAGTCTGAACGACCTGCTCAAGCAGCAGGTGCTCACGGCACTGATCTGCAAGTGCGCTTGGACGCTCGTAGACCTTCCTCCACGGGACGATGGCGCGGTGATCGAGAGCGAGGCCGACGAAGAAGACGTCGGGCAGTTGAGGGCCTTCGCGTTCCCGGTCGAGCCCGAGTGCGTCTATGACTGGGATGAGTCGCCGTCGGGTGATCTCGAGTGGGTGCTGATCTGTCTCAAGAGCCAGCATCGCAAGAGCCTGTCGGATGACCGATCCTCAATCACGGAACGGTATACCTGGTACAGCCGTGACGCATGGGAGCGCTACGAAGTCACCTACAAGATTGGCCAAGAGCCACAGCCCATGCAGGATATCCCGCTAGCTGCCTCGGGCCCGCATTCCTTCGGACGCGTGCCACTGTCCCGGCTCGAGGTCAGCGATGGCCTGTGGGCAATGTCCAAGCTGGCCCCGCTTGCCCGCACGCATCTGAACAAACGGTCGGCCACGGATTGGTCGATGTTTCGCCACCTCTTCCCGATCCTAGCGGCCTATCTAGGACCCGAGATCGGGCCCGGTGGAGAGATTCCCGCCGAGAAGGCACAGGACCCCGCAAGGGCTACGAACCAAGTCTACGGGATCGGTCGCATCGTCCAGTTCGGGGATAAGGACCGGTTGCAGTACGAGAGTCCGGACACCGGGATCTATGATGCCGCGCTCCGGGACCTTACAGACCTACGCGACGAGATCCACCGGGTGGTGCACCAGATGGCCTTGGCGGCCAACAACAGCGCCGCGGCGCTCGGTCGTTCGGGCGAGAGCAAGGCACAGGACAAGGCCAGCGCCGACGTGATCCTGGTGGCCCTTGGCGAGCTTGCCAGGGCGCACGCAATCGAGGTTGCGGAGTTGGCAGCGGCCGGGCGCATGGACCCTCCCATGGAGTGGACCGCGCACGGCATGCAGGACTTTGACGGGGAAGATCTGAAGAACGCCGTCGACGAAGCCGCGTTGATCGACAAGCTTTCGATTCCCTCGTTCACTTGGAAGCGGCTGCGCACGTTTCACAACGCCAAGAAGACCCTGCGCGGCATTGCGAATCCAGAGCAGCTCGAAGAGATCCGTGCCGAGTTAGAAAAGTCCATCACCGAAGAATCCATGCAGCCTGTGCAAGAGCCGGATGGTGATGAATTGCCACCCCAGGGCCGTAAACCGAAGCCCAACGGGCAACCGCAACAAGGAACCGTAGCGTGAGCAATCGAGTCGTACTGTACCGCCAGTCCTCGGCGGGCGTCGCCCTCGCCGCGGCAACTCCAGCCGACCTGTTGTCTGCTGCGAGTATTGACATCTCGCAAGTCGATCGGTTTACGGTGTTTCTCAAGAATACCGGCTCGAATGCACTCACCGGCACAACGATCACATACACGATCGGCACGTTGACCGTGACAGACACGACGAGCATCGGCTCAATCAATGCTGGCGCAACCAAGTCGTTTAGCCTGGCGCCAGGCAGCACAGACCCAGCCTACCAGCGTATCGGCATCAGCGGAACCAGCACGAGCGGCACGACGGTAGCCGTCGAGGCCGTCGCGGTTAGAAACAGCTAGAACGCAGCTTACACGACTCATGGAGTCGCACTTCGCGCTGCCATACGGCCAGGCACGCGTCGATCACGGCCGAACGCCACCCCCGGCGTGACAGGGAGATCATGGGAACCGAAAACGACAAGCCCGATGGCGACAAGCCCGAAGGTGAAGGCGAGTCCACACCCGAGAAACCTTCGTTTATGACCGCTGCGGAGTTCAACAAGGCGGTCACGGCACGCGAGAAGCGATTGACCGATCGCCTGGAGAAGGCATTCGAAGATAGGCTAGCTAAAGCGTTGGCCGCTAAGAAGCCTGATCCTGAGCCCGATCCAGAACCGGACGACGAGCCGGACGATGGAGCGGCCGCGAAGCCAGCGGGAGCCGCTCCTGACGCTACAGCCAAGCAGATCGCGAACTTGCAGCGCCAGCTCACGCGGGAGCGAAACGAGCGCGAAAAACGCGAGGCCGCGGACCGAGAGAAGGACGCGAAGATCGCGCGCGACGAAGAGCGGGCAAAGCTTGCCGACGCATTCACGATGGCTGGCGGGGATCCGGACCAGACCAAGCTGATCGTGGCGCTCCTGCACACCGAAGAGAAGCGGGTGCGTAGGAACGAAGAAGGCAAGATCGTGTTCGTCACCGAAGACGAAGAAGAGATGGACCTCGCAGCAGGGATCAAAGCATTCCTCGCGAGTGACTACGGAAAGCGATTCGTAAAAGCCCGAGGGGCACAGGGAGCCGGCACAAAGCCCGGCAATCGCCCAGGGGGCACGTCTGGCAACGGCAATCCGAAGCCGACCAAAGCAGATCTTGGCAGGGTGCTCCTCCGGGGGCTCACCAGCGGCTAACGCCAGCTTACTAGGCGCACGGGCGCGCTCGCCGTCATGAGCGTGACTCCAACTTCAACGAGAAGACATTATGGCAGCTGTTGACGCACTCGGGCTCGTCCCGGCACTCAACCTCATTTTCGAAGACGAACTAGCCGCGCAGATGAATCGCGCGGTCGTTCTGTCTCAGCTCCTTCCCAAAAAGCCCGTTAAGGGCAAGCAGGTCTCATGGATCGCTCGGATCGGCACAGCCGTCGGTACGGCTGAATCGGATGGCGCATCCATCTCCACGTACGATGCCGATACTAAGGCGCCTGCCACGTTGCCCATCGCGACGTATCAGAACACGTTCAAGATGGACGGCCGCGCGGTCGCGACGGCCGCCAACTCGGGCGGCCCCGCAGAGCTAGAAGACCTGTTCTCCGAGCTCGTGATGGAGGCCGGCGAGCGCGTCGCAGCCAAGATCAACCTGGACCTCTACAGCGGGACGGGTGCGACGACGGACCCGGTCACGATCGCGGGCCTGGACTCCGTGGTCCTGCTCAATGACACCGGTACGTATGCGAACGTTTCGCGCAACACGTACTCGCAGTGGAAGAGCAACGTGCTCACCAATTCGAGCGTCACGCGTGCCGTGAGTTTCCAGCTCATGCGCGATATGCGCCGCACGATTTACACCGCGTCGGGCCTCAAGCCAGATATGGTCGTTTGCGATCCGATCCAGCACGAAGCCTACGGCCTTCTATTCGGAGACAAGCGCCGGTACGTTAGCGAGATCATGGTCGGTGGCCAGAAGATCACGCTGGATGGCGGTTACCAAGTGCTCGAGTTCGACGGCATCCCCGTGATCGAGGATAAGGACGCTCCTGCCGGAGCCATGCGCTTTCTAAACAGCAAGGAAATGGCGATTCGGGTTCTGCCGCCCGCCAGCATCCAGCTTGGCTCCGATGCCGGCGAGCGAGATCTCACAGGCACTACGGAAGAGCAGTACGGCAGCGGCCAGACTGGAGTTCGCGCACGAATCCAGAGACTGGCTAACGACGGTGACTTTTTCGTGTTTCAGGTACTTTGCTATCTCCAGCTCCAAGTCCGTAGACCAAACTCCTGCGGTTTGCTAGGCGACCTCGCATAATCGAGCCGCGCTAGTCACGAGGATTCTTCATGTCAATCGCCACATCGCTCGTCAACGATTCGTCGTTGGAGATGGTCACGCTCGTGAACGCGAGTACGCACCATCTGCAGTTCCAGCTTCATAGTCCGATGGGGCTACACCGGCTCTCGGTCGAGCCCCTGAAAACCGTCCAGGTCTTCAAGAACTGGACGACGCCGAATCTGGACTCGCTAGGCAGACCCGTTCTGAAGAGCACCATCGAACAGAATGCCCCGCTCCTGAAGCCCGAGGGACATCCTGATCTACCAAAGGCCCGCCAGGCGTTCGCCAATGCGAAGCTGCGGGCCGATGGTAAGCCACTCCCCGAGGGTGTTATGCACCCGTATCTGAATTGGCCGCCGACCGAGGCGGATCTCGAAGCCGAGCGCGAAGCCCGTAAAGTCTCGGCTGCGGTCGCCGCGGCAAAAGCATCGAAGTAATCGAGAGCGGCACGGCCGCAGAGGATTCCCTAATGGCAACTCAGCACGTCATTGCGGGCGATATCGTCTCGTTTCAGCGGACGGTCGCGGCCGTGATCAATAAGAATGCGCGGCTAAGTGTGGGCTCGTTCAAGCACTACGCTGCAGACAACGCGCTCACATTCACCACGCTATCCGGCACGGATGCAGCGGCGCAAGCTGCA
>Ga0247691_1000258_pt1 | contig 11852 bp, 6 predicted proteins | sample CNK32_metaG_FD_182721 | JGI IMG/M metagenome (GOLD analysis project Ga0247691, IMG submission 182721) | Soil microbial communities from Purdue University Martell Research Forest, Indiana, United States - CNK32 | ecosystem: Environmental > Terrestrial > Soil > Temperate forest > Bulk soil | place...
CCACAATATGGAATTTATTGCCAGTTCGGCAACTTCCGTATTGATCGGTCACGTGGCTGCTCAAACCAAAAGTATCCGGGTAGGTTCCGGTGGAATTATGCTTCCGAACCACGCTCCATTGGCAATTGCAGAACAATTCGGAACCTTGGAAACATTGTATCCGAATCGTATTGACCTGGGGTTGGGAAGAGCTCCCGGGACGGACCAGCAAACTGCAATGGCATTGAGAAGAGGCGATTTGAATACAGCTTATCAATTCCCGAATGACGTGGTTGCACTTCAAACCTATTTCAGTGAAAATAACAAGACTGCTTCCGTACGGGCTTTTCCGGGAGAAGGTTTGAGTATTCCAATATGGATTTTAGGCTCCAGTACGGACAGTGCTTATTTAGCAGCTGAAATGGGATTACCATACGCCTTTGCATCTCATTTTGCCCCGAAACAATTCAAAATTGCCACACAGATTTACCGGAATAACTTTCGACCTTCCCAATACCTGGATAAGCCTTACGTACTTGCGTGCGTGAATGGCATTGCAGCGGATTCAAATGAAGAAGCGGAATTGTTGTCCATGAGTTTGTACCAGATGTTCTCCGGTATTTTAACGAATTCGCGTAAACCTTTGTCGCCTCCTATTCCGAATTTATTGGATTCCTGGCCACAGGATCTATTGGATGCGGTGCTTCCCATGACGGCTTGTACTTTCGTTGGGGATAAGGACACCTTGATTGAGAAATTCAGCCGGTTTATTGAGGAACATGGTGTAGACGAATTGATGATCACCGGGAATATTTTCGATAACGAAAAGCGATTGAAATCGTATTCCATTTTAGCGGATGTTTTTAATGCGATCAATCAGTCATAATCAAAGAAATTGTTTAGTTTCATCAGACCAATCAGTTGAATGATGAAGAAATTACACTACACAATCCCTTTGATTTGTCTCCTAAATGGAGTTTTTTATTCATGTGGTTCCAATTCAAATCCGGAAAAAGAACTTTCGAAAGAGGAGGGATCCGTTCAAAAAACAGATTCCTCTACTGTTGAAAAGAAGAGTGTTTACGATGAACTCTTGAAGAAATTCAAACCGATCTCTTTTGACACTTTGATGGTCGAGTATTCATATGGTACAATAAATAAAAAGTACCGGGGAACAGAATTGTCGCTTAAAGAGGCAAAATCCTTGAACGTAGAATACATAGAACCTTCTTATGGTAAACTATCGGGAGTCTATGCTTGCTATCAGTTTCAGATCGATTCTTTGAGAACAGGATTGATCGCGCGAATTCCTGCAGATTATGAATCAACGACGATTGGATTATTTATTCTTGACCGGAAAAAGGATCAAATAGCGCGCGAATATTTTCCTGTAGGAATCATTTTCGGAGATGCGGGAGATGCTGCTCAACGGATTTCTTGGCTGTTCATGACAAAGGACAAACAGCTCCAATCTTTTGTTTACGATTATTCCTCTTATAGTCACGAAGTGGAGGATACAGCGGATCATACAATTGATGAATGGAGATCCTATTTTTTGATTGACTGCATGTCCCCGAGATTTGACACGATCTCTAAAAACGAAACCCAGTTGAGAAAACGATTCAAGCGCGTTTTAAAAAAAGTAGAGTAGGCGAGTATAAGATAAGAAGTCATGGGTAAAATTCATTTTCAGACAGTTTGCATCATTCTCTTTATTGGCTATTTGACGGCTTGTGGAAGCAATTCAACCACTCCGAAAAAAGTGGTGAAAGAGGAAGTTTCTCCAGCTATAGATTCCTCTTCTGTTAAAGAAGAAAAGAATTATGAAAATCTGTTGAAGAAATTCAAAACGGTTTCTTTCGATACGTTGAAAGTCTCTTATTCTGAGGAGGAAAAGAACAACCCGTTTTTTGGAAAAGAGTTGACTGTGAAAGAGGCGAAATCCTTACCAATCGGTTTTACTGAAAATTACTTTGGAAAAATGACCGGAGTTTATGCCTGTTGCCAATTCCCTATTGATTCGGATAGGCTTGGCCTGATCACCCGGATTCCTGCAGAATACGAATCGACTTCCATCGTACTCTTTATTTTCGATCTGAAAAAGAACAAGATCCTCGATGAATACCATCACCTAGCCACGTCTTCGGGTGATGCAGGCGAAACTTATGTTCGTACTTCCTGGCTTTTTAAAACGACGAATAAACAGCTACATTCATTTGAGTACCGTTATCAGACTTCTCATGAAATAGACGATACATTAATGACTGAATCGCGAAGCTATGAACTGATCAATTGCATGTCGCCGAAGTTTGAGACGATTTCCACTAACGAAGCCCAATTAAAGAAACGTTTCAAGAAAGTTTTGCTTACAGAGGAGTAAGGAATTTTTCGAAATCGAGTTCTAATTCAGTCAAATTTAGTAATATCAACTCCTGAAATCAAACCAATACATTTAATGGAAACTGGACCAATCAATGAACAGGCGAACTTATTGCATCTGGAAGCAAGAGAAGCAGGACAAGCCGGAAATTATCAATTGGCAATTGAAAAATTACTGGAAGCAATGAAAATTGAGCCATTGTGGGCTTATCCGGTTTATGATCTGGCATTCACTTATCTGTTGGTCGGTGATTTTGGTAATGCATTGAAATACTATCAGGAAACGGATGTTTTGGAGCCCGATGGTTTTTTCACCACGAAAACAGCGGTTTACACTTTGGAGGGGGAGAAATCAGGTTTATTTCCTGAAGGATTGTATACTTTCTATATGCAAATAGAATGGACGGACGAACCGGAAAAGAAATACCACATTGCAAAACAGATTGTGGACAATGTTCCTCTATTTGCGCCGGCATGGAAGGAAATAGCCTATTTACAAACAGATCCGGAAGAACGCCTGTATTCGATCGAACAAGGACTTGCCGGAAATCCGGATAGAGAAACGAAAGGAATCCTATTGCTGAATAAGGCGATGATCTTTAGCGAAAAAGGAGATAAGGAAACGGCAAAGAAACTGCTTTCTGAAATCATAGAATCCCAGGAAACGACTATTTCGAATAGTGAAATAGCCAAAGTTGCATTGAAATCAATCAAGGATAATTAATTCTCAAAAGAAAAGCAATGACACCTTAATTTAAGGTGCATTTGAATCGATAACTCTGGGGATAATATATTGGATGCACTTCCAAATATGCTTTGAATCACGCTGTTTTCTAAGGAAAAAGCATCAATTTGGTCTCCCCGTGGACAGCGTTCGTCGAATTGTCTTTTTTTAACATTCATCACTATTCATTTCTTAAACAATTGGAGGTCAAATATTTCATTTAGGAATAATTCATAATTGAACTGTTAATCAAAAATTCCCGTGAGTCCAGTTAATTGGAATCCCTCCCATGAAGGTCTACTTTTGCGGGATATTTTTAAATAATTAATTATGAAATCACCTTTACAATGGCTCTTAGTGGCCACCGTCACGATGGTTTCCGGTATCAGTTTTTCTCAAACACGCTATGTTTCCACAACCGGAACAGATGCGTCGAATAATTGCCAAACACCGGGAAGTCCATGTGGAACAATTGAACACGCGTACTCGCTAGCTTTGGCAAACGATACGGTTAAAATTGCTCCGGGAAACTACAACCTTTCTGCTACTCTTAGTTTATTGCAACCTGTTGTAATTACTGCTCTTGATCCGATGGACAGACCTGTAATCACTTCAACTGCATCTGATGTGATCTCTGTTGGAGCTGCGAATGTGACTGTTTCTCATTTGCAATTGAACATGGGATTGACTGGTTCTACCGGTTTGAGAGGAATTGTCGGAACGGCTGATTTTGATGGATTGAAAGTTCATCACATGAATTTCATCTCTACAAAGGCTGTTTCTACGGGAATGGTTTTTGGCGCTTATGCGGTAGATTTAACGGCTCCTGTGGGCGGATTGTACGGTGTTACATTGGATAACAATACTGTTGCAACAGCAGCAGCTTCCGGTTACGACATCTTCGGAAGAGGATTTGGATTGGGTAAGGGTGTTACAGACGGTACTTTTGGAACCGTTTCGAATAACACAGTCCTTGCTTATTATGCTATGCAAGTGGTAAGAAGTACGGCAAACCTGAATATTTCCAACAATACGTTGATGGGAATTACAATGGTGAACTATCCTCTTCTGGGAGCTCAAGTGAACTTAACTAACAATACCTTTACGGGTGTGACTGCTGCATTTGCAGATAACTTGTATGCTATTTTGGATATCCGTTCAATCGAAGAAGGTTCTTTATACATGAACAACAATGTGATTTCCAACTATACTGGAATTGGTGTATTGAGTATGGCTTCAAAAAATGTGGAAGTTTTCGGGAACACATTCACGCCTTTATCAACTGCTGTGAACTTCATCTCTTTGATGGCAAACACGAAATTAATGACGAATGGAGTTCAGGGAAATACATTCGGTGATGAAATTTCAATCAAGGGAAATACATTCAATGCAGCTGCTGCTGGAAATGGAAAAGCAATCGTTTTTGCAGATCATTACGGTATGAATACTCCTGCGTTCGCAAATATCACAATTGGTGGGGCAACGACTTTGGAGAAAAATACATTTAATCCTTCTTTGGGAACTTATATTGCTTTGGATGAATTGACGGGTGCAAGTACTGCATTCCCATTGTGGGCCGGATATCCTGCAACAACAATGGTTCCTTTCTCTCAGGATGTAAATGCGTATGCAGTTTACAATAATTACAACCAATTGGATTTCACTTCGATTGATGCAATGAATTACCACCAATTGGATAATCCTGCTTTAGGGCAAGTTAACCTTTCAATGGCTGGAGACAACCGTTATGTATCTGCAACGGGATCTGATGCATTGAATACATGTACACTTCCGGGAAGTCCTTGTTTGACAATCGAACACGCTCTTTCAGTTGCAGCGGTTGATGATTCGGTTTTAGTTGCTGCGGGTAACTACGCTCAAACAAGTATCTTGACGATCAACCAAAACGGATTGACAATTACAGCTCAAGATCCAAACAACAAACCGGTTTTGACAACAAATCAGGGGACACTAATCGATATCAATGCAGAAGATGTTACAATCAATGCATTGCGCATGGAATTAGGTTTGACAGCTTCAACAGGAAAGTATGCTGTTGTTTCTACATCGAATACTTTTGACAGCCTTAGCCTGACAAACAATGAGATCGTTTCTACATCCCCGGTAATTCCTTACGGAATGGTTTGGGATGCTTTTGCAGTTCGTTTGAATGCGAATAATGGTTCTGCTACAAGTGTTAACATCCAGGATAACGTGATCGGTGAAGCAGTTGCAGGAACAAATAATATTTTTGGTCGTGGAATTAGCTTGGGTTCAGGTGTTTCCGATGGTCCGGGTGGAGTTATCGAAAATAACGATATCATGGCTTATTATACGGTTCAAGCTATCCGATCTCAAAATGATCTGTCAGTGAGTGGGAATGATTTCGCAGGGATCATGATGATCAATGTACCATTATCTCCGGTTCATGTGCACGATAACAACTTCGACGGTATTACACCGATGTCTATGGACAGTTTGTATGCATTGTTGGAAGTCCGTTCAGTTGAAAATTCATCTGTGCTAATCGAAAGCAATCAATTTACAAACTACAAACGCATCGCTTTGTTAAGCGAAGCATCTAAAAGTGTTTCTGTAATCGAAAATGGCTTTACTCCAAGTAACACGGCTACAGCTTTCGTTTCGCTTATGGCAAACACGAAGTTGATGACAAATGGAGTTCAGGGAAATACTTATTCCGATGAGATCGAGATCAAAGGGAATTTATTCAATGCAGGTACAACAGGTGTTGGTACGGCAATCGTTTTTGCAGATCATTATGGAGCAAATACTCCTGCGTTCGCAAGCATTACAATTGGTGGAACAACTGCTGCTGAAAAGAATACATTCGATACGGATTTAGGATCTTTCATCGCTTTGGATGAATTGACAGGTGCAAGTACTGCATACTCATTGTGGGCAGGATACCCTGCAACAACAATGGTTCCTTTTTCACAAGACGTAACAGCATTGGCAATTAACAATAACTATGATTTGGTTGATTTCTCTGCAATTGAAGGAAAGAACCACGATGAGTTGGAGAATGCCGCTTTAGGTAAAGTAATTATTAAAGCTGCCGGAGATAACCGTTATGTTGCTACAACAGGTGAAGACTTATCGAACGATTGTACACTACCAGGAAATCCTTGTGCTACGATTGCTCATGCAATTTCAGTTTCTGAAGCAGCAGCGGATACTATTTTCGTAGCTGGAGGTGCTTATCCTCAAACAAATGTGTTGAACGTGAATGTAGATGGTTTGACAATCATCGCTCAGGATTTGAATAACAAACCGGTAATCACAACGAATCAAGCAACTGTTTTTGATATCAATGCAACTGATGCTTCTATTTACGGAATGCGAATGGAATTGGGTTTAACAGCAACAACAGGTAAATACGGAATCGTTTCGACGTCATCCAACTTTGATGGTGCTGTAATCATGAAGAACGAGATTGTTTCGACTTCTCCGGTAATTCCTTACGGAATGGTTTGGGATGCGTACGCAATCCGTTTGAACGCTCCGACGGCTACAACTACTTTCGTAGCTATCGTAGATAATACAATCGGAACAGCTACACCAAACGGAAACAACATCTTTGGTCGTGGAATCAGCTTAGGTTCAGGTTCAACAGATGGTCCGGGTGGAAATGTGATTAGTAATGAAGTAAAAGCATATTACACCATTCAGGCGATCCGTTCAAATAGTGACATCAACATCACAAATAATATTTTGAGTGGTATTGCAATGTTAAACTACCCGTTGACAGGTTCGGATATCCAGTTCACTTCAAACGATGTGGACGCGGTTACTCCAATGAGTGCAGATAGCTTGTATGCTTTGATCGACGTTCGTGCAATTGAATTGGGTACAGTTTCAATAATCAATAACCACTTGACAAACTATACACGTATCGGTTTGTTGAGTATGGCATCTAAGAACGTAGCCCTTGCATTGAATACATTTTCTCCTGCAACAACTGCAACTGAGTTTACTTCATTGATGGCAAATACAAAACTGATGACAAACGGAGTTCAGGCGAACACTTACTCAGATGCCATTTCTATCAAAGGAAATACATTTGAGGCCGGTGCAGCCAACGGAGGTACTGCAATCATATTTGCAGATCATTATGGTGTGAATACGCCTGCGTTTGCTTCAACTACAATTGGTGGTACAGCAGTAGCTGATAAAAATGTCTTCAGTGCATCTTTAGGTAAGTACATCGTATTGGATGACAAAACAGGAGCAAGTACAACTTACCCATTGTGGGCTGCATATCCAGCTACTACAATGAAACCGTTTACTCAGGATGTTGAAGCATTGTATATTCACAATACGTACAACTTACCGAATGTTGCTTCCGTTGAATTGAAAAACATCGATTCAGTGGATAACAATATCTTAGGAAAAGTGATTTTAGCTTATACGTTCTTAGGATTAGACGAGATGGCTTCTGTTGAGGCAAAACTTTACCCGAATCCGGCAATTAACAACGTTACAATTGAGTTGACTGATAAAAATGCAGTTGCTGAATTGACTTTGGTGGATTTGTTAGGAAATATCCTTCACACTTCAATGATCGCTGGTTCATCAACGATTGATCTAAGTAACTTCACATCCGGAGTATATGTGGTTCGTTTGAATAATAACGGACAAACTTCAAGTACCCGCTTTGTAAAGAACTAAGATTCTTTAAATAAATAGGAATCCCGTCTTGGCTAAGCTGAGGCGGGATTTTTTGTATATAGTAGGGACGCGATACATCGCGTCCCTACTTGTTTTCATCTTTCATTTTGTCTTAGAATCAATGGATATGTTAATATTTGATGTGTTAACTATTTAAATCGTTAAGAGTTTGAATTCAGATAAATTGGGAGCAACCATTCAAGTAAACCATCGTCTCCGTAATAAGCTATAATACTTGTACTTATGAAAAGATGGTTACTACTCATTTCTTTGACTTCTGGCTTTGCTTTTGGTCAATCCACTCAACTGATCTCTGTTGAAGAATACAATCAGTTGAAATTAAGCGGGGCTTTGGATCCGGCGGTTAATTATCAATTGACAGCAAATACGGATAATCCGATTGTTCATTACTCCGGTTCCCAGGAGAAAAACGGTGTTTGTAACTGTATGGTTCCTTTGGACACTACATTCGTATTGGCAATGCAACCGAATGACGACATGTTCTCAAACCTTATTTCATTGCCTTTTACATTTGATTTTTACGGGAATACGTACAATTCATTGTACATCAACAACAACGGTAATATTTCTTTCCTGGCGCAATACAGCACCTTTACTGCGAATCCTTTTCCGGACTCAAGTTACAACATGATTGCTCCGTTCTGGGGGGATGTGGATACAAGAGATTCTACAATGATCGGAAATATTGGAAGTGTTTGGTATAAAATGACTCCGAATGCATTGGTAGTTGTTTGGGATCACGTGGGTTACTTTAACACACACGGAGATAAGACAAATACCTTCCAATTGGTTATTTCAGATGGTACGGACCCATTAATTCCAATCGGGAACAATGTTTCGTTCTGTTATGCGGATATGCAATGGACAACAGGTGATGCTTCTTCAGGAATTGCCGGTTTCGGTGGAGTTCCTGCTACAGTTGGTGTGAATTACGGAAATGGGGTTGATTACTTCCAAGTTGGAACATTCGATCAACCGGGAACCGGTTTTGACGGTCCTTACAATACTGCAGACCAGATTGACTTCCTGGACAATATGGAAATGTATTTCAATGTTGCCGGAGCAAGTTCTTCGAACACGCCTCCAATGATTATTGCTTCCGGAATTTGTGACACGATCGATGTCTATTCAGGAGATACCTTGAAATCCATCCACACGGTAGATTTCACTGTAATGGTTGCAACACCGGAAATCAATCAGACATTGCAAGTTGGTGTAACTTGTCCTGCATATCCAAATGCAATTTCAGTGACTCAGACACCTATTGGAAATGAGTTTGTTGTTGTGGATATCACATTTGATGCAACATTGGTTCCTCCGGGGATGTACAGCGTATTGATTACTGCTACGGATAACGGTATTCCGGTAGCTACAACTACAAAATCAATTCCTATTCATGTTCAGGCGAATACGCTTGGGTTAACCGAATTTGAGAATACATTCTCCATTTATCCGAATCCCGGATATGACAAATTGAACATTCAATTGAACAATGGAAAACAAGCACTGGTTGAAGTGGTTGACTTACTTGGGAACTCCGTTTATTCAGGTGAGATCGGTTCAACAAAATCAATTGATATCGCGCATTTGAATGCTGGTATTTATGTTGTGAAAGTGACAATGGATAACCAGGTGTCCAGCACGCGATTCATGAAGAACTAAGATTTATAATTCTATCTTAAAATCCCGGTGTTCAATGCAACATCGGGATTTTTTTTGCGTTATTATTTTTAATAAGTAGTTCATTGGTAGCATTTTGAACTTTTCATTTTTAATAACCTGTTCATAAACTTTCCTAAAACTTTCAGAGCCTCCTCCAATTTTCCTTAATTTTATAGAAACTCAATGATAGCGTATGTTTGACTGGGAAGACGATAGTGACAATTTTGAGAACCACCTGAATGATGATTTGGCACGTTTCGAATCGCAACTAGAGGCTAACTCAGTTGGATTTTTCGACAGTGACCGTTTAGAGGCAATCATAGACCATTACTTGATGAATGGCAATTATTCCAAGGGAGAATTGGCAGCAGAAATCGGAATTCAGCAATATCCATTCAATACCTTATTTCAAATTCGCAGGGCACAGGCAATGTCCGGTTTGGGCAAGTTGAAGGAAGCATTGGAATTATTAGACTCTGCTGAACAAATTGATTCGGAATCCATGGAGCTTTTTTTAACGAAGGCTACGATATTCAGTCAACTGAGAGATAGCAAAAGAGCAGTGAATTTCTTTCGCAGAGCACTGGAATTGGCAGACCGTGAGGAGAAGGATGAAATATTTTTGGACCTGGCAACAGAATTAGAGCAATTAAAGGACTTTAAATCTGCAGTTGAGGTTCTGGAAGAAGCCATGCGTTCGAACCCTAAAAACGAGGGAGCTTTATACGAATTGGCGTTCTGTTTTGATCAATTGGGAAATAATGCCCGTGCAATTCAGACGTACAGACGATTTTTGGATGATAATCCTTATTCGTTTACTGCTTGGTACAATTTAGGAAATACCTATTCGAAAGAGGAGAAATTTAGCGATGCAATCACTGCTTACGAATATTGTGTAGCCATTAATGATCGATTTTCACCGGCTTATTTCAATATGGGGAATGCCCAGTTAACAATCGAACAATACTCGGAATCAATCGAATCTTTTGAACGATGCATTGAGATAGATGGAGATGATCCCTTGACTTATTGTTATTTAGGAGAAGCAAATGAGCAGTTGAACAACCTGACAGTTGCCTGGGAATTTTATCAAAAAGCTTTATCACTTTCCCCGACTTTGGCAGAAGCTTGGCTTGGATTGGGAATTGTGAAAGATTTACAAGGTCATCCAAAGGAAAGCTTACACTATATAGAGCGAGCCCTAGAGCTGGAACCGAGTATGGACGGGTATTACCATGTGTACGCCGGAGCACTCGAAAATGCTGAAATGTATGTCGAAGCGGAAGAAGCCTATTTGGCTTGCCTGACATTGGATCCGGCTAATGAAGACTGTTTCTTTGATTACGTGGATTTCCTATTGGAACACCGCGTTGGGGAAGCGAGGACCTTCGTGGAAAATTACCTTTTGAAGCATCAGCTTTTTTTCTCTGCCCTTCCGATCATCTACCTGAATTGGGTAGGTGGAAACCAGGAAGGGGCTAAAATGGTGTTGGTTGAATCCTTCAATAAAGATCCGGAAAAAACAAAAGATGTTTTTATTCGCTATCCGGAATTGGCAGATGTCGAAGAATTAGTAAATTTGACACGCTCTTAGAGTTTAGTTTGACATTTGTCACTATTACCCAATTTACAAAAAATGAATTTTAATTTACCTCATATTCCGGAACGTACAACACAGCCACGTAAAAACGGAATTACCATGATGATGGACAAAGGCTTAGGTTTGAATGAAGCGGAAAATTTTATTCAGGCAAATAGTCATTTGACAGATATTGTGAAGTTTGGTTTCGGAACCGCATTTGTTACAAATAATCTGGAAGAGAAAATCAAGCTATATCGCTCTGCCGGTTTAAGAGTCTATTTTGGAGGAACACTTTTCGAAGCATTTCATGCACGTGGACGTTTCGAGGATTACCTGCGTTTATTGGACAAATACGATATGGACCTGGCAGAGATCTCCGATGGTTCGATCATTATCAATCACGATGAGAAACTGGAATTGATCCAGCGTTTGGCAAAAACCAGAACGGTTCTTTCGGAAGTAGGTTCAAAAGATTCAGGTATTCTGATCAGTCCGGGAAGATGGATTAAAATGATGAGTTCCGAATTGGAAGCAGGATCCTGGAAAGTGATCGCTGAAGGGCGTGAAGCTGGAAATGTAGGGGTTTTCCGTCCGAATGGAACAGCACATACGATGTTGATCAATAAGATCATTGCGAAAGTGAAACCGGAAGATATTTTGTGGGAAGCTCCTCAAAAAAATCAGCAGGTTTGGTTCATTAAATTGTTTGGAGCAAACGTGAACCTCGGAAATATCGCACCAAACGAAATTATTCCATTGGAATGCTTGCGCTTGGGATTGCGAGGAGACACCTTCTTTGAATTCCTTCCGGATGAT
>Ga0247691_1000260_pt1 | contig 11791 bp, 7 predicted proteins | sample CNK32_metaG_FD_182721 | JGI IMG/M metagenome (GOLD analysis project Ga0247691, IMG submission 182721) | Soil microbial communities from Purdue University Martell Research Forest, Indiana, United States - CNK32 | ecosystem: Environmental > Terrestrial > Soil > Temperate forest > Bulk soil | place...
GGTTACCAGCACATCGCTGCTGGCGAATGGGCGCACGTTTGAGTCTGGGCTGGCGGTACACCGCGATCATCCGGAGCTTGGAGTAGGGGTGCATTTGAATTTGAGCGACGGGCCGCCGACGGCTCCGGCGCCGCGCGTGCGCGGGCTTTTGAACAAGGCGGGCGAATTGGAGGGCGGGCCAGAGAGTTTGCTGCTGCGCATCGCGGCACGGAGCTTGCCGCTGGACGAGGTTGAGTTGGAATGGGATGCGCAGATTGCGAAGATCAAAGGAGCAGGAATTTCGCCGACGCATCTGGATGGACACAAACACGTGCATATGCTTCCCGGGCTGTTTCAGCTGGCGCTTCGTTTGGCGAGAAAGCATGGGGTTGGAGCGATCCGGATTGCGCATGAGGAGTCGCGGCTGCGAGCTGTGCTCTCTTCCGGAGGCGAGCTGAAAAGCAGCGTGATGCTGAAGCAGGGGATGCAAGCGCGCGGGCTGAAACTGCTGGCGCGGGATGCCCGAGAGATGGCAAGGCGGGCAGGGATAACTTCGACAGATTATTTCTGCGGAATCGCGCAGACGGGGGTGTTGACGCGCGAAGGCGTGGAGCGGCTGCTGGATACTTTGCCGGACGGGACCACGGAATTGATGTGCCACCCGGGCTATATGGATGCGGATTTGCAGCGGAGCAGGACGCGACTGCAGGGATCGCGGCAGGCGGAGCTGGAGATTTTGACAGACACGGTGGTGAGAAAAATTGTCGCCATGCGGGGGATTCGCCTGATAAACTATGGTTTCCTGGCCCAGGCGGCGTAATTTGGCCAGTGCGAATTCCGAAACTTGGGGTCCCCGGCAAAACTGCAACCTTGGCTTGCAGAAAGAGGCATTGAGAAGTCCGTATGAGAAGTGACGCGCCCATTCACTATTCCCTTGTCGTTCCGTTCTTCAACGAGCAAGAGAATATCCCGACGCTGTACATGAAGATCACCGAAGTGATGGACGCCATCGGCGAGCCGTATGAAATGGTGTTTGTCGACGACGGGAGCAAAGACAACACCTACAAGGTTTTGAGCGAGATTTACGAGCACGATCGCCGGGTGAACGTGGTGCGGCTGCGGCGGAATTTCGGGCAGACGGCGGCGCTGAAGGCCGGATTTGATTTTGCGCGCGGCGAGATCGTGATTTCGATGGATGGAGATTTGCAGCACGATCCAGAGGAGATTCCGCGGTTCCTTGAAAAAATTGAAGAAGGCTACGATCTGGTGAGCGGGTGGCGCTACCAGCGACGGGACCACTGGCTGATGCGCCGAGTGCCCAGCCGCGCCGCGAACTGGCTGATGGCCAAGCTTTCCGGGATTGATTTGCACGATTTCGGGACGACGTTCAAGGCGTACCGGCGAGAGATTCTACAGGAGATTCAGCTGTACGGCGAACTGCACCGGTTCATCCCGGCGCTGGCAAGTTCGACCGGGGCGCGGATTGCCGAGGTGCCGATTTCAAATCCGGACCGGAAAAGCGGCAAGTCCAACTACGGAATTGGGCGGACGATTCGGGTGTTCTTTGACTTGATCATGGTGAAGTTTCTGCTGGATTATTCGACGCGGCCGCTGCAATTTTTCGGAATGCTGGGGCTGGCGGGGACTGGCAGCGGGTTTGTGTTGGGATTTCTGCTGGTACTGGACAAGATTTTTTATCACCAGAACATCATGACCGAGCATGGGCCGCTGCTGCTGCTTTCGATTGCGTTGTTTGTAAGCGGGATTCAGTTTATTTCCATGGGGCTGCTGGGGGAGATTAGTTCCCGCACGTATTATGAGTCACAGAACAAGGCGATTTATGCGCTGCGGGAAGTGAAAAGCCATCGCAAGGAATTGGGCGATTCGGCGGAACCGGCCCGGCCGAGCGGAAGCTCTGAGCGATAGAACGCCGGAGTTGGCTAAGTAAGAATTCCTCGCTAAACGTTTTTCCAAACTCTATAAGTTGAGATCCTGAGAGGTGCAAACTTCGCGCCTCTCAGGATGACTTGGTGCGGGGGGTCGGGTCGATTGAGCAGGGACTGCCGCGCTGCTACGGCGCGAGGCGGCGGTATTGGCCGCGGTGGAAGAGTAGCGGCTGACCGTCTTGGCATTGCATGCTTTCGACTTCGCCGAGAAAGATGCTGTGATCACCGGCCGGGTGTTCGGCGACTACGTTGCAAGCGAGTTCGGCGAGCGCCCCTTCCAATAACGGAATGCCTGTGGAGGTCCAGCGATAGCGAATGCCGAGGCGGGCGTCGGCTTCGGGCGATTGTTCACATTTGGCGAAATGCTCGGAGAGTGCTTGCTGGTCTTCGCGGAGGATGCCGACGCCGAACCGGCGCTGCGATTTGAGGAAGGAGAGTAGCCTGGCGTCGTGAGAGACGCAGACGAGAACCAGCAGCGGATCGAGGGAGACTGAGGTGAAGGAGTTGGCGGTCATGCCGTGGACTACACCGGGATCGCGTTCCACGGTGATGATCGTGACGCCGGTGGCGAAGGTGCCCGCGACTCGACGAAACGCAACGGGATCGAGAGAAGAGATGGCCATGGCGGTTCGTTTTCAAGATAACACACAGGCAAGAGGCGGAGCGAAATAGAGCTTTGCGTTGAGACTTAAAACTGAACAGGAAAAGGAAAGAGCGCTCCTTGAGGGGAGCGCTCTTTCTTACTTGGTACCGGTTGAATTTGTGGCTCAGCGGTGTGGCGGTTTGTCTTTGTCTTTGTCTTTGTCCTTGTCTTTATCTTTGCCTTCGTTCTTTGGAGGTTTGTTGTTTTGGGGCGCTGGGCGGGCGTGTTCCGCCTCCTGTTTGCGTTGCAGCTGTTGCTGCTGCTGATCATGCTTTTGTTCGACCTGCTGGAGTTGTTGCTGCTGTTTCTGCTGGATTTGCTGCTGCTTCTGCTGAAGCTGCTGTTGCTTTGACGCATCAGCGTTTTGCTGCTGCAGTTTTTGATCCTGCTGATATTGCTTCTGTTGGACTTTCTGGTATTCCTGATCCTGCTTTTGCTGGAGTTGTTGAATCTGCTCCTGGTGCTTTTGCTCCAGGCGCGGGTCCACAGTCGGGGCCGGCCGAGAAGCAGGCGGGCGGTTGCTGTATGCGTTTGGATTAGCGTTTGGATTAGCGTTCGCATTTCCCGGGCGATTGTTGTTCACCGGGGCGTTGGCGTTGTTGTTCACCGGGGTGTTCACGTTCGGATTCGCGTTGGCGTTTGCCGGGCGACTACTGTCCGCCGGGACGCTGGTGTTGTTGTTCACCGGCGCGTTCACATTCGGATTCGCGTTGGCGTTCACAGGTCGATTATTGTTTGCCGGAGCGTTGGTGTTGTTGTTCACCGGCGCGTTTGTGTTCGGATTTACGTTGGCGTTCGCCGGGCGATTGTTGTTGGGCTGCATGCCCCGGTTACCTGGTTGAGCGTTACCCTGCTGAGGGTTACCTTGCGGCCTATTTCCAGTCGGAGGGTTCGCAACTGTGCGAGCCGGCGGCGCGATGCGCACGGGGAGCACGTTGTTGTGGGGCTGTTGAGTTCCCAGTTGGCGAGCCTGGGCCATTGAGATGGGCCGGCCTTCGTTGGCTTTTATGGCTTCCTGGCGTCGCTCGAACGGCAATGGAGCGGGCGGGGGAGGCGTCTTTGCGACGACCGCGCGAGCCTGGACCGCTGCCGGCGGCTGATAACGAGCCGCGGCGGCTCCGCCAAGAACCGCCTGCCTCGGCGGTACAACGGCAGGAGCAGAGACAGCGACCTGCGCGGTGGCCACTTCCCGTTCGTTGACGCGGACCATGTTGCGTCCAACGGACTGAGCGGAGCTGAAGTTTTGGCCGGAAGTGGCGGTGACGCCGCCGGCGACGCGCTGGTTTACGTACGTTACGTTGGTGACGTTTTTGTTGATCACCGTGGTGTTGTAGTAGTTGTTGACCACAGTCTGATTTACCGTGGTGTTCGAAACGTTCACGTTGTTAACGTATCTGCGGCTGACGTGGTAGGAAGGCACATAAACTTCACGCGGCCCAAGCGGGAACCAGCCCACGTTCACACCCACTCCACCGCCAACGCCAACGCCGACGGCAAAGTGCGGTCCGCCAACCCACGCGACTAGCGCGGGCGCATAGACGGGACGCACATAGGCGACAGCGACGGTGCGTGGCGGGCAGGGCACCCAGCCCCACGCCCCGCGAACATTTACCCAGCGGCCATAGTGGAAGGGGGCAAAGCCCCAAGGCGCATCGTCGACCCAGGTCCAGCCCCACGGAGAGATCCAAGCCCAGTGGCCGTAACGATATGGCGCCCAGTCAACTACGGTGACATGCGGGAACCAGATGGTGCCGTATTCCGGGGTCTGGCGCCAGCCGCCGTAGTCGTCGAGATCTTCGTAGCCGACCACATCGTCGGAGACATAGCGGCGGGCAACGGCGTGCTCCTCGCGATAGTCGCGCTGGCTGCACCAGCGGTCGAAGTCATCGTCGCCTTCCGCGCGTTCCAGATCGGCGTCCAGGGATTCAATGCCGGTGAAAAAGCCCTGCTCGCCGGGATGAATAGTGTAGGCGGAGCCGCCGCCGGTGACTTCCCCGGTGCCTTCAGGAACATTGATGACGGTGGTGTCGCCGGCTTCATTGACGTTGATGCGATAGCGGCCGGGACGAAGGACGGTGAAGGCGAGATTGGGTGTATCAACTTCGATGGATTCCTGATCTTCGACGCGAAGAACGCGGAGATTGATGGTGCCTTCGGTGACGCGAATCTGCATCATGCGATCGTCGAGATTGAGGAAGGAAAAACCGGTCTGGCCAGAGAGGCGGATTGCGGCAGAACCTACGTGAAGTTCGGCGCGAGCGCCCTGGTCGGTCCAGAGTTTGTCGCCGGTGGTCATGGGGCGGTTGATAGATGCGGCCACCCAATCGTCAGTGCCACCGGGACTGAAAGAAACTTCTCCGTTGACGTAGCTTAAGCGGGCTACGCGGGAGGGGGGATCGTCGTCATCGTCCTGGGCTACGGCTGGTCTCGCAGCGGTAAGAACAAAAGCAAAGATGAGTGGAACGAGGAACAGCCACTTCAGTGCACGTGTCTTCATTTGATTCCCTTCTCTCCTGACGCTTATCGGCGATGGTTGATGCGTCGTGCCTGGGATGGGCCGGGAAGCACTCCGGCGTTCGGAAGGAATTCGCTGGGGAGCACCTAGAACATCCCCTTCGAACGATAAGTGGAGTTTACACTTCCTGCGTCACTATGTTTAACACGAGAGAGGGCGGAGAGTTGTAGCTGTTTGTGGGGAGGTTCCTAAAAGGGCAAGAGAGGAAAAGACTTAGAACGAAAAGCCCGCTCCGGGAAGAAGGGAGCGGGCTCTGTGAGGTCGAGAACGGATTGAGATTAGTGATGTCCACCGCTACTGTGTGGACTGCCGCCCCCACCGTGAGAGCCTCCTCCACCGCTTGAGTGGGACCCGCCACCGCTGCTGCGCGAGCCGCCGCTAAATCCGCCACCTGAGGAGCGAGGTGCTGGCGCCGAGTAACTACGCGGGGAAGGAGCGCTGCGCGGGGCGGAGTAGGACGGCGCGGAAGAGAAGGAACGCGGGGCAGAATAGTTTCTGTTTGAAGGAACGTTGTAGCCACGAGGCGCAGAGTTATAGTTGCTCGGCGCACGATTATTGTAGGCGGGCGGGGTGTAGGAGCGGTTGCCGCTGTTGTAGGACGCGGGTGGACGGCTGCCCAAGTTGCCGCCTGACGGTGACGAGAAGTTACGCGGAGAGCTGGATGCACCACTGTTTGCGTTGGCGTTGCCACCGCCGGTCCAGGGCGGACGATTGTTGGAGTTCATGCGAGTGTTCTGGGGGACGGAAGAACGATTCGAGCCGCCGAAGCCTTGTGGCGCGCGGCCAGAATCGGTCGTGTTGCCTTGGGCATTCCAGGTTCGGCCGGAAGAAGGCGGGCGCGAGGCGTTGTTATTGAAATTGCCGTTGGGACGCGAATTGTTGTTGAAAGATCCGTTGATTCGAGAATTCTCAGGCTGGCCCGCGGACGGCGGACGATTGGACGAAAGCTGCGACTGTCGAGAGTTGTTGAAGGTCTGCGTGGAGTTTCCGCCGCGACCAAAGTTCCCTGCCGGGCGGTTTCCGCCACGATTCGGAGAGAAGGAGCCGGAGTTCATGGTGCGGACCGGCATGTGCGAAGCTCCGGCGGCCGGAGTGGAGCGCGCCATTACGGCGCGATTCTGTACGCCGAGCGAGGGAGTCGCCACACGGCCATGCATGCCGGAAGCCCCGAGGAAGCTGGCGTGTGTCGGCGAAGCATTGATGCCACCCGCGACGCGAGCGTTGCGCAAAGAGCCGGCGGAAACGCGCATGCTGTTGCGATTGATCCTTTCGCCGTTGACGAAAGAATTATGCGAAGCGACGGTGACCGCGCGAGCGTTGCGGGCATAGCGGTAATTAAAATTCCGGAAATTGTTCACGTTGTGAAAATCGTTGAAGCGGTTGAAGTGCGTGTTGTACACGTTGACGTGATTCCAGTAACCCGGGCCGCAGCGATACCACGGACGGAAGGGCTCGCCCCAACCGAGCGGGAACCAGCCGTAGCCGCCGCCCCAGCCGAAGCCGATTCCAAATCCAGCGCCAAGGAAGCCGACATAAGCCGGTCCATAATACGCAGGAGCGTAGACCGGGCCGGGACACCAGCCCCAGTAGGAGCCGAAATAGTTCCAGCGGCCGTAGTGATACGGAGCGAAGCCCCACGGCTCGTAGCCGACCCAAGTCCAACCCCACGGCGCGACATAAGCCCAATTGCCATCGCTATAAGGAGCCCAATCAGGAGAGACATTGTTGGGAACCCAGACGTTGCCGACTTCCGGCTCCTGCTTCCAGGTGCCGTAGTCGTCGAGATCGCTGTAGCCGACGGTGTCGCGATTGACGTAGCGCGCGGATGGTGACTGATCTTCCTTGATGTTGCGTTCCTGGGCCCAACGGTCGAGCGCATCCGGATCGGAGGCCGAGCCCGGGATGTACTTCACATTTTGGTCGGTGCCGCTGATGTCAGCGCGTTCGCCAGCATTCACGGGATAGGTTTGTCCGCCAGCGGTCACTTCACCTTTGCCGCGGATTACGGTCACGGTGGTGTAGTCGCCGTTATCGTTTACGTCGACGCGGAACGCGCCAGCTTCGCGGACGGTAAATGCCAAGTTCGGAGTATCAATTTCGTAGATTTCGCCTTCGCGAAGTTCACGCACTCGGAAATTCACGTGGCCTTCCGCCAGACGCATCTGGATCACGTTTTGATTGAGGTTAAGAAAAGAGAGAGCGGTCATGCTGCCGAGATGGATAGAGGCTTGACCTGCTTGCAGCTCGGCTCTTGAATCCTTGTCGGTCCAGAGCTTGTCGCCGATGGTTACGGGGCGATTCTTGGCGGCAGTGCCCCATTCGCCGGCTCCGCCGGGCTGCATGGAGACGGAACCGTCCATGTAGCTGAGGCGAGCGACACGCGAAGGCGGATCCTGGGTGTCATCGGCACTGGGAACCATATCGGCGGAGTCCTGCGGGGTTATATTGGCCAAGTTTTCCTGCGCCTGCGCCCGGAGGACGGGGGTGACTAGGAATAGTAAACCGGCGAAAGTAAGAACGAGGGCGATGAGGCGTTTGCCGGTCAGATTGGGTTTCATAAATCGTTTCCCCTGGACTGCAGTCCGGAGCGGGGTCCGAACCAAAGAGCCGTCAGTAGTATGACGCGTGGCGGCTTCTTGTTGGGTAAAACCCCAAAGTGGAAGAAAAGTTGCCGAGTGGGGGGAATGGCGTCTCACCCTGAGACAGTACTAGTACGGAAGGAGCGTTGTCCCCAATCTGGCCTGTTGTACAGCACCCCTCTTCGTTGCCCTTACCTAGACTAATGAGGAATCGTGACTTGTAGGCGCGTTAGCGCTCTGGGAGAATGGCATGCAAATGAAGAAAGTATTAATTACTTTGGGGATGTGTGCGACGGTTTTCGCGCTTTCGTCCGCAGCGCAAGCCTGGAGGCAGGTTGGACCTCCGGGAGGCACGGTCATTTCTCTGGCGGCGGATCCAAACGATATCAGCAAGCTATTTTTGGGCACGGCAGACGGGCACGTGTTCACCTCGAGTGACGAAGGCGGGCACTGGCAATTGATCAGTCGCATCGGCGCGGGCCAGGATGATGTGATAACTCACATTATTGTGGACCGGCGCAACGCGAAGCACCTCTATGCCAGCACGTGGTCGCTTTATTCGGGCGGCGGCGGCGTGTACAAGAGCGAAGACGGCGGACGCACGTGGAACATAATTGGACTGGCGCATGAAACGGTCCGCGCGCTGGCGCAGTCGCCGAACGACCCTAAGCTTTTCCTTGCCGGTTCGCTGACCGGGGTGTACCGCTCGAAAGATAACGGATCCTCGTGGGAAAAGATCACCCCGGAAAAACATGACGACCTGAAGAATTTTGACTCTGTTGCGTTCGATCCGAAGGACGACAACATTATTTACGCCGGAACTTACCACTTGCCGTGGAAGACTTCGAATGGCGGCAAGGACTGGTTTCCGGTGGTGAAAGGCATGATTGATGACTCCGACGTGATGAGCATCATCGTGGATCCGGCGAATCCGGAGAACGTACACGCAACGGCCTGCTCTGGCATTTACCACAGCGTGAACGGTGGAACGCAGTGGGTGAAATACCAGGGAATTCCGAGCGTGTTCCGCCGCACTCAGCTGATCCGCATGGACCCTTCGAAAGAATCCACTTTGTACGCGGGAACGACGAGCGGTTTGTGGAAGACGGAGAACGATAAGGATTTCAAGCGCGTGTCACCGGGAAGCTGGATCATCAACGCGCTGATTATCGATCCGAAGAATACCCAGAAGCTGATTATCGGGACGGAGCGCGAAGGCGTGCAGATCAGTACGGACGGCGGTGTCACCTACACCGCGGCCAACATCGGTTTCCATCACCAGCACATTGCGGACGTAGCGATGGACCGGGAACATCCGGAACGCGCGCTGGTGGAATTGACGTTTGACACCGATGCGTTCCTTGCGACACATGACGGCGGGAACAGCTGGGCAACGCTTGGCCCGGGGCTGAAGCGGACGGAAACGCGGCACATCTATGCGACACCGAGCGGCTGGTGGGCATCGCTGAACACCGGCGGCTGGATGAAGTATGACGAAGCGTCGCACAAGTGGTCGCGGACGGGTCTGTATGTTCCGGATTCCGCTGCCGCGGCGGCTTCTGCTTCGACGAAGAACAAGAAGGGTGCGAATTCGAAGAGCAAGGCGCCTGTGGCCCGGAGGTCTGCGCCGCAGCTTGCCGCGTTCCTCGTGAACGAGATGGCATTCGGCAAAGACAGCTGGTTTGCGGCGACGGCCGGCGGCGTGCTGACCTCAAAGGATCAGGGCGCGACGTGGAAATCCGCGAGCAAGGATCCGCTGGTACGGAAGCCCGCGCAGTCCGTGGAAATTTCGACGGACGGCAATCAGGTGTGGGCGATCGCCGAACGGAACATCGTTTATTCCGCCAACAAGGGCGAAAGCTGGGATGCGAAGGAAATTGCGTTCGCTTCCGCGGGCAACCTGAAGTTGCATCGCCTGGATGATTCGACGCTCTTCATCACCAGCAACATGGGGCTTTATGCTTCGCACGACGCGGGCCGCAACTGGAACCGCCAGGAAGTGCGCGATCTGTCGTTCCAGTCGGTGGCAGGGTCGGGCAATGCGCTGGTGGTTGCTCTCCAGAAGCGCGGGTTGATTGCGTCGTTTGATGGCGGCAAGACCTGGCAGCGTATGGACGATCAACTGTCACAAGGCTACTTCCCTGCCGTTGGCACGCGCCGTGACGGATCGGTTGTGGCGGTATCCGCGACCGAAGGGATCCTGAACCTGGACCCGAATGCCAAGTCGGTGAACGCGAGCAGTGGGTCGGGTATGCGGTAGAAGCGAACCTTAGTTCCCTTTTATTCGAGGGCGCCTGGAGAAATTCCAGGCGCCCTTTTTGTTTTTGTCGATTCCCGCGTGGAGCCGAGAAAAAAGAAGGCGGGGCCACTTAAAAGTGGCCGCTACTGACGCTCAGAAAAGCAGGTCCCTCACCCGCGAATGGCGCGGGTTCGGGATGACAGTTGGTGCGTGGGCGGCTGCGACTGAATTCGAGCGAGGAAAATGCGCGCGGTGCGATAGCCGCGATAGGCGCAGGGCAGATTGAAAACCGGGTCAGCTCGCTGAACCATACGCTGACGATTATCGGAGAGCTGCAGGGCGTGCTGGATTTCCAGCGCGGGGGAGAAGCGGCGCGGAATCTGAACAGTTTTTACACGGTCGCGGGCGCGATGGTGACGGAGGCGGGAGTCAGTTCCTCGGTGGAGCTACTGCAGGAACTGGTTTCGATGTTCGCGAGGATTCGAGCGGCGTGGGCACACGTGGAACGCACGGTGACCCCATCGGAACCGACAGAGCGCCTGCGCGAGTCCACCCGGCCGCAGAGCCGGAATCCGCAAAGCATTCGCCATCGCAAGAGCAATCCTCGGGCGGGGAACCCAGCAGTTGGAGGGCGTAATGTACGAGGCCATGCGGCAGACGCTGCTTCGGGTGAATACTTCGCTGGCAGGATACCTGGCAGGGGCGCGGAGTGCGCTTCGCGGTGAATGCGATTTTAGCGTCGAGGATGTACGGAAGATCCGGCGGCCCGTAGATGAGATGGGACCGGTTCTGGCGCCTTCGACGGAACTTCTCCGTATGCAACCGGAGCTTGCGCGGCAGCTTGATTTGTACAAATCGCAATTAGGGGAGCTGCAGACCACTCTGGGACAGATTCGGGTGATGCTACTGGCGCGGCAGGCCAGCCTGGAAGCGGGCCGCGCAACTTTCCGCCGTGTCGCAGTGGATGGGCGCTTTCCGGCAAACGCCCTGAGGATTTCTGATTCTTGCAAGGTGATGGAAATTCCTAAATCAAATTGTTGGCATGGACGGAACGCTATCGAAGCCGGTATTTCTAAAGAAAGGATGACTGCGGATCAGGCGCAGGCAAGAAAAACCGGGTAGCGAACGTTGCAGCTGCCCGGCAGAATGACAAGGCCATCGAAAGTAGAGAGGTTTCAGTAGCCCGGATTTTGTTGCTGTGCCTGGCGATCGGGCGCGATGGCATCCGCCATACGAAAGACCGCGGCAAGAATTTCAATGGCCACGCGGCAATAGAGAAACCAGACGAAATAGCCGAACAGGGCAGCCAGCAACGCGAGGAGTCCCTGGACCGGGGCTTGCTGAAAAGCCGTCACCACCCATGCAACTCCTGCGATAAGACCGACAAGGAGATGCAGGCCGTAGAGGAATTTCAGCATCTTTGGGGTCGCGTACACGCGGAAGGAAAAGTCCATTAGTCCTTCCCACATTCCCTTTGCTTCGGGCATCGTGCCTCCTTAAATTGGGCCGGAAATTGAATTATAGAGAACATCCGGGGTTCGAGCCAAAGATAGTCGGGGGCTAGTGACGAAGTTCATATATCACGCGGGAACGGCTCGCACAACGAAATGAGGTTCTGTTTCAAGGTGCAAAGGAGTAAGTCCACTTGAGCGCGAAGCGGGTCTCACGGACTTGCGGGGGATTGGCAGGGGCGATGCTGACGAATTGTGTTCCGACGTTATAAATAACGTAGAGATCGCTGTCGGGCCGGTAGTTATACCGCAGACGAAGGTTGGCGCTCACGGCCTGCGAATTTGAAGTGTCCATTTGGATCAGGCTGGAGAAAGTCAGGAAACGCGAAAAAGAATAATTCCCCTGCAAACTGGCAAGCAGGACGGAGAAATTCCCGTT
>Ga0247691_1000261_pt1 | contig 11766 bp, 17 predicted proteins | sample CNK32_metaG_FD_182721 | JGI IMG/M metagenome (GOLD analysis project Ga0247691, IMG submission 182721) | Soil microbial communities from Purdue University Martell Research Forest, Indiana, United States - CNK32 | ecosystem: Environmental > Terrestrial > Soil > Temperate forest > Bulk soil...
AAGATTTCTGCTCTGGGGAGCAAAACTTCTGCTCTGGGGAGCAAGATTTCTGCTCTGGGGAGCAAAACTTCTGCTCTGGGGAGCAAGATTTCTGCTCTGGGGAGCAAGATTTCTGCTCCGCGCAGAACTGATCCCGCTCAATAAGGAGCGTATAGATTCCTGATCATGCTCAATCAGAAACGTATAGATTACTAATGGCTCGCATAAATGTCTCGTAACGAGCTAATCGCCAGTCCTGTAACTATTTAGCAGGCTCATACGTCTCAGTATTCAATGGGCCCAATTACCGCGGCACATGCGCATGGTGCCGCTTCGCCTAACAATGCCCGGCCAGGCATTGCAGGTAACCCCGAGGTCGTCACGCTGCGAGCGCGTGGGATGCAGCGGGCGCCTCAAACAAATAGGAGGTGTAGCATGGCTGACCCGATTACTCCTGGTTCTTCACCGCCACCTGTCTCAAGCAATCCGCAGTCGGCACCGACCCCATTGGACGACAGCGCTGCGCAATTCATGGCTGCGATCCTAGCCGCGACCAAGCTGATTCCTGGATTCCAGCGCGAACACCCCGAGACCGCACAATTTGTGCGGAGATATCGTGGATTCAACAGGGACGCCATCACGATGGCAATCAATGCTGTCGAAGAGAATCCCGAGCTTGAGGGCGCGAATACGTTCAACCTTGAACGAGCGCGGGCGGCTATTCAATACCAGACCGCGTACCCACCGGCCGTCAATATGGTCAATACCCTGGGGCGGGACCTGCAGTTTACGATCGACTACATCACGGCCCTCGCCATGCAGGATTCCCTTCAGATCTATGCGGTTGCGACAGGATTTGGGCGCGCCCCCTCGGGTGCAAAGGTCGCAGCGCACGCGAGCAATATCAAACGCGTTCTCCGTCGTCCGCCAACGCGGCAAAAGCCCGGCAAGAACACGCCGCCAACCCCAGCTCCGGTACCACCACCCAGGCTGTGAAGCGCAGTAGATGACGGCCCGGCCACGTCTCTCGGGACGTGGCCGAGGCCGAACACTGACCCCAAACTGCTAAGAAAGGAGACCGTGTCTTGGGAAACATATACCAATCAACCTGCACTGTCATCCCGCTGCACATGCAGCGTCATATCGCCGAGTATGGCGATGACGATGACCGGGAGCGAATTCTGGCAACGCTCCATCACACATCGTCCATCTCGCGCGGCCGCGAGGAGACCTTCATCTCTACGGCGACCAGGTCCAAAGACCCTCAAAAGCGTCGCTACGTCTATGACGCCCGAAACGGGCATACCCTCCCCGGCAGAGTCGTAATGACCGAGCAAAAGGAGTCGACGAAGGACGTCGAAGCCCGAGAGGCATTCGAGGGCTCAGGCGCAACGCACGATTTCTTCTACAAGGTCTTTGGGCGCAACTCCATCGATGGCCGAGGCATGGCAATGGTCTCGACTATCCACTATGAGCGCAACTTCAACAACGCTATGTGGACCGGGCGGCAGATGGTCTATGGCGACGGCGACGGCAAGCGGTTCAACCGCTTCACCGTGGCGAAAGACGTAATCGGTCACGAGTTCACGCACGGCGTAACAAAGTTCACCTCCGGCCTGGAGTACCACGGCCAGACCGGCGCGCTCAACGAGCACATCTCGGATGTTTGCGGCATCATGATCAAGCAGAGGTGGCTGGCGCAGACGGTCACGCAGGCGGACTGGGAGATCGGCCGCGGCCTGTTCACCTCAGAGGTGAACGGAACGGCCCTCCGTTCGATGAAGGCGCCGGGCACGGCGTACGACGATCCCGTTCTCGGCCGCGATCCTCAACCAGCGCATATGCGCGACTACGTCGTCACGACCGACGACAACGGCGGCGTGCACATCAATTCGGGGATTCCGAATCATTGTTTTTTCCTCTCTGCAACGCGCCTGGGAGGTCATAGCTGGGAGGTGGCGGGCTTGCTCTGGTTCGTCGCATCGACGGAGAACCTGACTCCGAAAGCCCAGTTTCAGGACCTCGCAAACGCGACCGTGATGCTCGCCGGGAAGAAGTTCGGCGTGGGCGGCCACGTGCAAACCATCCTGATCCAGGCGTGGTCGGAAGTCGGGTTGCCTGTGCTTCAGCATTGACCAAAGGAGGTTGAGCAACTTCGACTGCGGTGGCTGACTGACCCCTGTCAGCTTCTATCAACAACCAATGAGGCGGGTGTGGCGACACACCCGCCTCGATAACGCCGCCTGACAACGGCTGCACGGAAAGGAAATCATGAGTACTGGATTCGATCATTCAAACAAAGGCAACAACCTTAGCTTCGACAGCATCGACCGCCAGGTCAGCAAGTTCGACATCGTCGGCTTCTCGACAGAGGGAGCCGCACAGACGGCTGCAACCAGCACGGAACGCCTCGTCGCGGTGTTCGACGCTGTGCGTCCTATCCTGGTGGCTCTCGCTTCGACGATTCCCCTGATCCCGGTCGCATGGCGTACGCTGATGAGCGTCTTCGTCTCGACGCTCGACGACGTCTCTGCAAGTTTCAAGGCCGGCAAGGATCTGGCCACGGCTCCCGTGAAGGTCTCGCCGAAGGCCGACATGGAGCCCAAGCTGCCGACCGACTGATTGACCCAACCCCAACCGCAGTAAGACCGGAGCCCGCGCAAGCGGGCTCCGGTTATTTAGGTGTTTGATTGTTTTCGTTAGTAACAATTGTTACGGTACGAGTGAGGGTCTTCTCATCAAGATCAATCAGCCCGAAGCTATGTGCTCCCCATCCTTCGTTCGTGAAAGCAGGGCATGTAAAGTGCTCGAACACAGTCTCTAGCGAGTGCCGGGACACGGCGTTACAGCACAAGCCGTAGTCCGCGTTGAACGGAGCGTAGAACGAGCAGCCGCCGCATTGCTGGCCATCGAGATACCGCTGGAGTATCGAGGGCTCGTGAGGCCATTCCCGCTCGTACAGCTCTCGGGAGGCAGGGTTGGACCAAGTGCTTGTCTCGATCGTGTTCTGATTCGCCATGCGTCACCCGCGCAGATCAGCCTTCCGTCAAAATGGTTCTACAGGCTCGTAGTCGGATACGACCAAGATCGCGTTACCAAACTGCACTTCGATTATTGTCCCTCGCCAACTACGCGCCACAGAGATCGATTTCGCGAGGCCCCATGCGACTATGTTTACAAAGGCACCAGCGTGAGACTTTATTACCGCCATGTCTGCTCCAGGCACGAGAGTCAATTGACCCCTAATCGAGGCCATCGCTGGCGCGCAATTACGCGTGACACGTACTCCTACGAGCGCGCGAAGCATAGTCTTCTCTCTCAACCATCGGTCCATGACCTTGTCTACCTTTTGTGTGTCAGCCATGGCCGGCGTCCGTTATCTCCACTTCCTTTAACCATACATCGCCGTTATGCAGAAAAACGTGAAGCGTATGCGTTTGGCTGGCGGCTCGTTGTATCTCGATTGACTCGGCCGAGGAGAACAGGTCGCCCGGGAGTAGTGACATACAGTGATCGATCCTAGAACCTATGGCGAAGCCGAAAGGTGTCTTGGAAATGAAGCCGACTACTCTGTATCCCAGTTCTACGTTGAGCTTTCCTTGCGAACGGCAATCCACAATGCACTCCAAAATCGCCTGACGATCATGCCAGTCGGCGAGCGCCTGCAACGCCTCCTCGGGAGCCGTGATTCCCATTGTTCTCGCAATCGTAGCAGACCTACTTGTCCGGATTGTCCGAATCGGGCTCTGTGCTCGTTAGCCAGCCTCACTCCCCGAATAACCGCTTCAACGACCGCTCGCCGCCAGCCGAGAAGACGACCGCCCGGCTATCCAGCTCCCGCCGTGCCCAACGCAGGGCGAAGATGCGGCCGAGAATGGCTGCTCCGAGGGCGCCGCCGAGGTGGTGGCGGCGCTCGCTCCAGTCGAGGCAGGGGCGGCAGAGAGGGCGGCGCAGTTTCGCGAGCGAGGAGACGTCGATGCCTAAGCGGGTGAAGAACGGCCCAGCGTCGCCGGAGACTTCGAAACCATCGATCAGCCGGCGCTCCCGCAACCGATCGAGCAGCCAGACGCCCCACTCGCCGGCGAGATGGTCGTAGCAGACGCGGGCCACGCGCAACGCCGGATCGGCAGGACCGGTACGCCGCCGCGGCCCCCGGCGCGAGGCGATGCCCATCAGCTCTTCCAGCATCTCGGCGATCTCGGCATCGAACAGACGGAAATAGCGATGCCTCCCCTGCTTCTCGATCGCCAGGATCTGCCCCTCGGTGAGCCTGGCGAGGTGCGCGCTCGCGGTCGACGCGGCCACGCCCGCCTCGAGCGCCAGCTCGGTGGCCGTCAGCGCCGTGCCGCTCATGACCGCGGTGAGCATCCGCGCCCGCGCCGGGTCGCCGATCAGCGCAGCCAGCCCCGCCAGATCGGGCGCGTCGTCCCTCGCCAGCCCTTTCACGAGCGCACCGTCGGACGATGATGGATGGGAACCCTGCAGGAGTTGGCGATGAAACAGGTCTCATGCGCCCGCTCATGCAGCTTCATCGCACGCTCGACCTGCGCCTCCTCGGCGACCGTGACCACCGGATGCAGCACGACCTCCTCGAACCGCCCGCCCCCCTTGCCATCCTCCTTCATGATCCCCGTGGCCGCATCCTCGTACGCCACGACGCGGATGCCGTACTTCGCACAGAGCGCGAGATACGACAGCATGTGACAGGAGGAGATCGCGGCCAGGAAGAGATCCTCGGGATTGAACCTGTCCGCATCGCCCCGAAAGGCGACATCCGCCGTCCCCTGCAACTCCGGCTTGCCGTCGATGAGAACGCGATACTGCCGGCCGTATCCGGCATACGTCGCCGTCCCATCGCCGCGGTTGCCGTCCCAGACGAGGTGCGCGCTGTAGTGATGTTCACCATTGTTCATCGGTACATCGTACCGAGGATGTGGCGGGGATACTTCGGTGGGGAGCGAAGTGAGATGAGAAACGACTCCGCTGCTTCTCGGCGGCTCACTGACCTATTTTGAGGACAGGGCCTGCCGTAAAACGAGCAAAGTTGCCTCGGCATTGAAAACGGCTTCCATATTGGAACTTGTGAGCCACCAATTCCGGGATTTGCGGCGACTTCCGGGAGTGTATTCACAGACTTCAGGAGTGTATTCACACACTCCGGGAGTGTATTCACAGACTCAGGAGAGTGTATTCACAGACTCCGGGGAGTGTATTCACAGACTCCGGGAGTGTATTCACAGACTCCGGGAGTGTATTCACAGACTCCGGGAGTGTATTCACAGACTCCGGGAGTGTATTCACAGACTCTCGGAGTCCGTGAACCGTCGCCCGACACCGCGCTCGTGCGACCCTGCGAACAGTTGTCACCCGGGCAGACTTCGCATCCGGTGTGTCGACTGAGTTTCTGTTATTGCCGAGGGAGACCAGCGTATTCACGTCGTTGCGAGCTTTGGCATCGGTCTCTTCTGCATTTCCGAACTACACCCTACCCGTCCAAGCAAGCGCTGATGCGAGTTCCGGCAGCACGGCCGCCAGCTCCTCCGCATTCGCCGAGGCCACATCCTCCAACTCCCGCCTGAGCACGGCATCCACCGAGGTTCCGTCGCGGCGCGCCAGCTCGGGAAGAACATCGCGCTGATACCGCGGCACCCGCGCCCGCAGCTCGACCAGCCAGATCGCCTGCGGCATCACCGTCGCCGCATCCTCGCCGAGGGCGGCTTCGATCACGCTCTGGTCCCACTTCTCCATCGCCAACGCGATCAGCTCCTCTTTGCTGAGCCGCATCCCGAGGGCGGTCGAAACCGCTACAATCGCCCCATCCTCTATGTTCGTTTTCAGCTCCTTCAGCGTCATCCCGAGCAGATTCGCCGCCGTCATGAGCGCGACGTTCGGACGAGGGGTAAGGAAGATGTACCGGATGTCGCGGGTAGTGGGTGGGGGCATGGCTGCTCCTCATGGTTGCGTATCTCATAGGATACGTTCACGTGGCGTCTTTGTCAAGAGGAGCAGTGCGTTTTGACGAAGACCGCGCCCGAAGGCGTCATCTTCGGACAGCGCTTGCATGAACTGCGGACGGCTCGCAACCTGACGCAGGACGAACTCGCCGAACGCTGCGGCTCGAACCGCCCCTTCATTAGCAATCTTGAACGCGGAGTGAAAGTGCCAAGCCTGACGATGGTCCTCCGATTGGCGGAGGCGCTCGACTGTCGCGTGTATGACCTCGTGGACGTTTTCGAGAAGAGCGGACGTGCACGAAAACGCAGCAAGAGCTGACCCCGACTCAACCCCACCCCATAGTGCTACATGTGACATAATGCTCATCATCATGCGACGAGCCGGTGTACGCGAAGCACGTCAAAACCTGACCGCTCTGCTCGACGACGTAAAAAAAGGGCGGGAAGTCGTGATCACGGAGCACGGGCGTGCCGTGGCCCGACTCGCCCCTCTCGATCTGCCTCAACGCTTTCCTGATCTGTCACGGACTCGCCGTCTGGTCAAACGTCGTAACGTGGCGCTCTCGAAAGCTGTGATCGAGGACCGGAACGACCGGCTGTGAGCCCGTTGGAAGGGAGCATTTGGGTCGGTCCGCTCTATCTGGACGCCAGTGCTCTGGTTAAACTATTCGTCCAGGAGGCGGAAAGCGATTCGCTGAATCAGGCGCTCCTCGGTGCAAGCGGAGTGATCCTCTCGGATTTGGCGCTGACCGAAATGGCTTCGGCGCTCGGAAGGCGCACGCGAGAAGGCGTTCTCACGCGCCGACAGGCCAGCCACCTCCATCGTGAGGCGTTGAAGCTGACGGCGTCCTGCCGTCACGTCGAGCTCACGCCTCCCGTTCATCGCCGCGCCGAGCAGTTGCTGTTGTCGCTTCCAATGCCCGTTCGCGCTCTCGACGCCCTCCATCTCGCCACAGCGTTGGAGACGGGGGCAGCCACGATGGTTACGTTTGATCAGAACCTGCGCGCGGTCGCAGAGTTTCAGGGACTGTTCGTGGCGCCGATCTGAAGCGGGGGATCGGGGATCATGTCTCCTCAGCCTTTTCATGGAGTTCGAAGCTGAGCGTTCGGCACTTTCGACCTGACTCCAATCGCCGCCGGCAGGATAGGAAATGTAGGGAAACCGCTGGCAACAGTGCTCAAAAGATAGAGCACGGCGAATGGGCGTATCATTTCGTGGCATGGAAAGCGCGCACCACATCGTTATTCAAGAACGAGTGACCAGCACGAAGCTGTTCGTTACGACACTTGAGGATCTTCGCAATCGGGGCTGGAAACCGAACGGTGACGACAGGAACATCACCGGGCTTGTTTTGGACGCCGCGACCCGACGACCCCTCGATGGTTCTTACCTGGGTTGGGACGGCAACGGAGACAACGTTTGGGTGAGTGAAGACGCCTATCCTGCCTCAATGCAAGTCGTCGGTCGCCAGAAATAAGAAACGACGCCGTTTCGAGTGTCGCTTCTTGCATCTCATCTCGTTTTTTCTGACACGCGCTAGTGCTTGGCACGCGCTTTTTCTTTTAGCCCGTCATGCGCAAGCTTGCGCTCCGCTTCCATGCGCTTGTCAATCTCAGTCTGGGGTCTTCCATCCACTCGCATTTTGAAAATCTCAAGGGCAGCAATCACAGGAACATTCAGATTCGCAGGATCGGCATAAATCAAATCTATGCCCTTCTGAATCTCGGCGACCGTCGCTCGCGGAAGGTAACTCTTGTCAAAATCATCGACACTCTTCGCAAAATCTGCTTCGGATTCTTTGTTCTTTCGTACGAATACCATATTTGATCCCGAGCGCAGTCCGTTCAAAACTCCTAATACGTACGCCGATCGTGAACTTTCGCTCCATGCCAGCCACCCGCGACCGTTCAATAATTCCATCGTGAAAATATCGCCGACCTCGTCACCAGCAAAGGCTGCTGACGAGCAAAGCACCGCTATGATGAGCAGAATCACGACGATCGCAGAGCGCATTAGCAAATCTCCTCTTTCTTTCGTGTTGCTGATCCTACACCTTCGACCGTGAGGTACACTTTCCCCGAGGGATACTCGTTCTTCCAAGCGTTACAATTCCGCCGCCATTAGGAGGCACCGATGAAGCTCGATACCGACAAAATCGATCGCGCCGTACTCGCTCTTCTGTACCTCGGCCTTCATGATGGAGAGCGGACGTGGAAGGGGTTCGACTGGGATGCGATGAACCGGCTTCACGAAAAGGGATACATCTCAGATCCCGTTGGGAAGGCGAAGTCGGTCCTCTTCACCGAAGAGGGGCTTGCCGAATCAGAGCGGCTTCTCGATGAGCTGTTTGGAGTTACGTCGGGGTGACGACTCACAGCCACCGCCCTGTCCGGGTTGCAGGTTGGGGGTCCTTCGACCGTCCTGCGCCGCGCAATCGCTCCGCGATTGCGCGGCTCCGGCGGCTCAGGATGACAGGGTAATTGCTACAGGCTGTCTACTCACCGTAGTGAAATGCGGTTGAGATCTCCTCGGAATGGAAACTTTTCGGCGGTTCCGGTGGAGTTTGCGCCCGGTTGATTGCTTCCGAGGGATCCTTAGGGGCATGTGGCAACAACAACAGTATTACGTCTACATGGTCAGCAACAAGGGGCGCAATGTCGTGTACATCGGCGTCACCAATTCGCTGGAGCGGCGGATGTGGGAGCACAAGACCAAGGCGATCCCGGGATTCACGAAACAGTACAACTGCGATGAACTGGTGTATTTCGAGATTTGCGAGCACATCGATCAGGCCATCGCGCGGGAGAAGCAGTTGAAGGGGTGGCGTCGAGCGAAGAAGGACGCGTTGATTGCGAAGATGAACCCGGAGTTGCGAGATCTGTCGGCGGAATGGGACTCGCTGCCAACTCCTCTTTCATCTTCACTGTCATCCTGAGCCGCCGGAGCCTCGTAGCCGCGAAGCGGCGGAGCAGGCGGAGGACGGTCGAAGGACCCCCAGCTTGGTAACCCGGGTTGGGCGGTGGTGGAAACGACATCCCCACCCTTCCCTGGTTTCAGCTGGGTGTCCTTCGCGGTCGAGTAACCATTGACGCCAACCCTCCCCCGCGCTACATACTGCTCTCGATGCCGTCCCTCCCCCGCATTCCCGCGCGCCCTCCGAAAAGAGAGTGGCTCGGTGGCCGCTACTCGCTTCCGATCGACATTCACGAAGGGAAAAAGGTCTTTCATCCGGATTGCATCATGTGGCTGGAATTGCCTGACCGCTTGGTCGTAGGATCGACGCTCATCGACCCGCGTGAGCCGGTCATGCTCGCGGAGATGCTCGACAACGCAATGCTGCGGCCGGCCATCGGACCGCCGCGGCGTCCCGCGCGGATACGGGTGGCGAGCGAAGAGATGGCCAGAGAGCTGCGGGGAACGGCCGGAGACATCCCGATCGTCGTCGCGCCGGTACCGGAGCTCGATGCCGCGTTCGAAGAGCTCCGCGCGATGGTCGAGAGAAGCTCGAATCCTACCTACCTCGACGGAGGCGCCACCTCGCCGGCCGTGATCGCCGAATTCTTCGCGGCGGCGAGTCTCATCTTTCACGCCGCGCCGTGGAACCTCGTCCAGGACCAGCAGATCATCCGCGTCGACATCCCCGCCTATGACATCCATGACGCCTGCCTGTCCGTCATCGGCGCCGTCCGCGAAAGCCTCGGGCTGCTGCTGTTCCGGTCAATCGACGATTTCGTGGCCTTCGCCCCGCGCCAGGTGCGGAAACGCGAACCCGGCCATCCGATCGTCCTGCGCTCACTCTCGTTCGACCCCAGGAAAGCTATGCCGAAATCGCTGCTCCGCGAGATCCGGAAACATCGCTGGCCGATCGCCGGCGCCGCCGGCTATCCGGCGTTGCTATGTTTCGACGCGGAGATGGAGCAGCTCCAGGCAACCGAGCGTGACTTCCGGATCATGACGGCCTGCACCCATGCATTCCTGTCATTTTTCGAACGGCATGGCGTCATCTTCGATATCGATGAGCCGGAGCAGACCATCGAAGTGTTCACGGCCGACGATGGGGTGACGGTAACTCTCACCGCTCCCCATCCCGAATTGGATGCACTCGAGGACGACGAGGGCGAGTTGTTCGACGACGAGCTTATCGAGTCTCCAGTAACGGTAGGTCCCAATGATCCGTGCCCCTGCGGCAGCGGAAAGAAGTACAAGAAGTGCCACCTCGAAGCCGACGATCGTGGGTGAGGCCTTCGTTCGAACGGCGCTCCGTCGCCGTGATGCCGCATAGAATCCCCGCCGCATGATTGAGCGAAACGACAAGCTCCTGGCGAAGATCCGCGAGGAGCTGGCGCGGACGAAGGCGTTCAAGACCATCGGCAGGCGGATCGCGGAGGGGCCGGTCGACGTCACTGGGGCGGCGGTCGAGGCGCGGGCGCTGGTGTTGGCGACGCTGCAGGAAACGAGCGGACGGCGCATCGCCATCATCGTGCCGGGGGATGCGGCCATTGACGACTTCGAGGCTTCGCTGCGGCTCTTTCATCGCGAGCCGCGGTGCGTGTCGGCGTATCCGTCGCCATCGCTGTCGCCGTATCAGGATCTGTCGCCGTCGCTGGGGGTGGTGCGGAACGAGATCCGGGCGCTGGGAATGCTGATCGACAAGGCGGTGGAGGTGCTGCTCGTTCCGGCGCGGGCGTTGTTCTCGCGGCTGCCGCGTCCGGAGGAGTTTGCGTCGCGCATCGTGCGGCTTGCCGAGGGGGCCGAGCTGGACATGCGCGTCCTGCTGGAACGGTTGGTGGAGAACGGCTTCGTTCGGACGGACCTGGTCGGCGAGGCGGGCGAGTTCGCCTTTCGAGGAGGGATCCTCGATCTCTTTCCGCCGAACACGCCGCGGCCGGTGCGGGTGGAGCTCTTCGGCGACACCATCGACTCGCTGCGTTTCTTCGAGGTGGAGACCCAGCGGTCGGAGGACGAGAGCGGGCCGGTGAACATCCTGCCGATGACGCACTTTCCGGTGACCAAAGGAGTCCGGACGGCGCTGGCGCGGCGGCTGTCGCTCGACTTCATGGATCCGCTGTTCAAGCGCGACGTGGCCGAGAGGATCGACCGGCTGAACGAGAACGGGACCTTTCCGGGGATCGAGCATTACCTGCCGGTGGCATCGGAGACGGTGTCGTTTCTCGAGTATCTCGATCCGGCCGAATGGATGTTCGCGCTCATCGAGCCGGATCAGATCACGACGAATGTGGCCAAGTTCGAGTCGCTGTTGCGGAACGAGTACGACGCGGCGGCGGAGAAGGGGCGGGCGGTGTATCCGCCGGAGAAGCTGACGACGGCGGGCTCCGAGGTGATTCGTTTTCTGGGCGCTGCACGGCTGGCGTTTTCTGAGGTTCATGTTGGGCGGCCGCCAGACCGGCGGCGAGACGCCGCCGGGCCAGCCGGCGAGACGCCAGCGCTCCGGGAGGTAGAGGAGTTTCGGCTGCGGGGGCCGCAGGTGGACCGGTATACGAACCGGCTGCCGGAGTTCACGACGGATGTGAAGCGGGGGCATGGGGAGGGGCGGCGGCAGATTTTCTTCGCGGCGACGAAGGGAGGGAGGGAGAAGGTCGAGCGGCTGTTGAAAGAGTTCGATGTGCCGTTCGTGGCGGAGAGTGACGCGCTGCAGGCGGAGATCGTCATCGCATCGGGCGCGCTGCCGCGCGGATTCGACTTCGATGAGCTGAACCTCACCGCCTACTCCGAGTGGGATCTCTTCGAGCCGCCGACGTCGACGCGCGTCGGCGGGAAGAAGCGCGCCTCCGAGGCCTTCGTCACCGATCTGCGCGACCTCAAGGTCGGCGA
>Ga0247691_1000262_pt1 | contig 11764 bp, 9 predicted proteins | sample CNK32_metaG_FD_182721 | JGI IMG/M metagenome (GOLD analysis project Ga0247691, IMG submission 182721) | Soil microbial communities from Purdue University Martell Research Forest, Indiana, United States - CNK32 | ecosystem: Environmental > Terrestrial > Soil > Temperate forest > Bulk soil | place...
CGTGCAGCGGCGTGGACAAAGTCGGCGTGGTGACACCGGCAAAATAATCGCCGCGCTTTCCAGAAAATGCGTTGGAGTGGTTCCGGTACTGCAAAACTACCCGGTCGGAAGACTTATTTCCCACGCGTCGAAGATGAATTGAGTTCCAGCTCTTTAATTTCAACAATTTAAAACACGCTGATCTGGCGAACCCCCTGCGTCTTAAAACCGCAGGGAGGAACTATGCTTGGAACTAAACGAAATGTTTTGGTCGCGAGTGGGATTGTGCTGCTGTCTGCGGGAATCATCGCAGCGGCGGTTACGCTTGCGACGCACCCGAGGACTGTTCCGGTAACCGTTCCCGAAGCGACGGCGATTCGTGTGACGCTCGATCAAGCCATTTCCAGCAACCAAAATCGGCCGGGGGACCACTTTGAGGCTACGATTTCCGAGCCGGTGGTGATGAACGACAAGACGGTGATCCCGCAGGGGACGCCGGTGGAAGGCATCGTTGTCGATGCGCGGCCATCGGGCCATTTGATGGGGCGGGCGCATTTGCAGTTGGCGCTGGAATCGATGCAGCTCGACGGAAAGACGTATGATTTGCGAACGTCAAGTGCTTACCGTCGCGGGGGCGACCACAAGAAACGCAACTGGGCGTGGATTGGCGGTGGAGCCGGCGGAGGCGCGTTGATCGGCGCGGCGGCGGCTGGCGGCAAGGGCGCGCTGATTGGCGGGCCGATTGGGGCTGGCGCTGGTACCGCGGTCGCGTATTTCACCGGGAAGAAGGACATTCATTTGCGGCCGGAGACGCGGTTGGAGTTCCGGTTGCAACAGCCGGTGATTGTGGATACGAAGAGTTAGGCGAGGGTGGGTTTCCCTCATTTGACTGACTAATTCCCTCTGGTGGCCGACCTGAAGGTCGGCCACGACATTTTTGTGCGGAGACGATTGCCCTCACAAACAGGTCCCGCAGCCCGTACATTCCGTGGCGGTTCGCGCATCGAAGAGGTATCCTTCACAGCGAATTGCGGGGACCATGTCTTTACGTTCAACGTACACACCAACGTCGGTTAAGGGGCATTCCGGGGAACGATCCTCCAGCCGCGGCAGCGCGGGCGATGCCACGGACAAAAAAACCAAGAAAAAAGTGAATTGGAGTTCGCTTCCGGAGATCTGGGCGCTGATCCATCCGCGGCGGGGGATATTGCTGCTTGGGATTGGATTAATGGCGATCAACCGGGTGGCGGGGTTGGTACTGCCGGGTTCGACCAAATACTTGATTGACGATGTAATCGGGAAAAAACAGCAGCAATTGCTGCTGCCGCTGGTGCTTGCCGTGATCACGGCAACGCTGATCCAGGGGCTGTCTTCGTTTGCGCTGACCCAACTGCTTTCAAAGTCGGCGCAGCGGATGATTACGGATTTGCGGAAACAGGTGCAGGCGCATATCGGGCGGCTTTCGGTAAGTTTTTACGACGCGAACAAAACTGGGGCGTTGGTATCCCGGATTATGAGTGATGTGGAAGGCGTGCGAAACCTGATTGGCACGGGGCTGGTGGAGTTTGTGGGTGGAGTGATGACGGCGGTGTTGGCGCTGGGAGTGCTGCTTTATATCAATGCGGTGATGACGGTGGTGGCGTTTGGGGTGTTGATTGTTTTTGGATTGTTTCTGAACAAAGCGTTTTCGACGATTCGGCCAATTTTTCGCGCGCGGCCCAAAATTAATGCCGAGGTTACTGGACGCTTGACTGAATCGCTGGGCGGAGTTCGTGTGGTGAAGGGTTATCACGCGGAAGAGCATGAGGAGAGTGTGTTTGCGGGAGGGGCGCAGAGGTTGCTGGACAATGTGCTGAGGACACTGACGGCGACTTCGATCATGAGTCTTTCGGGCGCGATGCTTATGGGCGTGGTGAGCGCTGTGGTTATGTATTTGAGCGCGCGAAGAATTATTGCCGGGCAGATGACTGTAGGCATGTTTTTTTCCTACTCGGCGTTTCTGGCGATGCTGATTGCGCCGGTGTTTCAGATTGTGGCGATTGGGACACAGCTGACGGAGGCGATTACCGGGCTGGAGCGGACGCGGGAGATCTTGAATGAGGCGAAGGAGGATCAGGACCCGCGGCGGACGGCGCGGCTGGAGCGGATTATGGGGCGGGTGGAATTTGAGGCTGTGCATTTTTCCTATGAGGCGGCGAAGGAAGTGCTGCACGGAGTGAGTTTTGTCTCGGAGCCGGGAACGGTTACGGCGCTGGTGGGGCCGTCGGGGTCGGGAAAATCGACGATGATTGGGCTGGTTTCGGCGTTTTACACGCCCACGCAGGGACGGATTTTAGTGGACCGCGCGGACCTTTCGACCGTGCAGCTTAGTTCGTATCGGACGCAGCTCGGCGTGGTTTTGCAGGAAACGTTTCTTTTTGACGGGTCGATTCGGGAGAACGTGGCGTATGCGCGGCCGGGTGCTACGGAAGCTGAAATTATGGAGGCTTGCCGGATCGCGCGGGTGGATGAGTTTGCGGAGAATTTCGAAAAGAAGTACGACACGGTGGTGGGTGAACGTGGCGTGAAACTTTCAGGCGGGCAGAAGCAGCGGGTTTCGATTGCGCGGGCGATTCTGGCGGATCCGCGGATTTTGATACTGGATGAGGCTACGTCGAGTTTGGATTCGGAGTCGGAGGCTTTGATTCAGGAAGGGTTGCGGTATTTGATGCGCGGGCGGACTACGTTTGTGATTGCGCACCGGTTGTCTACGATCCGGAGGGCGGAGCAGATATTGGTGGTGCAGGCGGGGGAGATCTTGGAGCGCGGGACGCATGAGTCGCTGTATGCGGCGCATGGAAGGTATTACGAGCTTTATACAAAGCAGCATGCGGTGGAGACGAATCTGTTTTTGGCGCCGGGCGAGGGAGATAAGGTGGAGGACGATGGGAAGGATGGAGCGGGAGGAAATGGGCGCGGTGGGGCAGGTTTGCCGGAGGCGTTGCAGGCGTTGAGGAATCGGAATGTCTAGAGAATTGTTCGCTATACGCTAAAGGCGCCCGCCTCGAAAAGCGGCCGCTACAATCGAAAACAAAACGGCCCGCCTCAAATGGCAGGCCGTTTTGTATTGAAGATAGAAACTTGTTAGAGAGAGGGGCGGCGCAGCATGGGCTTTTTGGCTTGGGCGGCGGCTTGGGTGGGGAGCAGGGTGGCCATTTTGCGGATCATTGCTAGGACGAGGCGTTTGTCGCCTTCGGAGAGGGTGGTGCTGTACTTTTTGATTTCGGCGAGGAAGCGGATTTCGTCCTGGCTGAGTTCGCCAAGCGTTTTCTGGGTTTCTTTGTCGCGCGGAGTTTCGGTGCCGGGGAAAAAATCGGCGAGTGAAATTTCCATGGCTTCGGCAATCTTGGCCAAGGTTTCGAGCGAGGGAACGGTGTGACCGTTTTCTACGCGCGAAAGGTAGCAGCGGAGGAGGCCGGTGCGGCGCTCGATGTCGCCCTGGGAAAGGCCGCGTTGGCTGCGGTAGGTTTTAATTACTTCGCCGATGTTGACTTGTGGTTTCTCTTTAGGCACTGGTTCCTCCAAACGAAACGATAGCTTAGTCGCTAACAGTAGAGGTAGCAAGGGGGAATGTGGGGGTGGTGGTGGCCAAAGGGTAACGGCTCCGCGGAAAGCCCACAGTCTACAGCCTTTAGCCAACAGCTGCCGAGATCCCATCGAGGTTTCGCGAAGAGTCTTAGGTTGAGGTTCTTCGGGCGCCTCCGGTAAACACCACCGGAGTCCGGACACCTAACCGCGTCGGATACCCTAAGAACAATGGTCGGTTGATGCATTCGGGCGGGGTGACCTGAAGGTCGCCGCTACGGGGACTGTGCTTGCCAGCCCTTCCTTCGTCAGGGGAAGCGCCACCCCGTTAATGCGTGATGGTCACGGTTACAGGAGAGATGTTGTAACCATCAATTGTTAGGAACGGTTCTTGGCCGTTGAGGTCAGATCTCTGGAAACTGACAGCGACGGTTTTTTCCTCGCCGGGTAAGAGGGAGAAATAGTTGTCGTCCCAGAAGACGGGGACGAGATCGTCGCCTTCTTTGCCTTTGGCTAGCCGGGCGTGAACCATGAAGGCAGTGCTGCCGCTGGTGTTTTTCACGTGGAGTTGAATCTTAGCCGTGGTGCCCATTTCCTGTGCCGCCGCGCTGAGCTCGAGTTTTACTTGAGGCAAAGAGTTCAGGCCGGTGAGGTCGGCGAAATCTTTCTGGGGGGTGTAGACGGTGTCTTTTTTGTGCTTCCAGTCCATGGAGTCGAGTTTGGTGGAGAGCCAGTAGAAGTTGTCGCTGACTAAATTGCCGGTAGCATCGTGGAGCTGGAGTTTCAGGAAATAAGTGGTGGAGAGATTTGTCGGCGTTGGAAGCGCGAAGGCCTTGGTGGCAGCATCGGCGGCAAGATCAATTGTGGCGTCGCGCGAACCGGCTTCCTTGGCGTCAATGTTGTAGAGCTTCGCGGTGACTTTGTAGCCCTTGAGGTCTTCGTATTTGCCGTTGATGACGGAGACGGAGTTGGTGTCCCAGTCGTATTGGACGTGGACGATCTCCTGGGCTTTTTTTGTGCCGAAATAGCCGCCGGCGGGGACGAGATAGTAGTCATAGAGATGCCAGATGAGTGAGGGCCAAGCGTTGTTGAGCATCCACTGGATGACGCCGGTGGAGACGTATTTGTTGCGGCCGTAGGCTTCGTACATGGAGCGCTGGTTGTCGTAGGTCATGGCCTGGGCCTTGCGCTCGAAGTCGTCGAGAGACGTGGGCACGCCATAGCGCTTTTCGAGAGCGTCGCGGAAGACGTCGATGGTGGTGAAGCGCTCGCCGCCGGCGTGGAAATTCCAGTAGTCGTCGATGGGCCAGAGATGTTCCTTGGGAATAAATTTGGCGAGGCTTTCCTTGGTGGGGATCGCGGGACCGGGGCTGGTTTCGGTGTTGTAGCCGAAGGCGCCACCGGCTTTGGTGTCGGTGAACCAATAGACCGGTGGAACATATTCGTAGGGGCCGGTCATTTTGACGCCGGATTTACCGGTGACTTTGGTGGGAGTTTCGGAGGCCGAAGAGACGGTGGGATTGGGCCAGTCGAGATTTTTCAGGATTTCGAGATACATGTTTTCGATGTCGGCGGGCGGGGGGCCGTCGCTGCCGTAGAGCCAGACGAAGACGCTGGGATGGTTGCGGAGCCGGGAGGCCTGGTCGACCATGGAGGCGGCGGCGATTTTTTGAGTTTCGGGGGTCCACTTCTTCCAGTGTTCCCAGGCGTCGCAGCAGATCCAGCCGGGCATGACGAGCAGGCCAAGCTTGTCGGTCTTATCAAAGAATTCGTCGCGATCGGTTTTACCTTCGAGGCGAATCGTGTTCAGGCCCATGTGCTTGACGTAGGCGAGGTCGGCGTCGAGTTTGTGTGAGTCCCAGCGGAGGAGCATATCGGGAGCCCAGGCGGCGCCGCGGATGAGGACGCGCTTGCCGTTCACTTTGAAGAGGCGGCCACCGGATTCGGTGAGTTCGGAGGTGACTTCGCGGATGCCGAAATTGATGGAGGCGGAGTCGGATGTCTCGCTGGAAATTTCCACCCGGAATTTTGCGGCGTACAGATAGGGATCACCCATCTGGTAGGGCCACCAAAGGTGTGGCTCAGCGAGTTTTAGTTGCGGGAATTGGTCGGGAGAGAAATGAGCGATTTTGGATTCTTTGGCGGCGAGTTCGACGGGTTGGGCGAGTTGGATATCGCCGACTGCGACGTGGAGCGTTGCCTTTACAGGATGGTCGGTGGTGTTGCGAAGTTCGGCCGAAAGAGTGAGCGCGGCGGTTTTGTACTGGGTGTCGAGCTTGGCGTTGGCGAAGGGGTGGCGCAGCGTGACATCGCCGGAGGAGGAAAGAAAAACTTCGCGCCACATGCCGGTGTCTTTGTCGGGCGGAGTGGGATTCCAGTCGACCCAGGTGAGGCCGAGATCATTTTTTTCAGGGGCGAAGATTTCGACGGCGAGGGCGTTCTTCCCTTCCCTGCGCAGGAGGTTGCCGATGGAAAATTCGTACGCGCGATAGGCGCCAGCAACTTCGTTGCGGTCGGCGAGTTGCTTGCCGTTGAGCCAGATGTTGGCGCGGTAATTGATGCCGAGGAAATGAAGCCAGGTGGTGCGATTGGCGTAAGCGGCGGGAGCGGCGAATTCGGTGCGGAACCAGTGAGAACAGCGGAAAGGACTGCCGGCGGGCATATCGAGATTGGCGGCTTGAATTTTATTATTGGTGAAAGCGCCAGGGAAGGAATCGAGATTCTTGCCAAAGTTGTTATCGGGAAGAGTTTTGTCGGCGACGAGGGAACCGACGACGGTGCCGGGAACCAGAGCGGGGTGCCATCTGGAGTCGTCAAAGCCGGGGAGAGAGATTGCTTCGGACTTCACGGTGAGCTTGCAGGAGGATTCGAGGCGCCAATTAGCGTGAAGGAAAACCGGGGTGGAGGGAGAATCGTCTGCATAAGTTCTTGCGGCAAGTGCGGAACCGAGGACGAGGACGGATGAGAAGAAGAGAACAGAGCGAAACAGGGACATAGGCAGGCCTCGTGGTTAGAAAGTTAGTTGCGGCTGGAGCCGCGGACGCCCTTAGCTTACATTAAACCGATTGAATACAAGAGGAATTCTTGGTGAGGTTGTGGAGAATTTTGAGGGGGGATGGATGCGGGAATCCGCTTGTATGGACGAGAATGGAAACAGTAAGCTGCGGAAGAGCAGCCTTAAGCTGTAAGCTCTAAGCCAGCAGCCTTCCGCTTTTCGTTTGCCATTTTATTCAGCACGGCCAACTCACGATCGAGTGGTGACAGTTTTCATAAGACTCAGGAGGATTTGAAATGATACGCCGCGCGGCAGTTACTATTTCCTTTTTGGCATTGGTAGTGGCGGGTCCAGTTGATGGGCAGGCGAAGCGAAAAGTGATTGTGGATCAGGATGCGCGAGGACCGGCTACGACCGACCAGCAGTCGATGCTGGCGCTGATTCAGGCGCCGCAGGCTGAAGTGCTGGGGCTGACGATCGTGAGCGGCGACCAGTGGCGGGATGAAGAGGTGACGCACACTTTGCGGATGCTGGAGCTGACGAACCATCCGGAGATCAAGGTTTACCAGGGAGCGATTTTTCCGTTGATTAACAGCAAGGAGGAGATTGCGCGGTGGTCGCGGCTGTATGGGAAGGTGCGTTATCAGGGGGCGTGGACGAAAAATGGCACGGGGAAGTTTGTGCGCGAGGTTCATGGGCCGTACGAGGTGCCGGATCTGCCGGAGGGAAATCCTACGCGGAAGGCGGAGGAAGAGGACGCTGCGCACTTCATCGTGAGGATGGTGCATAAATATCCGCATGAGGTGACGATTTATGCGGGAGGGCCGCTGACGAACATTGCGCTGGCGCTAATGCTGGATCCGAAAGTGGCGGAGCTGGCGCAGGGACTGGTGGTGATGGGCGGAAGCATCGCGCCGGAAGTGCCGCTGGCGTGGAAGACGGAGAACCGGCGGGAGTTTAATTTTTGGTGGGATCCTGAGGCGGTACACATTGTGCTGCGAGCTCCGTGGAAGAAGATTACGGTAACGACGGTGGATATTTCGGTGAAGACGCGGATGACGAACGAGATGATTCAGAAGATTGGGGGGATGGGGACTCCTTCGGCGGCGTACATCGGAAAATATTCGGATGAAGAGTATTTGTGGGATGAGCTGGCGGCGGTGGCCTGGCTGGAGCCGAGTGTGATTACGAAGGAAGTGACCTTATATATGGATATGGATATTTCACATACGGCGGGGTATGGGAATACGTTGGTGTGGACGGAGGAAGATCGGCCGGGAATGGGGGAGGCGTCGGTGCATGTGCAGACGGAATTGGATAATGAGAAGTTTGTGAAGCTGCTGATTCAGTTGCTGGCAGGGACGGCGGGTCGGTAGAGGGACTGGGACCGGAAAACCCAGGAGCACAGGCAGGAATGCCTGTGCTACAGGGCGATGGTGTATCATTTGATGTCCTCGCAAATGGTGAATGAGCGCTTAAATGACTAATGAAGAACGAAAAGCTGCACTGGAAGCGATTATTTATGCCGCGGATGAACCGGCGACGATTGACCAGTTGAGCGCGGCGCTGGGCGAGGAAAAGCTGGCGGTGCAATCGGCGCTGGACGAACTGGTTGCGGGCTATGCGGTGGAAGAGCGCGGGGTGGAGATTCGGGCGGTTGCGGGCGGATATAAGATGTACACGAAGCCGCAACACCATGATGTGGTGCGGCGGTTCATCAAGTCGCTGCGGCCTCCCTTGCGGCTTTCGATGCCGGCGCTGGAGACTTTGGCGGTGATTGCGTACAAGCAACCGGTGACGGCGCCGGAGATTTCGGACATCCGGAGCGTGAATACTTCGGGCGTGATTTCGACTTTGCTGGATAAGAAATTGATTACGACGGCGGGGCGCAAAGAAGTGATGGGGCGGCCGATTTTGTATAAGACTTCGAAAGAGTTTTTGATGCGGTTTGGGTTGAGCGACCTGGATGAGCTGCCCAGCTTGAAAGAGTTTGAGGCTTTGGCGCGTGAGGCGTTGGGGACGGATGAGGGGATTGCACCGGGAGAAGTGACGGAAGAGCAGGTGGCGGAGTTGCATCCGGAGGTGGATGTGGCACACGCAGAAGCACAGGCAGGAGTGCCTGTGTCACATGCGCACGCGACGACAGCGGAGGCAATTGCGCACGTGGGGGAAGAACTTACGGAGGCGGAAGAGTTTCGGGAGCATGAGGCGCTGGCTACGGCGGAGGGGATGCCGTCCGGACAGTTGGATGAGGATCCGCCGCGGCCGAATACAAAGACGACCGCGGCTGGAGAATAAGACGCAGAATTTCATGGGCCGAAAAAAGCGTCCGCTTCAAAGCCGTAACAGGGGCGAAGAAAAACCCGCACCCTGAAAAACCGCAGGGTGCGGCACCCAGTTGGGCCGACGGCCGGTTAGGAATCCAGAGACATGATGGAACGATTGCAGAAGATTATTGCGCGGGCGGGGATTGCTTCGCGGAGGCATGCGGAGCAATTAATTCTATCGGGGCAAGTTTCGGTGAACGGAAGGGTTGTTACGGAACTGGGGAGCAAGGCGGACGCGGAGAAAGACAAGATTGAGGCGGCGGGGCGAACGATCAAGGGATCGGACCGGCGCGTGGTTTATATGCTGATGCACAAACCGGCGGAGGTGGTTTCTTCGCTGGCGGATCCGGAGGGACGGAAGAACTTGCGGAATTTGCTGCGGGGATTTCCGGAGCGGGTGTATCCGGTGGGGAATCTGGAATATTCGGCGACCGGGTTGGTGTTTTTGACGAATGACGGGGATGTGGCGGCGAAAATGTTGAAGCAGTGGGATTCTCTGGAGCAGGTGTACCACGTGAAAATCAAGGGAATGCTGACGCTTTCGGATCTGGATCGTTTGGGGAAAGAGATTGGGATCAAGATGCAGACGTTACGGCAGCCGGATGCTAGCCGCGGGCATGTGGCGAATTACTGGTATGAGGTGCGGGCGAAGGGCGCGAAATTGGAGAAGCTGCGGAATTTGATGTTCCGAGAGCACCATCCGGTGGAGAAGGTGATGCGGGTAGGATTGGGGGCGATGACGGTGGAGGGGATTCCGCGGGGACGGTATCGGTTGTTGGATGAGCGGGAGGCGGAGGAGTTGAAGACTGGGAAAGTTGTGGAGAAGAAAAGAAGGCGTGAAAGATAGTTGAGGACTTGCCCCGGTCCCTCCGCTCCGCAGCCCGTCGCGCCCACAGACGGCGCGCGGAAAAAATCGGGCCGCTCCGGTCGGGATGACAGATTCGCAACAGGCGAAGAGTTTTAACCCAGAGGAAGAGCGCAGAGGACGCAGAGACGGAAGGGGAAAGAGACGGAGCGATGGATTTTGGGCTTAACGATCATCAGAGGTTGATACGGGAGACGGTGCGGTCGTTTATGGAGGTGGAGGTGCGCCCGCACGTGAAGGAGTGGGAGCGGACGGAGGAGTTCCCGCTGGAGGCGATTGAGAAGCTGGCGCTGCTGGGATGTTGCGGGATGCTGGTGCCGGAGGAGTGGGGTGGAGCGGGGCTGGACACCATTTCCTATGTGCTGATGATCGAAGAAGTGGCGCGTGTGCATGCGGCGATTGCGACGGCGCTATCGGTGACGAATTCGGCGGTGCAGTTGCCTCTGCTGGCGTTTGGAAATGACGAGCAGAAGAATCGTTATTTGAAGCGGCTGGCGGCGGGTGAAATTTTGGGGGCGTTTTGTTTGACGGAGCCGGCGGCGGGATCGGATGCGGCAGGTATCCAGGCTACGGCGGTGCGCGACGGCGAGAATTACCGGATTAATGGGACGAAGACGTGGGTGACGAACGGATCGGCGGCGGGAGTATTTATTGTGTTTGCGAAGACGGATTCTGCTGCCGGGGGAAAAGGGATTTCAGCGTTTCTGGTGGAGCCGGAATATTCGGGCTTTAAAGTTGGACGGCATGAGGACAAGATGGGACAGAGGTCGTCGCCCTCGGTGGAATTGTTGTTCAACGATTGCTTGGTGCCCGCGGCCGGGCGGCTGGGAGAAGAAGGGCAAGGATTGAAGATTGCGTTGAGCGCGCTGGATGGCGGGCGGATCGGAATTGCGGCGCTGGCGGTGGGATTGGCGCAGGGAGCGCTGGACGAATCGGTGAAATTTGCGAAGGCGCGGAAGGCGTTTGGAAAAGCGATTGGAGAGTTTCAGGCGATTCAGTGGATGCTGGCGGATATGCACATGGAGATTGAAGCGGCGCGGGGGTTGGTGTACCAGGCGGCATCGATAAAGGATACGGGTGGGCGGATGGGGTCGGCGGCTTCACGGGCAAAATTGTATGCGAGCGAAATGGCGAACCGGGTTGCGGCGATGGCGGTGCAGATTCATGGAAGCCAGGGGTATTCGCGGGAGTCGGATGTGGAGCGGATGTATCGCGATGCGCGGGTGTTGACGATTTACGAGGGGACAAGCGAAGTGCAGCGGACGATTATTGGGCGGGACTTGTTGGGGAAGAGTTAGGAATTTCCAGGACAATTTTGGGTTTGTAGTGGAGAGCAAAGTCGTACGGGTGTGTTTATTCAGTGCGAAGGAAGACAAGATTTCAACGCAGAGTTCGCAGAGGGACCGCAGAGGACGCAGAGAGTTGAGAGGCAAGACGCGTTGGTTGAGGTCCTTCAGCCATCCTTATCGGATGGTTTCAGAATGACAATTTGGCGCGGTTGGAAGTTGGGGAGAGGTGTTTTAGTTGGGCTACTTCGCGGATGGTGAGGGAGCGGAATTTGCCGGGAGGGACATCGAGGACCAGGGGGCCGAGCTGGACGCGTTTGATTTTTTCTACGAGGAAGCCGACGGATTGGAACATGCGGCGGATTTGGCGGTTGCGGCCTTCGATCAGGGTTACTTCGTACCAGGGGTTGGGAGCATCTTCGTGGAGTTGGATTTTGGCGGGAGAGGTTTTTACGCGGCGGTCGTCGTCGAGGGTGATGTGGACGCCGGCGCGGAGGCGGGCCAGAGATTTTTCGTCGGGGCGGCCGCTGATTTTGACTAGATATTTTTTGGGAACATGAGAGCCGGCTTTGGTGAGTTTTTGGGCGAGGGCGCCATCGTTGGTGAGGAGGAGGAGGCCTTCGCTGGCGTAGTCGAGGCGGCCGACGGGATAGACGCGTTCTGTAAGCGGGCCGAGGAGTTGCATGACGGTGGGGCGGCCTTCGGGATCGCTGACGGTGGTGACGTAGCCTTTGGGCTTGTGGAGCAT
>Ga0247691_1000263_pt1 | contig 11679 bp, 7 predicted proteins | sample CNK32_metaG_FD_182721 | JGI IMG/M metagenome (GOLD analysis project Ga0247691, IMG submission 182721) | Soil microbial communities from Purdue University Martell Research Forest, Indiana, United States - CNK32 | ecosystem: Environmental > Terrestrial > Soil > Temperate forest > Bulk soil | place...
ACACAAATACTCATCCACCGTTTGCATCACTATATCGCTATTCTCTAACGGGATTTCTGTCCCGAAACACCAATAATGACGTTGCTCTTTTGAATCGGCATACAGGCAAAACTCGGGAATTTCGACGTTTAGTTTTTCTCCTGTTTTCATGATCGCCATGTTGATATTGTCAAGCGATAAGTGTTCACCAACCAGGCTCAGATATTGTTTGATCCGTCCACTAATACGTATCTCACGACGTTCCAAATCCACGAACTGTACCAGGTCACCGACCAGGTAACGCCACAAACCTGCATTCGTTGAGATCACCAGGGCGTAATCTTCTTTTTCTATCACCTCATCCACCGTTAATGCTTTCGCTTCAGGCTTCAGGTTTCCATATTCGTCAAAATTATCGCGGTTGAACGGAACAAATTCAAGAAAATACCCGACTTAAGAAGCAACTGCATCCCGTTGCTTTCTGCTCTTTTCTGATACGCAAAATATCCTTCGGAAGCCAGGTAGGTGTTAAGAATATGCACTTTCTTTCCGCATACTTTTTCAAAGCGTTTGAGGTAGGGTTCCACATACACTCCACCGGATAGGTATAATTCCAGGTTGGGCCAGATATCGTGGATCGAATCTACTTTATATCTTTCGATGATCCGTTCCATGAGCATAATACACCAACTTGGAATCCCTGCAATGGTACTGATATCCCATTCGGGAGCCTTTTCCACCATTCTGTCCAGTTTCTTGTTCCAATCCTTGATTGCTGCAGTTTCTGCATCCGGTTTCGTTAATGGAAGCAGTACCACTGACGTATGCTTTTTCAGGATTCCGGATAAATCTCCTTCGTAGTGATCGCCCTTTTTTTCGGGTTTGGAAGAACCGCCGACTGCTATTAATGATTTTTGGTAAAAGCCATCTGATAAGTTCAAGTCTGCCGTTGCCGTAAATTGCTTCAGTGTATTTCGCTGAAACGAACGGATAAACTGTTTTGTAACTGGGATCCGTTTACTCGGCGAGCCCGTTGTTCCGGAGGAAAGGGCAAAATATTTAATTTTTCCGGGCCAGATCACATCTGCTTCACCATCCAGACAGCGGTGCAGCCAGGTGTGATAGAACTGATCGTAATCGCGGATTGGAATTGCTTTTTGAAATTCTTCAACCATGTTCTCCGAATCCAAAATGGACTGAAAGTCATAGTGATAGCCAAATTTTGTTTCTTGAGCAAATTTCAAAATCTTTGAGAGAACTTTTATCTGATCTTTGAAATCAAGTCCCTTCAACGCATTTCTCCGCGCCGAAAACTCGGTAGTCTTTTTAAGTAATTTCCCGATTATTGGCATTTGTTTTAATTTTTTTAGTAACCACAAAAGTAGCTAATCCAAGCAAAAGTGAGAAAAAACAACGACTTATTGTTTTATTAACGTCTTATTTTTAATATTGATTTAAGAAATGGATTCTTGCTTCTAAAGCTTTGATTACATTTGCACTACTATAAAACCCACAAAAGCTCCTTTATGGAAAAAAAGACCATTATTGTTCCCCATGATTTTACTCCCGTTGCGGAAAATGCTCTGAATCATGCTATTAATACTGCTAAAAGGACTGGTGCTGAGATTTTGCTTTTACATGTTGTGGCAAAAGAAAAGGCAGTTAGTGAAGCGGAAGAGAAACTGAATGCGGTTGTCGAACAACATAAAGATCAAATAAAAATCACTCCTTTTATCCGTGTCGGGAATATTTTTGACGATATCGGTGACTTTGCCTCTGAGAACCATGCTGAATTGATCTTCATGGGTACGCACGGTCAAACCGGGTGGCAATACATCACCGGAAGCAATGCTTTGAAGGTTATTACGCATTCAACAGTACCTTTTATCGTGGTCCAGGAAAAACCGATCAGAGAAACGGGTTACGATGATATCGTTGTTCCGTTGGATTTGAACAAGGAAACAAAACAAAAGTTGGTTTATGTTGCAAACATCGCTACTTATTTCAAGTCGCGTGTACATATCATCACACCGGATGAAACAGATGAATTCTTACGTCACCAGGTGAAAGCAAATATCCAATTTGCGGTGCGTTTTTTCCATGAAAGAGGAATTGACGTGACAACAAAGGTTGTTCCAACCGGAGGATTTGACAAGGAAGTCGTAAAACATGCAGTTTCCCTGGATGCGGATCTGATTGCTATCATGAATCTGAACAGAAACAATATGTTGGGTGTGATCACAGCAAATCATGAGCAGTACATTCTAACAAACGATGCACAAATTCCTACGCTGATTGTAAATCCTGTTGCCGGAAAATACGGAAGCAGCGTTTTATTTAGCTAATATAAAATTGAATTGATAAAAAGCCCCGATCCGCCGCGGCAGATCGGGGCTTTTTTTATTTATTGTTTTAGGAAACGATAGACATAGCCATCGACCCGATCCTCCTGAAGCCTCAAAGTGTCCCCTGAATGATTTAGCACAAATCCATACGGAATGCCACTCAGGTCCATGATCCATTTACTTGTTCCCTGTATTACAGATTCCTTAAATGCATAATGGTATATTCCATTGTAATACACCGTATCATTTCGTTTCCAATCGATGTTTTGATAATCTATGAGATTCAGGACCTGATTGTTTGAAGAGGTCGCGGTATCTTCATAAAAGGTTGAATCTTTCGACGTCGAAATCCAGTTCCATGTTCCTTCAATATTATTGCGTGGTACAAAATCCTCCTTCTTTTTACAAGCACACAGCACCAATACAAATGCTACCCAAAAACCGATTTTCATTGTCAACTTTTTTTCAAAAATAAGTTTGTTTTTCTATTCCACCTAACCGAATGGAATTTGGATCAATCTTTATATTCATCCCGGGCCAATCGTTCCATCACTTCCTTCAGGTTTTGCATTTTCTTTGTTTGTCTGCTGGCAATAGCTGTTGGAGTGAAGTATTTATGCATGTTCAGGAATGCTACCTGCATATTATCCCATTGGCGGTCACTATTTATCTTTCCGTGTTCACGCAATTCTCTTCTCAGTCTATCGGCAATTTCATGGAAATCATCTCTTCCCAGGTAATCCAGATCCGCATCACAAATAATCTGCTCGAGTTTGTTTTTCGGTTGATGTGGTATCTGGGTCACGAAAATCAATTCCTTGATCTGAGCAATGTGATGGTCCGAGTATCCGTACTTGGGAAGAATCTCTTCTGCCATTCGTGCCCCAACAGGTTCGTTCTTTTCATAAATCTCAACGAATCCGGCATCATGATAAGTTGCTGCAGATTTCAAGAGGAACAGGCCTTCATCGGTAACGCCTTCCAAAAGTGCATAACGCTCCACAGCACGCACCACATCTTTGGTGTGCTCAATACTATGATAATGCAGCATCGGAGACAATCCTTTCTCCAATACTTTGATGATATGACGTTCCGCCTTGTAGTAATTGATACTACTGTACAAGTGAAGGTTTACGATCTGCTGGAAACGTTCATTCGGATAAAGCCCTTCCCCATTGATCGATAGTTCGGGTTTGATCCGTTCAACCGTGAACATTTCAATCAGCCCTTTACTCTTCGTTTTTACCTTTCCGCGATAAGTACATTCGAAATAAGGTTCGATGAGTTTAAATGTGGATCCGGAAATAGTCACTCTTCCGGGTTCTCCCATCATCTCCATGCGCTGTGCCTGATTCACGGTAGCTCCCCAGATGTCATACGCCAATCTTTCCGAACCGATTACGCCGGCCGTTACTTCTCCGGTATTGATCCCCAGTCTCAATTCCCAGAACTCTTCACCTGTTTTTAGCCCGTTGCTCTTCAGGGTGTTCATGTATTCCTGGATCTGAAGTGCAGCCAGTACGGCATCAATCGGGTTCGTGTTGTTTCTAACCGGCACTCCACCGGCACACATGTATGCATCACCGATCGTCTTGATTTTTTCCAGGTTATTCTTTACAATGATCTCATCGAATTTTCTGAAATACACATCCAGTTTGTTCACCAGGTCCGTTGGTTTCATGTTTTCGGCAATCTTGGTAAACCCGACGAAATCGGTAAACAATACCGAAACTGTCTTATAAGCACGGGCAGATGCTCTTCCCTTTGTTTTTAACTCTTCCTGTATTGATTCCGGTATAATGTTTCGGAGGAGTGTCTCCGTTTTATCTTTTTCGATTTGAAGTAATCTCTTTTGTTCTTCAACCTTGTGTTTCTCTTCTTCAATGACCTTCTTCTGAGATTCGATCTTCATGTTTTGGGCCCGAATTTCCTTCGTTCGCTCTACAATCTTCATTTCCAAACGCACCTGGTCTCTTCGGGCCAAGTCGATCCTTGAGCGAATGAAAGTAAGGATCAAAAGGGTCAGGACAATTAAAACAATTACCCAAAACCACCATTTCCACCAAAAAGGAGCTTCAATTTCGATACTCATTTGGGAAGTTGCCTGGACCCAATTTCCGTCTATCCTTTTTACATAAACCTTGAGGACATAATTTCCCGGGGTCAATGATGTGAAGTGAATTTCACTGGAAGACCCCAAAAACACAGAACCTTCATCCAGTCCCTCCAATTCGTATTTGAATTGAAGCAGGTCCCGATTGATCAGGTCGGTCGGTAAAAAGCGAATGGTGAAACTGCGTTCGTCGTATCCCAATTTAATATTCGGTTGATAGGAGAACGCTTCTTTAAACGGTGCTTCTTTGTCGCCCGGCTTCAACCACTGGTCATCAAATCTGAATTTCAAAAAGTTCACATATACCTTTTCCTTTAGTTCCTGGAGATTTTCAGGATTGAAAAAGTTGTATCCTTCAATTCCACCAAAGTACATTTCCCCTGTTCCGGAAAGAAGGTAAGCTCCCGTGTTGAACTCGTTGCTCATCAATCCATTCACTTCCGAATAATTGGTGCAGCGGTTAAGCACCGTGTTAAACCTGCAAAGCCCTTTGTTGGTACTGAGCCATAAGTTTCCCCGTTCATCCGGAAGGATCCCGTAGACAAAATTGTTCGGCAATCCTTGTTTGCGCGTATAAGCAGTTACGTTACCTGTTTTTAAATTCAACTTGAGCAACCCGGAACCTGAAGAGCCCAGCCACAAGGTGTTTTCATTTTGCTGGTAAATACTTGCTATGACATCCCTGCTTGCTTTTAGGATGGCTTTGTTTTTTGGGTAAGGAACGATTTGCTCCTTTCCGTTTTTGTCAAAAGTCAGTATGTTAATCCCACCAACACCGGTTGCAAAATAGTAATCGCCATTAAAACCTTTGTAAGATACACGGCAAACACCTGCGCCAATGGTTGTTTTAGGCTTTTCCGGATCATAAACAAATGGTTCAAAAGTACCGGCTTTGATATCATACAAGAGCACTCCACCTTTTGTAGCGATAAAATACGTCGACTCCTTGTATGGCGTGATTTTGTAAACCCGTTGAAAGCTCGACGGATTGGCAATTCCTTTGTAATTGATTTTTTTAAAGACTCCTTGTCCATCCCTGATCTTCAGCTCATACAATCCATCATTGGCCCCGATCAGAAAATGTTTGTCCGTCAGATGATAAATGGAAACAATGCTCTTTTCATTGAAATCCTGGGATTTTGAAATGTAGTAATGTTTGAATTTTCCTGTCTTTTTGTCCAATTCGGAGATCGCAAAATCCGTTGCGATGTAAATTTTCGAAAAGTCATCGGATTCGGCAAAGCCCCAAACACTTTCCGAAGGAAGTCCAATACTGAGATTGGACGATGTTCCAACGCCAAAGAATGAATAGTTTTTCGGGTTAAAACCGCTCAGGCCCCGCAGAGTTCCAATCCAGATCGTTCCGTTTTCATCGCAAAACAATTCATTCAATTCATTGAACAAAATGGCGTTTTTCTGGAAAATGTCTTTCTTACTGAATGTGATACGATAACCATCCCTGGAGTTGTCCACGCTTATCAACCCATTGTTGACTGTTGCGATATAAAACTCATTAACTGATTTTACGTATACATCCGTGAACTCTTCTATGCCGTAATCTTTCCCGATGAACTTCAGGAAGGGAAACAATTTTTGATTTTGTGAGTCAAAAAGCCACAATCCTTCATTACTGGATAAAACAAAACTGTTTTCGGAAAATTTCTCCACATCCGAAACCAGCCAGGTCTTTTGGATGTTTTTCGGAGCAAGGTTTTTCCATGTTTTTGCTTTCAGACTATACACATAAACACCGGCATCCTCAAACGACACGATCAGTTGATCTTCCGAAACAAACTTGATATAATGGATCCGTTTCGAAGGAATTTCACCTGTTAAAAAGGAAACTTTTTTGGTCTTCCGGTCATATTTTGCCAAGCCATTTGTAGATGAGCCCAACCAGATATTTCCATTCTGCTCTTCCGAAATACTTTCAATGGAGAGGTTATTATCATCGGAAGCCAGGAGTGACCGGAAGGTTTCTTTTTTGGGATTGTAAACGGAAACCCCATCTGCAGTCCCGAACCACAATTCCCCGAATTGGTCTTTCAGACCGCAGTGAATGTAAGAGCTTTCAAGCCCTGGCGTGTCATCGGAAGTAAACACTTCAAATTGCTGTCCGTCAAACCGGTTCAGTCCGTCTTGTGTTCCTAACCACAAGGTTCCCACCTCATCTTGTACAATAGTCGTCACCGAACTCTGCGAGAGTCCATCGTTAATAGAAAAATTTCTAAAACGATACGAGACTTGACTTACCGCGCTAGTAGTAGCAAACGCAACAACAGCTCCAATTCCTAGTAATCGAACGAGCATAGAGTACTTTATTTCGTTTATTCCAACGAATAATTCACTGAAAAGGTTTCACCGTCAAAGCTTTAAGCTTTCTGATCTGCTCCTTTTGAAGCCGCAGCTGCCGTATTTTCCATATCGCGGTCGAACAAGTAAAGACCACCTTTGTCTCCACCAATCAGACGCAATTTATCCAAAATACTACGTCCCAATGCTTCCTCTTCCAATTGTTCGGAAACATACCATTGCATGAAATTGTGTGTGGAGTAATCTTTTTCCTGCAGACATGCATCTACGACTTCATTGATACTCTCCGAAACACCCACTTCATGTTCTAATAACAATTCAAAAACGCGCTCCAAAGAATCGTATTCTCTTGGCGGTTCCGGAATTGCGGGAACAACAGCTACACCTCCGCGTTCATTAACAAACTTGATCAGTTTCAACATGTGGAAACGCTCTTCATCTGAATGTGTGTACATAAATTTTGCTGTACCGTTCAAACCCTTTGTTTCAGCCCAAGAAGCCATCGCAAGGTAATATTGAGAGGAAGAAGATTCTTTTTGAATTTGATCATTTAATGCCGCTTCAATTCGCTTATTCATTGTTGTAAATTTTTATTCTGTTTCACTCAAAGTTATCATTTTAAGCTTAAAATTGAACATATTATCCGCTAATAAATCGTGTTTTGAGAGAATTCATATGTTTTGGTTGGAAAATCTTTCTTTTAAAAGAGGTTGGAATAATTATATTTGAAAAAAAAAATCACAACCATTAAAATCATTTACTCATGAAAAATTGTTTTTTCTTCTGCATTTTTTTTGCATGCTTCTTTACCAACCAGAATGCTTTTTATGCTCAAGCCGGTGATTTTGAATGGGTGAAACAAGCCGGGTCTTCCGGAAATGACCAGGGACTATCTATTGCTACCGATAACAACGGGAATGTATACACTACCGGATGTTTTGAAGGCTCTGTGGATTTTGATCCGGGAGCATCTGTGAACACACTAACTTCTTTAGGAATTCTTGATGTCTTTATCCAAAAGCTGGATTCTGACGGAAATTTTGTTTGGGCGGTTCGGGTTGGTGCTAATTCCAATGATGCCGGTGTATCACTTACAACGGATACTTCAGGGAATATATATGTGACCGGATACTTTACTGGTACAGTAGATTTTGATCCTGGAATCAACACATACAATCTGGTTTCTGAAGGAAATATCGATGTTTTTATTTTGAAACTGAATTCCAACGGAGATTTTGCGTGGGCCAATCGAGTTGGTGGAACTGGCCTCGATCAAGGATCAGCTATTGAAATAGACGCTAACAATAATATTTATACCTGCGGATATTTCAGTGATTCTGTTGAGTTTATCCAGGACACCAGCAGTGTGAACCTGTCCTCATATGGAAGTCAGGATGTTTATATCCAAAAAATGGACACCGATGGAAATATTATGTGGGTAAAACAAATTGGTGGTATAGAACAAGACGTTGCCAGAGGAATTGCATTCGATTCAAATGCAAACGTTTATATTATCGGTAATTTCAATAATACGGTAGATTTTGACCCGGGAATCGCTGCATACAATCTCACTTCTGTAGGAAACGCGGATGTCTTTATTGAAAAGCTGGACCCGAACGGAAACTTTATCTTTGCCAAACAAATGGGAGGACCACAAAATGATGAAGGTATGTCCATTCAAGTTGATTATCAGGACAATATCATTTCGATTGGAAATTTTCAAAGTATAGCAGATTTTAACCCGGGAAATCAAACAAACGAGCTAACTTCTTTAGGAAATTCTGATATTTTCATTTTGAAACTAAACTCCAGCGGAAATTTTACATGGGTGAAGAGAATCGGCGCCGGAAGCAATGAAAGAGGCCTTTCAGTTACTTTGGATCAAGGTGGAAATATCTACACTACAGGTTATTTTAGTATGACAGTAGATTTTGATCCCGGGACAGGTACCAGTTTTTTGACCAGTGTTGCAAACTTTGATGGGTTCATCCAAAAATTGGACTCCACTGGAAATTTTGTTTTTGCAAAAAAGTTTGGAAATACTGACACAGATGAAGTATCAGACCTTTCGTTGGATTATATAGGAAACATCTACATTACCGGTTATTTTAGTATGACAGTAGATTTTGATCCGGGAACAGGTACTCATGATTTAACTTCTTCCGGTGGTCGTGATATTTTTACCCTTAAACTCTCCGGCACTTTAGGAATCTCAGATTTTGAACAAACACCTCTCAATGTTTTTCCTGATCCTGCATCAGATGTATTATACATAACTCTGAATAACGACTCAAACGTTACCATGTTGGATGTTTCCGGAAAATTAATTCAGCCCTTGTTTCTCAAAGAGGGAACAACTGGTGTAGACGTAAGCCATTTAAGCCCGGGAATCTATTTTATCCAGTCCATTAACACTAAAACCATACGGTTTATAAAACAGTAACTCGTCTCACTTTCTAATTTAATTCAATAACCGTTTTAATATCCAAATACAGCAGGCTTGAAGTGCGAGAAGACACGAACTTGAAATTATAGATGTTTTTGGGAAGATAATTCTTGCAGAAAGTTTAAAGGTTGGAAGTAATGTCATCCATTTAAACAAGCTTCCCTCGGGAGTATATTTCATCGTTTCCAATTCCGTAACAGTCGTCCGATTCCTAAAACAATAAGCACTCGCTTCAATAAATAATCTAAAGTCATTTCGTATTTGTATTTTTACGTAACAAGACGAATTATGGGGAAAAAGGGACCAAAAAAAAATACAAAAGATAAATCGACCAAGAAACTAAAAACGGGTCTATATCACATTATTCGAAAATTATTTGAGCAACATCCGGAAGCTCTTTTGAACTACAAACAGGTTTGTACCTTGTTGCACGTTCATGAAAGTGAATCCCGGAAATTGGTCGTTGCCCTACTTCGTGAATTGGAAACGGAAGGATTCATCCGTAAAAGCGGTCATGAAACGTATATCTTTTCCAATGAAACGGACACTGTTGAAGGCGAATTGGAACTCACTCAACGCGGTTCCGGATTCGTGAATGTCGGGAAAAAAGAACAAGATATTTTTATTGCTCCGCACAACCTGGGTCATGCGATTCACGGAGACGTGGTCCGCGTTTCCCTGATGAAGAAAAGCGGGACCCGGAAGGAAGGAAAAGTGTTGGAAGTTGTTTCGCGTGAGCGAACGCAATTTGTCGGAACGATCCATATGCTCGACAAGCATGCATTTTTAATTCCCGACAATAGCAAAACCGGAGTGAAGATCTACATTCCGCTTGAGAAATTAAATAAAGCCAAAAACAAGGATAAGGCATTGGTGAAGATCACCGTTTGGCCCAAATCAGCCGAGTTTCCTTTTGGGGAAGTGATCCAGACATTGGGCGGGAATTCGATTCACGATAATGAGATGATCTCGATCCTGATCGGTCAGGGAATTCCAATTGAATTTGAAGCTGATGTAATGAACGAGGCTGAACAGGTGACCCTTGAACTGGATCCTGTGGAAGTCGCGAAGCGACGCGATTTTCGCGATATTCTGACCTTTACCATCGACCCGGTTGATGCGAAGGATTTCGATGATGCGCTTTCGATCCGAAAATTGGAAAACGGTCATTTGGAGATTGGTGTACACATTGCAGATGTAAGTCAGTATGTGAAACCCGATTCTGCGATGGACAAGGAAGCCTATAAACGAGGAAACTCTGTTTACCTGGTAGATCGTGTAATTCCGATGTTGCCCGAGCAGCTTTCAAACATGGTTTGTTCCCTTCGACCGAAAGAAGACAAGTTTACTTTTTCAGCCGTTTTCGAATTGGACGAAACAGGAAAGATCTACAACGAATGGTTTGGTAAAACAGTCATTCATTCCGACCACCGGTTTGCGTACGAAGATGCGCAGGAAATCCTGGAAGGAGCAGAAGGTCCGTACAAGGAAGAATTACATATTTTAGATAAAATCGCAAAAATCTATCGAAAAGAGCGGTTTAAGCATGGTGCTTTGATGATCAACTCGGAAGAGATCCGCTTTAAGCTGGACGAGAACAAGGAGCCTATTGACGTAGTTGTGAAGGTTTCGAAAGACGCTCATCAGCTGATCGAAGAATTCATGCTTTTGGCAAATAAACGCGTTGCGATGTTTGTTGGAATGCCTCAAAAAGGTAAAGATCCCGTTCCGTTTGTTTACCGCATTCACGACAAGCCGGATCCAGAGAAAATCGCATTATTCGGTTTGTTTTTGGATAAATTCGGATACAAACTTGAATTCACCAGTCCGGAAAAAGCGGCTCAGAGCATCAATAAATTATTGGACGATATCCGTTTGAAAAACGAGTTCAGTATCATTCAGCAAATGGCAATCCGCAGCATGGCGAAAGCTACTTACGATACGGACAATATTGGTCACTACGGTTTGGCTTTCCAATACTATACGCACTTCACTTCACCTATCCGTCGCTATGCCGATTTGATGGTTCACCGCATTTTATTGGAATGCCTGGAGAACCATCCCCATAAGTACAATAACGCATTGGATGATATCTGTAAACGCATTTCACGTACGGAGCGCAAGGCTACGGAAGCGGAACGCGAATCCAACAAGTACTTCCAGGTAGTTTATGTTCACGACAAGATCGGGGAAGAGTTCGACGGGATTGTTTCCGGGTTGGCAGATTTCGGGTTGTTTGTGCGCATGACTGAAAACGCATGTGAAGGAATGGTTGCAATCCAGGAACTTCCGGGAGACCGTTATTCATTCGATGAAAAAACAATGACGATTGTGGGTCAGAAAACAGGGAAAACGTTCCATTTCGGAGACAATGTGAGGGTGAAGATTTCAGAGGTTAGCCCAAGAAAACGCACGATTGATCTGGAGTTGGTTTCGGTGGCGGAGTGATTGTTCCCGCAGAAGGCGTAGATTACGCAGAATAT
>Ga0247691_1000264_pt1 | contig 11675 bp, 10 predicted proteins | sample CNK32_metaG_FD_182721 | JGI IMG/M metagenome (GOLD analysis project Ga0247691, IMG submission 182721) | Soil microbial communities from Purdue University Martell Research Forest, Indiana, United States - CNK32 | ecosystem: Environmental > Terrestrial > Soil > Temperate forest > Bulk soil...
ATCGAGAGCAGGCCCTGCTCGCCGCCCGAGGTCACCCGGCTGCGGATGTCCATGAACGGCTGCGGGCGGAGCTTCCCGTTGTCGAGCACGCGGATCACCCCCGGCTGCTCGACGACGTACAGCTTCCCGGGCTCGCTGCGCGGCGCGGTCACGTAGACCGGGGAGTCGAAGCCGGTCGCGAACGGGCGCATGCGCAGCTGCTGGCTCGCCGGCTGCGACGGAGTCGCGCTCCGGCCGCTGGCCGCACCGGGCAGCGCAACTGCGAGGAGCGCGAGCGTGACCCCGAGGACCTTCATCGAGCTTTGAGCAGCACCCTCCGCAGCTCGTCTTCCTTCCCGGGCTGCAGTATGGCGAGAACCTGGTCGCCGGGCTGCAGCTCGGTCGCGCCGACCGCGATCTCGGAGCGGCCGTTGCGCATGATCGAGATCAGGCGCGAGCCCTCGGGCAGGTCGAGCTTCTCGACCCGCATGCCTGCGGCCGGCGCGCCCTGCGGGATCTGCACCTCGACGATCTCGAGGTTCTCCTTGCGCAGCTCGAGCAGGTGGACGAGATCGTGCTCGGGCACCTCGTGCTCGATCAGCGCCATCAGGCCGCGCGTGGCCGAGACGGTCGGCGAGATCCCGAGCAGGTCGAAGTGCGTCTGGTTGCGCGGATCGTTCACGCGCGCGATCACCTTCTGGACGCCGTACTTCTCCTTCGAGAGCTGACAGATGATCAGGTTGTCCTCGTCGTCGCCCGTGAGCGCCGCGACGATGTCGGGCGGCCGTGCGATGCCGGCGCGCTCGAGGACGTAGATCTCGGTCGCGTCGCCGAGCAGCACCTGGTGCTCGAACTCCTGCTCGAGGCGCTCGAAGCGGTCGCGCCGCTGCTCGATGAGCGTCACCTCGTGCTTGCCGTCCGACAGCAGCACGCGCGCGAGATTCGCGCCGATCTTGCCGCCGCCAGCGATCAGGATGTACATCAGCTCGCCGCCGACTCCGCGGGCCGGACTTCGCACGCGCGCACCGAGTCGAGCAGGACGTCGATCGCGACCGAGGTCGGGCAGACGGTGCGCAGCCCGCGCTGGCGATAGAACTCCGCCCGCGCCGGGTCGAGCACGCGCACGACCACACACTGGTTGTCGAAGCGCTGCTGCGCGACCTGGCCGATCACGATGTTGGTGTTGTCGCCGTCGGTCGCGACCACGACGGCGTCGGCCTCTTCGATCCCTGCGCGCCGCAGGACCTCGATGTCCATGCCGTGCCCGAGCACGAACCCGCCGGCCCAGTTGTCGCCGAGCCGGCCGAGAGCCTCCTCCTTCTCGTCCACGGCAGTGACGTCCCAGCCTTCGCGGTCCAGTTGCAGAGCGATGTTCGACCCCACTCGGCCGCAGCCGATTACCAGCGCCTTCACAGGTTTACTCTAGCTCGGCTGTGAGCCGTCGAAGCCGTCCTCTTCCATCACGCCTTCGGGGAAGGCGACGACCAGCACCTCGCACGGCGCCTTGCGCAGGATGTACTCGACGGTCGGCGAGAAGAAGCGCGATTGCCGGCGCCAGCGCGGCGCGGAGCCGACCACGATCAGGTCGGTGTCGCGGCGTCGCGCCTCCGCGACGATCGCGTCGCCGATCGAGCGAGCGCGGACGGTCTCGACCTCGACCTCGACGCCGTGGTCGGCGCCGAGCAGGCGCGCCTCGGCCAGCGACGCGGCGGCGCGCTCCTCCTGGTCGTCGAGCTCCGCTTCGAGCGGCTGGTCGAGCGGCACCCGGATCACGTACAGCGCCTCGACCATCGCGCCGCGGTCCTGCGCCAGCTTCACGGCCGTCGCGACCATCTCCTCGCCGATCGCTCCGAGCTTCATCGGCACGAGGATGCTCGAGAACTGCGTCTCCGGCAGCTCCACCGGGGGCGCCTTCACGTGTTCCAGCAGGCCCTCGCCGCGCGTCTTGCGCACCGCGCCGTAGACGACCAGCCCCACCGCGAGCCAGATCGGGCCGCCGTAGCGGGCGCCGGAATGCGTCGCCATCGCCGCCACGAAGATCAGGAAGGTCATGACCGAGCCGACGATCGCCGGCAACGGGACCTCCACCCCGCGAATACGGACGTTCGCCGGCGCGCGGTAGGGCCGCTTCAGCTCCGGCTCGCTGTAGCGCAGTTTGATCACCGCCAGCTGGGCCGCGGTGAAGGCGGCGAGCACGCCGAAGCTGAACAGGCTCGCGAGGAAGGCGACATCGTCCTTCACGAACGACGTGCCGACCATGATCGCCGTCGAGATCAGCGCGGCCGCGACGATCGCCTGCGGCGAGACGAGCGTACGCCGGTTGAGCCGGCCGAAGGCGCGCGGCAGCTGGCCGTGCTCGCCCAGCGAGTGCGCGAGGCGCGTGAAGCCGGAGATCGAGGTCGTGACGGCGACGAGCAGGATGACGGCGCCGGTCAGGCCGACGTAGACGCGCAACGCCGTCGCCAGGCCGTTCGGGAGCGGGCCTCTGAGCGCGTCGACGATGCCCATCAGCGGCGCCCTCAGCCAGACGCTGCCGAGCTCGGTGGTGCCGTTCCGCGCCGGGAAGGCGCTCAGGGCCACGCAAGCGATCGCGACGTAGATGACGACGACGAGGCCGATGCCCGAGAAGAGGCTGCGCGGCAGGTCGCGCCCTGGCTCGCGCGCCTCCTCCGCGAGGTTCGCCACGGTCTCGAGCCCCGTGTACGCAAGCATCGCCAGCGGCAGCGCGAAGACGATCTGGTGCCAGGTCGGATGCGTCCCGATGGAGATCCCGCGGGTGAGCGCGTCGCCCGAGAAGAGGAACGCGAACCCGAGCACGACGAGCAGGAGCTGCGTGACGAGGTCGAGGATCGCGACGTAGATCCCGTACCTGTAGAAGGCCGAGCGCCGCACCAGGCGGATCGCTGCTACGCCCATGACGACGGCGACGCCGAGCACGACGTCCCAGGGGTTGTGCTCCAGCGAATCCCAGCCCATCGCGGCGCCGAGATAGTGCGGCAGGAAGAGCGCCGACAGCGCGATCACGATCAGGTAGTCGAGGAAGAGCGCCCAGCCGGTCAGGAAGCCGGCCAGGTCGTTGAAGGCCCGGCGGACGAAGGTCGCGGCGCCGCCCGTCTCCGGGATCGCGGTCGTGCCCTCGGCGTACGAGAGCGAGACGACGAGGAAGAGCGCGCCGACCAGCGCGAGGACTGCGGGCGTCAGGCCGAGCGCGTGCGCGGCGATGATCCCGAGCGCGACGTAGATCGAGGAGGCGACCTCGCCGTACGCGACGGAGAAGAGCGCCGGCGCGTCCAGAACCCGCTGCAGGCCGGAGATCTTTCTCGCCACGGCGTGAGGTTACTGGCGGCGCCAGAGGAGATACAGCCGCCCGGCGCCCAGGGCGACGAACAGCACGCCGATCACGTAGCCGAGCCCGCCTCCCAGGCGCGCGGTCTGCACGAGGATCGCGATCCCGATCCCGATCGCGACCAGTCCGAAGACCGCCGTCGCGGCCCGGTACGAGCCCTTCATGCCGCGCGCGGCGCCGCCGCGACCATCACGCGGCAGGGCGCGTTCTTGAGCACGAAGTCGACCGTCCCGCCGAAGATGGGGCCGCGGGGGCCGCTTCGGTCGCGCCTCGGGGCGCCCATCACGATGATCTCGCTGTTCCGGCGCTCGGCCTCGTCCACGATCGCACGGCCGGCGCGGCGGGCGCGCACGATCCGGCCGATCACGTTCACGCCGTAGGCGTCGCCGATCGCGCGCGCCTCGTCGAGCAGGTCGTTCGCGCGGTCCTCGACGTTGCCGGGAAGCCGGGCGTCGAGGGGCAGGTCGAGCGGTACCTCGATCACGGTCAGCGCGATGATCGAGCCCCTGCGCTCGACCGCGAGCCGGCACGCGAGGTCGACCGCCGCTTCGGACTCGCGCCGCCAGACGACCGGCACGATGACGCTGCGGTACTCGAGCGCAACCGCCGGCCCGAGAGCGATCGGCGCACGCACGGTCTCCGTCAGCGGCGCGTGGATCACGCGGCGGCGGTAGAAGACGTAGAAGAGGAAGCCGACCAGCAGCCAGCCGAGGCCGGCGTACCGGATCGACGGGGTCTGGATCACGATCACGAGGAACGAGAGGCCGGTGCCGAGCCCGCCGAAGATCGCGAAGAGCGGCCAGTCCACCCCGCGAACGCGCAGGTTGAAGCGCGACCGGTACGGAATCTCGATGCCGCCTCGCGCCTGCTGCATGCGCATGCGGATGATCGCTGCGTGCGCCACCGTGAACGAGAAGGTCGCGCCGAACGCATAGATCGCACCCAGGAACTTCGTCTGGCCCGAGAGCGTCAGCAGAATCGGGATCGCGCCTCCGAAGACCACGAGCGCGATCCACGGCGTCTTGAAGCGCGGGTGGATCTTCCGGAACCCGAGCGGCAACTGGCGGTAGCCCGACATCGCGTAGGTGATCCGGGAGGCCCCGATCACGCCCGCGTTGGCGCCGATGAAGAGAATCGTCGAAGCGAGGATGCCCAGGTAGATCTGCAGCACATGCGTGAAGGCATGGCTCAGGCCGAGGTTGTTCACGACGCCGAGCACCGGGTCGTTCTGGTAGCCGTGCTGGCCCTGGAAGTGCTCGGTCGGCGGTAGCGCCAGCAGCGTCTTGTACTCGCCGGCCACGTGGTGGACCGGCATCGCCGAGAGCGCGACCCACGGCAGCGTGAAGTAGATCGCGAACACGGCGATCGCCACGAACAGCACGGCCCTCGGGATCGTCCGCAGCGGGTCGCGGGCCTCTTCGCTCAGGTTCGAGACCGTCTCGATGCCGGTGTAGGCGAGCATCGCGATCGGGATGGAGAGGAAGAACGAGCTCCAGGTCGGTGCGACGCCGAGCTGGACGTTCGCCTTCAGCACCGCCGGCGAGAACACGAGGATGAAGCCGAGCAGAACCAGCAGCAGCTGGGTGGCGAAGTCCGCGACGGCCAGGAAGACGTTGATCCGCGCCGACTCCTGGATGCCGACGATGTTCAGCAGCACGAGGAGCACGATCACGACGATTCCGAAGACGATGTCCCAGGGGTTCTGCCGCAGCGGCGCCCAGAAGACGGACAGGTAGTGCGGCACGAAGAACGCCGAGACGGCGATCGTGGCGATGTAGTTCAGCATCTGCGCCCATGCCGCCTCGAACGAGACGAGTTCGTTGAACGCGTGGCGCGCGAAGCTCGACGAGCCGCCCGCCTCCGGGTAGTGGACGGTGCCTTCCGTGTAGGTCGCCGCGGTGCAGGCGAAGATCAGCCCGGCGATGATGAAGACGACCGGCGTCAGCCCGAGCGCGTAGACCGCGACGACGCCGAGCGCGTAGTAGATCGACGAGCCGACGTTGCCGTAGGCGGTCGCGAACAGCGCCGGCGTGCCGAGGACCCGCTCGAGCCGCTGCTGCCGACGCCGCCGGGACACAGCCGGACTCTAGGCCGCGGACCCGCTAGCTGTGAATCGAGACGATCAGCGGAATGATCAGGATCGCGACGAGGTTCGTGATCTTGATCATCGGGTTGATCGCCGGCCCCGCGGTGTCCTTGTAGGGATCGCCGACCGTGTCGCCGGTGACCGCCGCCGCGTGGGCCTCGGAGCCCTTGCCGCCGAACGCGCCGTCCTCGATCAGCTTCTTCGCGTTGTCCCAGGCGCCGCCGCCGGACGTCATTGCGATCGCGAGGAAGAGGCCGGTGACGATCGTCCCGATCAGGAGGCCGCCGAGCATCTTCGCGTTGATCAGCCCGACGATGATCGGGAACGCGATCGGGATCAGCGCCGGCACGAGCATGCTCTTGATCGCCGAGCCGGTGACGATGTCGATCGCGCGCCCGTACTCGGGCCGCGCGGTCCCCTCCATGATCCCGGGGATTTCGCGGAACTGCCGGCGCACCTCGGTGACGACCTGGCCGCCGACGCGGCCGACCGCCTCCATCGCGAGCGACGCGAACAGGAACGGCATCAGCCCGCCGATGAAGAGGCCGGCGATCACCCAGGCGTCGTTGAGTTCGAACGTCGTCTGGAAGTTCCGCACCGAGAGCCCGTTCGTGTAGCTGTCGAACAGGATCAGCGCGGCGAGTGCGGCCGAGCCGATCGCGTAGCCCTTCGTGACGGCCTTGGTCGTGTTGCCGACTGCGTCGAGCGGATCCGTAATCGCGCGCACCGACTCCGGGAGGTCCGCCATCTCGGCGATGCCGCCCGCGTTGTCGGTCACCGGCCCGTAGGCGTCGAGCGCGACGATCAGGCCCGTCATCGAGAGCTGCGCCATCACGGCGACGCCGATCCCGTAGAGGCCGGCGAAGTGGTGGGCGACCAGGATGCCCGCGGCGATCACGATCACCGGCGCGGCCGTCGCCTGCATGCCGACGGCGAGGCCCTCGATGATGTTGGTCGCGTGGCCCGTGCGCGAAGCGGACGCGATCTGCTTCACGGGGCGCCAGCGGGTGCCCGTGTAGAACTCGGTGATCGCCACCAGCAGGAACGTGACGATCAGGCCGACGAGCGCGGAGATGTAGAGATCCCAGAAGCTGAAGCGGCTCGAGTCGTAGGCCATCACGACCGGGATGAAGCCGATCGCCGACAGCACGGTCGCGACGAGAATCGCCTTGTAGAGCGCGTTCATGATCGAGCCGTTCCGGCCGACGCGGGCGAAGAACGTGCCGATCACGGAGGCGAGGATCGAGATGCCGCCGATCGCGAGCGGGAACAGCTCCAGGTGGAGGCCCGGGAACGTCTGGGAGGCAAGCAGCATGACGGCGACCGCGGTGACCGCGTAGGTCTCGAACAGGTCGGCCGCCATGCCGGCGCAGTCGCCGACGTTGTCGCCGACGTTGTCCGCGATCACGGCCGGGTTGCGCGGGTCGTCCTCGGGTATGCCGGCCTCGATCTTCCCGACGAGGTCGGCGCCGACGTCAGCGGCCTTGGTGTAGATACCGCCGCCGAGACGCGCGAAGACCGAGATCAGCGAGCCGCCGAAGGCCAGCCCGACGAGGTCGTCGATCGCCGAGCCGCGCGAGTGCCCGAGCCAGTCCGTGAGGATCCAGTAGTACCCCGCGACGCCGAGGAGGCCGAGTCCGACCACGAGCAGGCCCGTGACCGAGCCCGCGCGGAAGGCGACGTTCAGGGCCGGCTTGAGCCCGTGCCGCGCGGCCTCCGCGGTGCGCACGTTCGAGCGCACGGCGACGTTCATGCCGATGAAGCCCGCGAGCGCCGAGAGTGAGGCGCCGATCAGGAAGCCGACGGCCGTTCCCCAACCGAGCTTGTTGTAGAAGCCCAGCAGCAGGAACGGCACGATCGCGACGATCGCGATCGTCTGGTACTGGCGGCGAAGGTACGCGGCAGCGCCTTCCTGGACGGCGCGCGCGATCTCCTGCATGCGCTCGTTGCCAGCCGGCTGGCGCAGCAGCCAGTACGTCAACGCGATGCCGTAGGCGATCGCGACACCGGAGCAGAGCAGCGCGAAGAGCACCGCGTGGTCACTGAAGAAGTCGATCAAGAAGCCTCCCTGACGTAACGCGCGCCGAGACACCCCGGCGCGGGGCGGTTTTTATCACACGGCTAGAACCGAGCGCCCCGCAAGGCCGTCGCGCAGAGGTGTTCCTCCGGCTGCGGTGGGATCTTCGGCACGAGTTTGAAGAGCAGCTCCCGCAGGCGCTCGTTGTTCTCGTTGAACACGGTCACGACCTGTTCGTGCGAGACGGGCTCCGCTCCCTCGACGCCGACGTCGTGGTCGGTGACCATCGAGATGTTCGCGTAGCAGAGCTCGAGCTCGCGCGAGAGGTACCCCTCGGGATACGCGGTCATGTTGATCACGTCCCAGCCCGCGTCCTGGAACCACTTCGACTCGGCGCGGGTCGAGAAGCGCGGACCCTGGATCGTGACGACCGTGCCGCCGTCGCGGACCGGGATCTCGAGCTCGCGCGCCGTCTCGACGAGCAGCGTGCGCAGCTCCGGGCAATACGGGTCGGCGGCCGAGACGTGCGTTGTCTCCGGGCCGTCGTAGAACGTGTCCTTCCGGCCGCTCGTCCGGTCGACGAACTGGTCGCAGACGACGAACTCGCCGAGCCGGAGTTCGGCCTTGAGCGCGCCGGACGCATTCGGGCCGATGATCCGCCGGACGCCGAGCTCTTTCATGCCCCAGACGTTGGCGCGGTACGGGATCGCGTGCGGCGGCAGCTCGTGGCTGCGGCCGTGCCGCGGCAGGAACGCGACGCGCGCGCCCTCGATCTCGCCGATCACGTACGGCGCCGAGGGCTTGCCGTACGGGGTGTCGAGCTCGACCTCCTCCACGTCCTCCAGGAACGAGTAGAAGCCCGAGCCGCCGAAGATGCCTACCTGGGCGTCCGCCATCGGGCGGGGAGCCTAGCGGCCGCGGCCGAGCCAGACCCGCTTCTTGGCCCACGCCGTGCGCGCGTGCCTGACGGCGCCGGGTGGCCTGAAGGCGGTCGTGCAGCCGAGGGCTTTGCAGGCGTCGAGGCGGCCGCCGGTTGCGACCTTTCCCTCCAGCGAGGGCAGCCGGTCGACGCCCCGCAGGATCGCCGCCTTGACCTGGAGCACGGTGTACGACGGGTGCGCCGCCTTGACGAGCGCCGCGACGCCCGCCACGTGCGGGGTCGCCATCGAGGTGCCGCTGATCGTGCTGTAGCTCTCGGCCGCCGGCTTCAGGCAGGCCAGCGAGAGGTCGTCGACCTCGCCGCCGTCGCCCACGAGCGCCATCCCGTCCGAGACGAAACGCAGCGCCGGCACGAGCGTCGGCGAGCCGTCGAGTACCGAGACGTCCGTCGAGAGCGGGACGAAGGAGCCGCCGGTCGAGCCGGTCCACGGGCTGCCGGCGAACTGCTGCCCGGCAACCGAGCCGAGCACGTAGAAGTAGCCGTGGGTCGCCTGCGCGTCGAGCCGCAAGTCGTAGAAGAGGCGGCAGCCGAGGTGCCCGGTGAGGCTGGCCATCGACGAGCGTCGCACGAGCCACGTGTCGCTGTTCGGGCTGTACGGGCCGTTCGGCGAGTCCGCGGCGCTGGACGACCCGCTCACGTGGAGCGGGGAGAGCCCGAACGGCAGGCCGCCCACGGAAGAGGCCGTCCAGCTCCCGAGATCGTCGAAGCCCTCGGTGGCGAGCGTCTCGTAGGCCGGCCAGGTGCTCGCGATCGCGACGCCGGGTGCCGCGAGGTCGACGCTCGAGCCGAAGTTGGAGAAGCTCGCCAGCGCGTCGGTCGAGTCGGTGGCGGCGACGCAGATCACGTTCGGCAGGTCGTCGGGCGCCGCCCCGTAGCTGCACGGATACGTGGGGTAGCGGTCGTCGCTGATGCCGTCGTTCCCGGCTGCGACGACGAAGAGCGTGTTCGCGCAGGCGGGCGAGGCGATCGCGTCGCGCATCGCCTGCGAGTAGCTCGTTCCGCCGAGGCTGGCGTTGACGACGTCCGCGCCGTGCGCGCAGGCGTAGGCGAAGCCGGCGGCGACGTTGGCGTTCGAGCCGGTGCCCGAGCCGTCGAGCACGCGCACCGGCATCAGCCCGACGCGCCAGTTCACCCCCGCGACGCCGAGGCCGTTGTCGCCCCGTGCGCCGATCGTGCCGGCGATGTGCGTGCCGTGCCCGTTGAAGTCGCGCGGGTCGGCGTCGTTCTGGACGAAGTCCCAGCCGGGCACGATGTTCGGAGCGAGGTCAGGGTGGTCGGTCGCGACGCCCGTGTCGACGACCGCAACCGTGACCGCGCTGCTGCCGGTCGTCACGTTCCAGGCGGCCGGCGCAGAGATCTTCCGGAGGCCCCAGAGGTCGAGCAGGCGCGGGTCGTTCGCGGTCGCGAGCGCATGGTAGGTCCAGTTCGGCTCGGCGTACTCGACCGCCGGGTCCGACTCCAGCGCCGCGACCGCCTGCGGCACCGAGCCGTCGACGTGCACGAGCTGCAGGCCGGCGACGCCGAGCGGCGCGAGAGTCCTCGCCGACTCGCTCGAGAGCGCCTCGAAGCGCTTCTGCGAGCCCGCATTCGCCTTGAAGCGGACGACGACCTGACCGGGAACGTACGCCGGGCTTCCGAGCACGGGCTTTGGCGCAGGCTGCGCAGCGCCGGCTCCCGCCGCGGCGAACGCGAGCACGGCCGCAAGCGCGGCGACCCTTCCCCTGGCCATGAAGCTCCCCTCTCCGTAGGCCCGTCCTACGCGATATAGGTCGCTACTGGGACGGATTCAAGGGCTCGGAGCCCTCGGCGACGGCCGAGGCGTACGCGAGCTGCAGGTTCGAGAGCACCTGCTGGAAGTCTCGGAGCGCCTCCTCCGGCACCGATCCATCGAGCACGGGCACGAGCGCGCGCAGCGCCTCGATTCCCAGCCGCGCCTGCTCGAGGTCGCGTCCCTCGGGCCCGAGCCGGTGATAGGAGAGCGACGAGACCGAATAGAGCGTCTGCAGGAGCAGGTCGGAGATCTTCAGCTTGGCGAGCTCCGACTGGAGCTCCTCGATCAGCTTCCGCTCGTCCTGGCCCACGACGCCGCCCGCTGCTCGGAGTAGATCTCGTAGAGGCTCGCGCCCTCCTCGTGGCGCGCCCGCTGGCGCTCGGCCGCGTTCTGCGCCGGGATCGCGAGGTGGTCGGCGCAGCCGAGCTCCTCGGCCATCGGCAGCACCCACTCGATGAGCCGCTCGAGGTGGGCCCGCGCCGGCCGCACGTCGCCCGTCGCGAGGTCGATCAGCTCGCCCGAGAGGCCGTAGCGGATCGCCCGCCAGAGGTTCTCCTCGATCAAGCGATGCGGGAAATCCGGCAGCGGCTCGCGTTCGTCGATCGCCCGGGCGATCCGCGCGGTGAGGGCGTAGATCAGCGCCGAGAGGGCCCGCGCCTCGCCGAGGTCGGGCTGGGCGTCGCAGATCCGGATCTCGACCGTCGGGAAGGCGAGATGCGGGCGTACGCTCCACCAGAGCTGCGTGTGCTCGTCGATCGAGCGCGTCTCGTAGAGGAAGCGGACGTACCGCTCGAAGCCGTCCCAGCCGGCGTACGCGTCCGGCACGCCGCAGCGCGGGAACATGCGCGTGAAGATCTGCGTGCGGGCCGAGTGGAGGCCGCTGTTCACGCCTTCGACGAATGGCGAGCTGGCGCTCAGCGCGAGCAGCTCCGGCAGGTAGTTGCGCAGCCCGTTGCACACCGCGATCGCGCGGTCGGGCCCGTTGATCGCGACGTGGACGTGTAGGCCGAAACTGTTGTTGCGCCAGACGACGTACCGGAGGATCTCGTCGTTCCGGCGGTAGTGCGGCGTGTCGATGATCCGCTGGTCCTGCCACGGGCTCCACGGATGAGTCCCGGTCGCGGCGAGCGAGACCCCGATGCCCTCCGCCAGGTCGTACAGCTGGGCACGGCGCTCGCCGAGGCGCATGGCCGCCTCGTCGAAGTCGTCGCAGCGGCCGGTGCGAACCTCGACCTCGGAAGCGATCAGCTCGCCGACTAGGTGCTCCTCCAGCTGCGTGCCCTGCGCCGCCGCCTGCAGCTCCTCGAAGCGGTTCGTCAGCTCGAGCGTCTCGGGATCGAGGACCGCGAATTCCTCCTCGACCGCGACCGTGAAGTCCCGCGCGGCCGCGAACTGCTCGCGCGAGAGGGCGATCTGCTCTTCCGGGCCAAGGCGCTGGGAGTCTCCCAAGGTCGCACTACATTAGTTGAAGGGTTGGAGCAGTCTCTCGGCGACGCCCGCCCAACTCCAACGCTTCTCGACGGCAGTCCTGGCAGC
>Ga0247691_1000265_pt1 | contig 11655 bp, 12 predicted proteins | sample CNK32_metaG_FD_182721 | JGI IMG/M metagenome (GOLD analysis project Ga0247691, IMG submission 182721) | Soil microbial communities from Purdue University Martell Research Forest, Indiana, United States - CNK32 | ecosystem: Environmental > Terrestrial > Soil > Temperate forest > Bulk soil...
CCATCCGGGTTGGAACGGGTGAAACTCACTATGATGTTTTCTTCCTCCTGGCCCTGGATGGCATCGATGGTGGAAACTTTCCAGTTCGTGCCCAATTCTTTCTGTAAACGCGCAATTTGAGCAGAGTAAGGAGCGATGATGATGGTATTGCCTGGTTTTAAGGATTCAGATTCGATCAGTTTTTTAACCACTTGAATTTCATCCCAATTTTCAAAGCTTCCGGTGGTTTCATTTTCCGTTTCCCCGTTTCCGAATCCTGCCATGTCGATAAACTGGATCTGACCGGCTGGAATTCCAACAGCAGTCTGCAATTGGTTCTGATAGAAATACGGATTGATGACCGAAACAATTTCAGGCGACATCCGGTATTGTTCGTTCAGGAGGATCGGTTTTTGCAATTCGCTCACAGTTTCCAGTAAACTTTTGTTCAAACCCAATTGAAGTGCTTTATTGCTCAGTACAACAGGCGGTAATTGTTGCGGATCACCACAAAGTACCAATTTCTTACCGAAAGTTGCTACGAGCCAGGTCAGCGGAGCAAGTGATTGTCCTGCTTCATCCATGATCACCACATCAACCGATTGGTTTTTCGACAAGGCATTGAATAAACCGACTGGTGTTCCTGCAATGACAGAACTGGTGTCAATTAACTGTTGTTCCGAATCATGCGCCAGTTTGCGGATCTCTTTTTGAAGTTCACGCAATTCTTTTCGTGCGGTCCGTCGTTCATCTGCGGCTTCCTTCGTGTAATTGCGAATGGTCCGGTTGGCAATCTGTTCCACCTTCTGGATCTGTTTTTTCAGGGTCTGACCGTATTGGGCAGCTTTGCCAGAGTCGAGGTAAGCATCAATGGTATAAGGCATGATTTCCGCAGCAACCTTCTCGTTATTCCCGACGCGCAACAAGGAAATCTTCGATTCTCCGATGAGCTTCTTGCAGAGGTTATCTACAGCCGTATTGCTTGGAGCAGTAACCAGGACTTTCTTTCCCCGGTTTATCAATTCTTCTATCGCGATAGCAAGTGTATGTGTTTTTCCTGTTCCGGGAGGACCCTGGATCACGGTTGTCAATCTGTTGCTTAGAATTGCCCCGACAGCTTCCTGTTGTGAGTTGTTGAGTGTTTCATGCTGAAACGGATGAAGTTCGGTTTCTTTCCGGAAGTCGTTTTCGATCTCTTGAAGCCCTTTTTGTTCCTTTAGAAAACGCAATCCCAGTTGCATGCATTCCAGCGTTCTGTCGTCCGGAGTGAAATCCACCCGAACGGTATTTTCCTTTGTATTTGCTTCTATTTCCTCTTTACAGAAAAGTAGGAGGGAATAAGCGATAATTTCGACAATCCGCGCTTTGTAAGATTTGTTTTCGATGTACAATAAAACCGTTGCACCTCTTCTGAAAAACGTGTTGTTGATCACGAAAGAGGTTTCCAATTGGTAAAAATCACCATCAATTCCACTTCGAATATCCGCAATTTCACATGGAAACAGGCTCAGTCCCTGCTTACGCAATTCATTCGGAGAAACTTTCAGATTCTCTGCCTCCAATTGCTGAGAATAGGAGATCTCTTCCTTGACCGCTTGTTCCAAATGAGGGTGTATCGACTGCATGATTTGTTTTTAGGCAGCTAAGATAATTCTATATTTCCCACGGAAGTGCACGGATGAACACAGAAGAAAATACACTTGATTCAATATCCAACAATTTACAAAATAATGGACCTCCGTGTTCCTCTGTGTTCCTCCGTGGGAGATAAAGCTACTTCATATCGTTATGAGATGACATTATTCTCGTTTTCGAATTTGCGGTAAGAAAGCATAATCGCAATCACCGCCAACAAAACCATCACACCGAAAGCCATTGCGACCAGGTGAAATTCCAAAGTCCCTGCGATCAGTTCTTTTGTTGCCAGGACAATATTCACCACCGGGATCAAAGCTGTCACTTCATTCAATTCAACTCCCGGGAAAAATCCAACCATTGCGGGTAAGATAATCAAGAGGTTGAGCGGAGAAATGATACTTTGCGCTTCTTTGAAACTTTTTGCGCGAACTGCAATCGGGATCATGATACCTGCGAAGAAAATAATCAATGGACACAACAAGGCGTACAACATGATAATGAATGTAGGTGAAAGAATGTCCTTGATTGCCTGAAGTACAACCGGATCTTTTACCAGGTTCAATACTTCGATGGACAAATAGATCCCTACTAAATTGAAAGTCGCTGCCAATAAGCCGGAAAGGACAACCACGCCCATTTTACCAAAGAGGATTTTCCACCTTGGAACAGGAGTTGTCAATAAGGTCTCAATCGTTGAACGTTCTTTCTCACCGGTAAACAAATCGATAGCCGGGAACATACATCCCATGAACCCGAAGGCAATGAACAGGTAGGGAAGGAATCCTCCGGCGAGTTTCCCGATCATTTCCTTGCTTGAAGCCACATTGGAATATGCCAGGATAAACGGAGTTACTTTTGCTTCATCAATTTTCAACTCAGCATAGCGTTGTTTCTTCCAGTTCTCCTGGATATAGGTTAAATAGGCATCTGCGCGCTCCTTCATCCCCAAATCTGTTCCGTCGTGGAACACAGTGACTGAGATTGGTTGCATCGCTTTCTTCGATTGTTCTGCGTTGTTCGGAACATAAATTCCCACCTGAACGGAATCCGAACGAATGGCTTTGATCAATGAAAGTGTATCCGTAAATGGAATGAATTTTCTTTTACCAAGTGATTCGGGAACTTTCAACAGGTCTGCTTCCAGGCTTCCAACCTGGTTGCTCACCAAACCGATCTTCACTTCCTTCTCTGCCGCTTCTTTCTGGAAACTTTCGGAAACAGACATGAAGACACTCATGATCAAGGGGAATACCAATGTTGGAATGACAATCATCATCATAACGGTTCTGCGATCGCGTAAAGTATCGCGCAATTCTTTTTTAAATACAGTGAAGATCATGCGTTCTCAGTTTTTTGATCGTTAACAATTCGGATAAATTCTGCCGTGAGATTGGGAGCTTGCTGCTGTGCACGGAATGCCTCCATGGTATTATTGAACAGCACTTTTCCTTTGTGAATGATGGTGATGTCGTCGCATAACAGATCCACTTCCCCCATAATGTGACTGGAGAAAATAACCGTCTTACCCTGATTTTTACAATCACGGATCAATTGAATGATATTTTCTGCAGTGATGACATCCAGTCCGCTTGTCGGCTCATCAAAAATGACTACTTGTGGATCGTGGATCATGGTTCGGCAAATGGAAACCTTTTGTTTCATTCCCGTACTCAGTTTTCCAATGCGTTTGTTTTGGAAATCGTGCATGTCGAGCAGATCGTACAGTTTTTTCTTGCGCATTTCAATGTCATTTTTCGAAACGCCATACAATTCACCGAAATAAGCAATGAGTTCGTTGGGCGTCAATCGCGCATAAAGTCCTGCGGAACCGGTTAAAAAACCAATGTGTTTGCGAGCTTCCTGCGGATCTTTCACCGCATCAATATTGTCAATAAGGATTGTTCCTGTTGTAGGCTTGAAGATGGTTGAGAGCATCCGGAGGGTTGTCGTTTTACCGGCGCCATTCGGACCAAGTAAAGCATGAACTCTTCCCGGAAGACATTCGAAACTGATATCGTCAACCGCAAGAACCGAATTTTGCGTTGTTCCCAATTCTTTCTTTTGCTGTCGATTTAAAGTAAACGACTTACTGAGATGCGAAATTTGAATCATAGTGTGAGATTATTCCGCTAATTTAACAAGTTGCTACAAGGAATGCCAGTAAATAAGGGATGAAAGTGTTTTTTTAGGATGAAAGGTTTTATTTGAGGTTAATAATCATCGATCTGATTCGAAATCATAATTTCCCGCAGATACCGCAGTCCACCTTTGGTGGCGCAGATTGAAAATAACTTCTGCGTAATTTGCGCTATGCGCCAACGCTGAAGCTAAGGTGTAAGCGTTCAGCGGGCGACCGCGAGCTTTTCCAAAGCTTCTTGGATCACTTTGCTCACTTCTTCGTGTTTTGAGACAGTCATTAAATGGGTTCCTTCCCGAATAACGTAATCCGGATGTACATTTTTAAGAGGGAAGATCCGGTCCTGGTCTCCATGAATATGTATGACTTTGGCGGGGATTTTTTCGCTTCTTCGCCATTTCGTGATATTGCGAATTGCCCATTTGGTGAAAACGGGATCCGAATCTGCCAAAATTTGGTCGAGGGTTTTCTCTTCACGTTTCGTTTTGGTTCCGAAAAGCCAATGGTTTAACCGTTTATTCCTTAAGACCAATTTGATCGGTATCAATTTGTGAAGTCCGACTTTGCCACTCATGCGCATCATCCAGGGAAGTTCCTGTCGGGTTCGAACGCTTGAGATGATTAATACAGGACAGTTTTCAAAGAGTTTACTTATCTCCTGGGCAATCATTCCACCAAATGAAATTCCGATTAAGATTGGGTTTGGAGTTTTAACCTGTTTACTCAATTGCCGAATACAGGATTCAAAGGATTGATCCGGTTTTACGTCTTCCCAGGGAATAAAAACAGGAGCGAAGTCTCCAAAATCAATTTGGTCAAAGACCCGCTCGTCTGCTCCTAAACCTGACAAAATATAGCAATTCGGCTTTTCCATACCGAAAAGTTACTTATTATTTTCTTCGCGAAAACCCAAACGGTATGCAACTCCGAGATATAGATCGCTCGTGTTGGTAAGAACATGTCCGTAAGGGGAATCAGTGCTAATATCTGAAACGCCACAGTAGTTGCGTGCTTCCAAAGAGATAAGCCAGTGTTTTTTTATTGGAACGGCGATCCCCAATCCTCCTGCAAAACCGGCATCCCAAAGGCTGTAGCCCTCTTTGCTATGATTCTGATAGTTATTTTTTGTGTAATAGTCACTTTTTGATTGATCTGTTCGTTCCAGAAGGATACTGCCGAAAATACCGATGTTGACAAAGAAATTGACCTTCCTTCCAAAAGTGAAACGAGCTAAAAGTGGTACTGTCAAATAGTCAAAACGGGTTGTGTTTTTGGTGTAGAGAAACTCTGAGGCTGTTTGATATCCTTTTTGTTGATAGGAAAGCCCCGTTCTGAGAGAAAAAATCTTCTTACAGTTGTACTGGAAGGTAAGGCCTGTGGAAACAAAAGTAGTTGGGGTTCGATTACTGGAATAGGAATTTCCCTTTTGAATGAGAAAGCTCAAATTCGGCCCACCTTCGATTCCCAAGTCGTAACGATTGGTTTGCGCAGACACATCATTTGCTGTAAATAGCAGCACGATTATAAGTGTTTTTAGTAATTGATTCATGATGGTTTTGGTTGATTAATTCATTTGTCTTATTCCTTATAAAAACCAAGTTTATAGGCAACTCCTACACGCAAATCAGTGGTGTTTGTTAACCATTTTGTATTACTATATTGATTAATATCTGAAAGACCGGAGTAGTTGCGCGCTTCAATAGAAATCACCCAAAATGTACGGATAGGAATAGCTATTCCGACTCCTCCTGCAACTCCGAAATCCCAACGATTGATACCACTAGCGTTCAGATCAGCCTGGTTGGTGGTTGTACCATTGAATTTCTTACGATCCGTTTCCTGCAAGAGGTATCCTACATAAGGTCCTGCGTTGACAAAAAATTGGACTTTTTTTCCGAAGCTGGCTTTCACCAGAATAGGGAGTGTCAAATAGTCCAGGCGAGAGCTTATTGTCCCTTTTCCACTGTAATTTCCCGCGTTGTCTGTAAAAATCATATCCTCCTGATATCCTTTTCGCTGATATGAAATTCCGGTTTTCAAAGAAAGGAAGTTCTTAAAGTTGTATTGAAAGATAAATCCTCCGGACCCGAAAACTGCCGGTTTGGGATCAGAGTTAAAAAAAGTGTTTTTTATCAATAGGGTGCTCAGATTTGGTCCGCCTTCCAAACCAAGATCGAACATGCTGTTCTGTGCGTGAAGAGAAGTTGTTATTCCGAAGAAACTAAATGACAGGATGATAAGGATATTTTTCATGTTGGTGTGGTAATTTGTAAATGATATAAAGTAAAAACGCCGGGTTTATTGTCCGGCGTTCTGTTTTTTAGTGGTGATGTCCATGTTCACCATGAGAGTGTCCATGAGTGATCTCTTCCTGAGTTGCTTCTCTTACAGCAAGAATAGTTCCCTGGAAAAACAAATCCGTTCCGGCAAGCGGGTGATTGAAATCCATAGTAACCGTATCATCCTTGATGTCAAGGATCGTTCCTCTCAAATGATTTCCTTCGTTATCTGTCATTGGCAATACTGCACCAACCTTAATTTGCGTTTCGTCTATTTTTCCAGATTCGTCAAAGAATACGGAAACCGGGATCATTGCTAGGTGATCATCGTTTTTATCACCGTAAGCATGTTCGGATGGAATTGAAAATTCGAACGTATCACCAGCCTTCAATCCGTGGATGTTTTCTTCAAACAATGGAATGATTCGTTCAATTCCATAAAGAAATTCCATCGGTTGATCTTTAGAAGTCTCCTCGATTTGTTCACCTGTTTTGTGATTGGTCAACTTGTACTGCAAGGAAACCACCGTGTTTGTGTCTACTGTCATCTTTTTTCAATAATTTGGGAATAAAGGTAATGTAAATTCGTGCAACCTAATCACAAATTGTTCCTTTATGATCGCTGTGCTGATACAAATTATCCAATTCTTCCAGCTCTTTCAGGAGTTCTGCAGATGGCGGATTGTTTGTTAATTTTGCTAAATCGGGTTGACCGGCATCTACCCAGGCTGTGTACCAAATCGAACCGACAGCGATAATTGCCTGGCGCATACGTCGTTCCACCATTCCGTCCATGCGCTTTTGATACTCGTCACAGAAGGCTTTGGAATAGGTTTGTATGACCACATTTCCGCGTGTTTCGTAAGTGTATTTCTGGTCGCTGGGAAATTCAGCAGTCAATTCTTTTTCAATTTTTAGAACGGAATCTACTGCCATATTCGAAGCTTTTACGGCTTCCCAGGCAAAATCGAGTACGTTGGGAATGTATTTTCCTTTCCCTACGAAATAGTCGTATTCTTCCGAGTTGAGTTCGACGATCCGGCTTTCCCATAATCCGTGAATTCCTCGCTGGCCCGTCAATTGGCCGTTGTAATTCTCAGTAGTGTGCAAAGGAACGTGTGCATCTCCGATGTAATGCCCGATTTCAGCCGCATTTTTCAGGATGAGGTCAATGTTCTTGGATTCGAATGCTTTTTGAAGCCTGTTTTTCATGACAGCAATGTGCCACGGAACAATTCCATAAGCTTGCAGGGTGTCTTCGGTGAATTTGGCAACTGCATCATTCCATCTTTTCGGAACGGCCTCGAAAGGGTTCTGACCGTTTACCGCATAATGATCGATATCGATGTAATGTCTTTGCGCTTCGCCATCCACACCATAACGTCTTTTATCGGGATCCACGGCGTGTTCCGTAATGAATTCGATGTTTTCCTTGAAGAAACCGAACATTTCAGGAGGCAAAGTGAAAGTTGCCACACGATTGATGCGCTTGTGGCCAAAGAATCCCCAAAGATTGGAGTGTGCCAGCGTAGAATAGGGCAGTGGAGAAGTATTTCCTAAACCCGAAACGAGTAAGGAAAGCAGCAGAATAATGTTAGTTCTCCGAAATGTTGACCAGTTTACCATTTCTTAAAATTGGAATCACGTTTGTTTGATTCGGCGTCAAACAATACTTGATGTCTTTATTCAAATTTAAGTTTTTTAATCGTCTTCTGTGCGAACTGGACTTTAAAAATCCAAGATAATTGTCTTTCGCTGAAAGGTATAGGTATTTTGCTGCAATGGATGAATCTTCTACTGAAGTGAAATTTCCTGTATTGATCAGGTGATCACAAATTGCCCCGGCGCAGATCGTATCTTCCAGGTTGAACTTGTCCTGCCAGCCCGAACACAGGCATAAAATGTTTTTGTCTTGTTTCGCCAACCACTCATTCAGGTAGTTCAAATTCAAAAATGATCCGACAACGACGATTTCAGCATCTTTGGCAACATCCAGTGATTTGGTCCCGTTGGTAGTGGTCAAAACCACTTCTTTCCCCTTGAATTCTTCTTTCATGTAAGAAAAAGGCGAGTTTCCAAAGTCGAAACCTTCCACGATTTGACCTTTGCGCTCAGCACCGGCCAAATATCCTTTTTGTTTGTATTCCCACGCTTCTTCAACGGTCGGAACAGGAATAATGGACGCAATTCCGTTGTGGAATGCAGCACAGATAGCAGAAGTTGCTCTCAGCACATCTATCACCACCACGATTTCAAATTCATCTTTAAAATAGGCATACTCACCGGGAGTATAGCAAACTTCAATCAGCTTTCTTGTATCCATATCGAATGCGAAGGTACTAAAATCAGATGGATTTCTGGGATTCTTGTGTCGGTTTGAAGATTTTGGCGTCAGCCACAAACGTTCCGAAAGGAAGCAGTGAAGCGAAATACGCCCAGAATTTTGTTTTCAGGTCCCACTTCGTTTCTGTGGAAGCCCAGAATACCAAAAACACATAAGCAATGAACAGGATGCCGTGGCCCATTCCTACAATCTTATTGGGAGCAGTGATATCCATCATGTATTTCAAAGGCATGGTAATCAAAAACGAAAGAAAGGAAATCCCTTCCAATATCGCAACGATGCGCAAGGCACCCAAAGCAGATTTGAAGTTCATATTTTTTGTTTGCGAAATTAGTGTATGCAGTTGAAAGGGCGGTACAGTTCGCCGAAAAAAATCTAAGGAGTTAGTTCGGATTATTGAACGGATCCGATAATTCTTTTCATCTGTAACCAATTCATTACCTTGTGTTTATGTTCGGTAGCATAATTAGGAAAAATATTTATGGAGTAAAATTTTACCCTTTGAGAATTCATTTCTTTTTATCATCTTAGTATCTGTTAACACTATTTACGAACCAGAAAACTGAAATTATCACTATTCAAAATCCAACTATTCACTGGCGAAGTCATTTATTATCTATTCGATAGATTTTGTTTGCGGAAGTAAACACTTCGAAAGCTCATTACCCGAATGAGTAAGCTAATCACTATTGTTCCACTATTCAAAAAAACACTCTATGAAAACTTGATTCCAACTTTTATCTTAGTAATGCGTCTACGGGATGTAGATGGTTCATTAACTGGTCTTTTTGACCAAGATTATTTTTAATTTTATAAACAAACTTATCAATTGATAAAACCTGTTTTTTATATCACTATTTTACTTTTCACGTTTCTGAATCGATTGCAGGCTCAGCAGAATTTGGTTTATAATGGGGATTTTGAGGAGTATGATTCATGTCCTACTAATCCTTCTTTTCCAGGCGATCTTCAAGTGGAACATTGTACCGGTTGGACTGCACCAAGAAAACTGGGAACATCCGATTATTTCAATGTTTGTAACAATCCAATCAATGGCGGATTGGCGGGAGTTCCAAATAACATAGTTAGCTATCAATATCCTAGGAGTGGAGATGGTTATTGTGGTTTTTTTGCATGGTCGTTAAACCCAGATGGTACAAGCTATCGTGAGTATCTTCAAACAAATATATCTGGAAAGTTAGAAGCTGGAAAAATGTATCACCTGAGTTTTTATGTTTCTTATGATGGGTTTAATTATTCATTAAAACAAATTGGAGCCTTACTTAGTGGTAATTCTTATTCAGAAATTTCTTCTCAGGCGATTATTGTGACTCCTCAAATTGTGAATCAAAATAACCATTTAACCGATTCTTTAAATTGGATGAAAATAGAAGGTAAATTCATCGCTTCCGGCTCAGAGCAATTTTTGACCTTTGGATATTTTGAGGATACTTTAGGGGCAGTTGACACGCTGAACACATTTAATTCTAATTTTTTATTATATCAAAGCTACTATTATATTGATGATGTTGAATTGACAAAAATAGAAGAAGATTTACCGAATATTATTACACCGAATAATGACGGAATAAATGATATTTATACCACAGAATTTTGGGTAGAAAAATTTTCAGTCTTAAATCGCTGGGGTAATTTGGTTTCTGTTACTAATAATAGCCAGCCATATTGGGATGGCAGAGATTTTAGAGGAAATGAAATGGTAGATGGAATGTATTTCTATGTTATAGAGATTGGAGAATTTAAAAGAACAGGTTTTATTCAGTTGATTAGATAAATCAACAAGAATATGAAAAAAGTATTGCTTCTATTAGTCAATCTAATATTAACTAATTATTTGTTTTCGCAAGCTCTAGGAACCCCTCCTACGAACAATCCAAGCTCACAAGCTCAATCTGCTTGGTATAGAGGAGGAAACTTTCCAATTAATGCTAATCCACCAGGAGCTAATATCCTCGGTACCCGCTGGGCATCCGATATTTGGATAATGACCAATAACAATAGTATAGCTCGATTTACCCAAAGTAATGCACTAAGCTCCCTGACCGGAGATGCTGGAGACGGTCTTCGGATTATAGACCTTGCAGGTGGGGCTGGAAACCTGGATCTGTTTACTTCTCAAACATCCGGTGGGAATGAAACCCACGCGCGTTTTGGGAATAATGGACAAATCAGCGGACAAAATAACCGCTTCGAGTTTATCGGAACAACCGGAATAGGAAATTTTTACAATGTAACCCAAAGCTCGGCCTGGCATAATTTCAGCCGATTGGGCGCAGAGCAAGGAAGGCTTGGAAATAATGATTTTTGGCGCTTTGGCTTGGGAACAAATACAAATGCTGCACGTAGAGTGGAAATTGTGGATGCAGCTCAGCAAGTGAGAATCTCCCATACGAATGGAGCATTTGCAGAACTATTTACACGAACAAACGGTCGTTTCCTAATCATGCCTTCCGGAGCCAATACCGGATTTACAAATGCCGGGGATGTTGGATACAATCCCACAGAACGCATTGATGTAAATGGAACGGGGCGATTCAGGAATGTTGCAACAGCCACTCCGAATGCACTTTTTGTTGGGGTCCAAAATGGGGGCGCTGTGAATGACCTGACGATGAAAAGATTGGATTTTACAGGAAATCCGAATCAGGTCCTTTTGGGTGATGGAACGTGGGGAACTGCTCCATCGGGTGCAAATAACGCTGCAAATGGTTGTTGGCTCAATTCCACTTCGGGAAATATTGAATGGGGAACAAATCCCTTATTCCATCATACTCAAATCCCAATGAACCAATACAATGTGCTTTTCAGAACTTCTCCCAATTCGGCCGGAAGCGTTATTTTTGGTGGAACTTCTGTTATTACAGCATTGGCCAGGGTCATTGTAAACAACGACCATTTCGAAAATGGAATGATCGTAAATTCACTGACAACCAATACTGTTGCGATCAAGTATGGTATTGCAACTTATGCGAACAATGCAAATCGATTAACTGCAATCCTTGGTAATGCGACTACTGGAAATACGGTTCAGGGAGTTTATGGGGTAGCTCAAGATGGCGTTAACACAACGAAAGGAGTAAGGGGATTTGCTATCAGTTCAAGTACACAATCTGTGAATATGGGTGGTGATTTTGATGCTTATGGAGCCAATTTTACAGAGAATATTGGGGTTCGTGGGTTTTCAAATAATTCGGTGAAAACCAATTTCGGAGGAAAATTCAAAGCCGGGGGAACCGGTTCATTATCTATAGGAGTTT
>Ga0247691_1000266_pt1 | contig 11635 bp, 12 predicted proteins | sample CNK32_metaG_FD_182721 | JGI IMG/M metagenome (GOLD analysis project Ga0247691, IMG submission 182721) | Soil microbial communities from Purdue University Martell Research Forest, Indiana, United States - CNK32 | ecosystem: Environmental > Terrestrial > Soil > Temperate forest > Bulk soil...
GGGAAGATGCAAAAAACTACTTTCATGGCTTCCGGATCTATACGGATGCAGCTCCCGATCTGAAAGCGTATCATCGCACCAATCTGAAAGATGCAGGAAACCCGGCTGTTGGCTTTACAGTAGACAACGCAAAAGGAGGTGTTTTTTCTCACCCGAGCGGAAGCCAGATCCACATTCCTGCAAATGCGGTTGTTTATGCAAATGGAAAACCTGTTTCGGGAAATTATACGGTGAGCTATACGGAATACCGAAATCCGGCTGAGATCCTTTTTTCCGGACTTCCAATGGACTTTAAAGATAAAACCGGATCTTACCTCTTCAACTCTGCCGGAATGTATGAAATCCGCGGAACGAAAGACGGTCAGAAATTGACGCTGCAAAAAGACATCTCAGTCGATTTCAATTGCACGAAAAAAGCTCCGGGTGTTAACTTTTATGAAATGGACGACCAAACGGGCGAATGGACCACACTAAAAAAGGACCTGTTTGCTCCTGCTAATAATCCGGAAATCAGAAAAGAAAATGCCTTTGCAGAAGTAAAGCTTGTCAATGCAGAAGACCGTGACGAAGTAGAAACGAAAGAAGCAAAAATCTCTTATGTCAATTCCAAACCCTATACTATTGTCACATTGGACGAGGACACACGTGAGGCTTATCGCAGGCTTATCAAAAAATCCCCGCAAAAGGTTGAGGAAAGTGTCGCACAGGATTTAACAGCTGATTTCCAGCTAAAAGTACGCCCGGAATTTGTAGAGCCTTTGATTCAACTGATCTGGGAGGAATACAATGCTAACAACAACCTCAATAAAGGTAAAATGGCAGTTAGCAACAACACCCTGCTTCCAGGAGGTGGCGACAAAGGGCATCAGTACCCGAACCTGGTAATGGGATTGAATTGCTCGAAATTCGGGGTTTACAACTGCGACCAGATCTACCGGGTTGCAAATGCAATCAGCTTTTCTCCCAAATATTTGGATGGTGCTACTCAAAAAGAGATCAAAAACCAACATATCCTTTGCCTGATAGATAAGGACGTAAACGGCTCTTTCAGTTTCGACCCGAGACAGATCACGTGCAATTCAAAAGGAAAAAATATTTTCTTACTGTTCACTGAAGGTGGCGAAGTGTATTCCCTTAAATTGGAGAAAGACAACCCGATCGATCTGAATTCAAAAGCACCCGAATTTCAAATGGAAAATATTACCGATCAAGTGAAAACATCTAAGGATCTAAAAAATTACCTGGCAATCTGAATCAAAAAACCCAAAGCCAGACAGACAAGAAGCATTCGCCCAGGCGAGTGCTTCTTTGTTCAAAAAGTTGAATAGTTCAAAATGTTTAAACCATTGAACCATTTGAACTTTTTTGAACTTGTCATTTAAACCACCCGGAATACATCACGTAATTATTCGCGATACGCTGTACTTCTCCTTCAAACAATTCGGGAGATAAGGTTTTCACTTTCTTTGCGGGAATTCCTGCATATACACTCCATGCTTCTACACGTGTATTTTCCAGTAAAACAGCTCCGGCAGCGATAATGCAATTGGACTCGATGTAACAATTATCCATGACAATCGATCCCATCCCGATCAAAACGTTGTCTTCGACCGTACACCCATGAACCAGGGCATTGTGACCGATTGAAACATTATTTCCAAGAGTTGTTTTCGTCTTCTCATACGTACAGTGAATAACGGCCCCATCCTGCACATTCACCTGATTTCCCATCCGGATCGAATTCACATCTCCGCGAATGACTGCATTGAACCAAACCGAGCAACGGTCTCCCATCACTACATCACCAACTACTGTGGCATTTTCCGCCAGGTAAATATCTTCGCCAAATTGAGGTTCTATTCCCCTGCATGATTTTATAAGTGCCATTTCTTAATTGAGAATTTAAAATTGAAAAGTATAAAGATATAAGACTATGGATGAAAGATACAAGGCTTAAGAATAATTTAGTCTTTGGTCTCAAGTCTTCTTCCAATAGTCTTTAAGAACCACAAGTTTTGCAGTACATTTCCTTGAGTTTTTTCTTTCTCAACTGCTGAAATTCCGAATTGATCCATTTACACCATTTGGTTTTATTGGTTGCTGATGCTTTCGCCATGACTTCATCCAGCAATGCTTCATTTGAATCGTTATGGTAAAAACTCAACGTTTTGGCAAGTATGAATAATGCATCTTCGTTCAATTTATTTTCTTTGAAGAGAGCCGACAGTCGTTTAATTGTTAAATCATATCTACTCCAACGATTAAAAAACAAAACCAGATCGATCTCCTCTTTAATAGGTAAACTCACTTTATCAAACTGCGAGCTGACAAAATCGAATGATTTTCTGATGTTTTTCAAATCATTGATCTGACCAAAATAATTGATGAATGTCAGGTGCATATTCAACATAACCTCGTCTCTAAACTTTTCCCCCTCCACCATCGCTATGATTCGTTTTGGATGGATGACATTTGCCAATCTTTTTGAAGGTAGATCCCAAATAGTTAATAGATCAAATGCTATCTGGGCATATAATAATGACAGGTTTTCTTTTGCCTCATGACTCAATTCATTCGACCTGCTTAAAGAAGCATAAAGAAATTGGGTTGCAGTATTATCGTCAACCTCATCAGTCATAACAAAAAGAGCTGCTGCATTTTGAGTGAGTTCACTTCTGGCCTTAATAATTTCAAAGAATGGAGGTTCTGTTATAAAATCTGGGAATTGTCTGATCTGATACAATTCGTACATCGCTTTATTGGCCTGGTTCCAGTTCTTTTTGATCAACGCAGTTCTCAAATTCATTTCTGCAACTAATCTCATTGGTGAGTTCGACGGAAGTTTATCCACAAAATTAATCGTAGCCGTCGACCTTCTTTGTTTTTGAAAAAGCTCTTTCCACGGAATATCCGCATAATCTGAATAATGTTCTTTTATTGAATCATGACTCAGCGTTGCCAAACTATCGGCAAAATAATAAAGCATTTGAAAATTCATTAAATCCCAATTCTCCTTCGCATCTATGGTAAAGGCTTCATCGGGAACTCCCAACTTGCTTTGAATATGCTTTTTGATCGTTTGGGCACGCATATAATGATAATAATCATTTGCACTTTTATTTCCGTCAATCGAAGTAAAAGACTGAATATAAACCGAATGAACCTTTTTGTTATTTCCCTTTAAAACCGGAAAGGTTATCGGGATCGAATCACTTGTCCTGAAATCATATTTCACCTCTACTGATTCAACAATTCCTTCATTTCGAAATACGGTATTTGGTGGATTGAAGAGCACTGGCTCAACCTTGGTCAAATGATAATGGTCTGCTGGAACTTCTCCTGGCGCCAGGTACAAACAGGCTTTCCCATTTCGAATAAGGACCAATGAAATATTTAATTGCTTATTCCTTAAATGTTCCGGAACTGTTCCCAAAGAGGTAACGATACGGTATTCACTTTCAGCTTGGTTTCGGTTCAATAACTCATTCTTATAAAGCGGTTTCAAAAGAACGCCGTCATAAACCGGAGACATGTCCAGCTGGTTTTCACGTGAGCAAAGTACCTGATCACGCTGAATTAAGTCAATAGCTATCCCATCCTTCTCACCTTTCAAAATCTGATTGAATCGCTCAAAATTCGAGTAATAAAATAGGACCTCATTTCCCTCTATTTCAATTGAATTCCCTAATTGATTCACAATATTCATTAATCCTTCCAAATCATCTGCACAATCCTTGGGTGCTTCTACTAATCCAAATGCATTCTTCGACAATTGATTTTTCACCACAACGCCTTTCTTGCCGAAAACCTGGGTCGCATAAACTACATTTTTCTCAGTAACTGCAAATCCGAAATCACCCAATTCATAAACCTTATTTATCATATTAGCATAATGGCCGGGGGAATTCTTCCAGGATTCAAACATTTCTTTAGCCAGAGCTTTTACTCCATTTTCATCCAGTGGGAATTTTTGAGGAACAGTGTAAAGGCAGTTTTCACCAATTGATTCCAAATAATTACCACCTGCATTCATGACTCTTTTTGTGGGAGTAGAATTTTTTATGTCTTTCTCAATATGTTCCAGGACATTATTCGCAACCATGTATTTGCTATGAAACTCTGCTGCTTTTTGAAGATGTTCATTCTGTTGAAGCGGTTTCAATCCTTTTTCCTTTCTTAGATCATTCACTAATTGAGCAAGCTCAGTTCTGAGTTGGGAATTATTTTCGGGAGTTAATTGACAAAATGAATTTAAACTCATAAAGCAACTAAAAAGAAGAAAAAGATTCCGGATCATTTAGATTTCAGATTGAAGTACAAAGATATAGAATTGATATCAGGATTTTAAGACTTCAGGATTTTAGGACTTAATATTCAAAACAATTTCAGTCCTAGTATCCTGATGTCCTGTAGTCCTAAAATCCACTTACCCCTTACTTCCAACTCAACAATTCCAATTCCTTCGAAACCGGTTTTCCATATTTATGCTGAATGGAACGAATGATCTTTTCCATGGAATCCCAGTTCGCATGACGGAACGCACTTACTGCAATAATCGACCTTCCGGGAAAGGAACCCTGGTTATCCCGGATCGATTTGAATTCGGTGCTCTGGCTCACAAACGGATGATAAAACTCCGGAATCAAGGTATAACCACCTTGCTGATCGACCATGCGCATCAACAAGTCCATATTTCCTCCCTGGTAATTCCAACTAGAAGGTAAATCATCATTAATAGCGCAAAACTGCATCATTTGGGTCCGCAGACAGTTTCCTTTATTCAAAAGCCATGGTTGCAGGTCTTTCAATTGGTCAACCAGCAAAATCTCTCCCGAAACACTGGGAGCATATGCCAGGATCTCTTCCGTGAACATCGGCGTTATACGATAATTATTCTGATTCAACGGGCCGGCAAGGATTGCCAGATCTATTTTGCGCTGATCCAAAGCTTCGATTAGTTCCTCTGTTTTCAATTCTTCCACAAAAACTTGCGTCGTTGGAAGCAAAGTTTGCCATTCCTGGAAATTATCCAATAACAGATATGCAGCTACTGTTGGAATAACACCAATGCGTAGCCGTTCCTTGTACGTTCCGGAATGGATCTGACTGATGCGATCAATCGCTCCGAAATCTCCCTGAATCTGCTGTAAAAGCGGTATCAAGGACTTTCCGAAATCGGTCAACTCCATGGAATTCGTATCGCGGTGAAAAATGAGATGTCCCAGCAATTCCTCTGCTTTTTTCAATTGCATGGAAAGTGTAGGCTGCGTTACAAAACATTGTTCTGCCGCTCTGCTGATCGAAGCTGTCTCGTAGACCGCCAAAATGTATGCGATTTGTTGTGGAGAAATCATCATAAATTAATTCTATGGATTTATAAAGTTAATCAATAACATTTATATTTACAAAAACTGCACCTTTGGACAATTAAAAAAGACTAGAGACACAAGACTAAAGACTTTAGACAATCCTGTCTTTTGTCTGTCGTCTTAGGTCTTGAGTCTATTAAAAATCTAAAAAGCTATGAGTTCACAACAGGATTTAAACAATAAGATGAATCGCCTTTTGGCAACATACCAGGTACATTATCAGAATTTACGTGCGATCCACTGGAATATAAAAGGCAGCAATTTCTTTGAATTGCATTTGAAATACGAGGAATTGTACACCAGAACACAAGTGATCATTGATGATCTGGCAGAACGGATTCTTACTCTTGGGATCACTCCGCTTCACCGATTTGAGGATTACCTGAAGAACAGTGCATTGAAAGAGAATGCAACGATTCAAAACGGGAAAGAAGGAATGACTTACATTTTAAGCGCACAGGAAGCAATTCTGAAATTGGAACGTGAAATTCTAAATGAGGCAGCTGATTTGGGAGATGAAGGAACGAATGCAATGATGAGCGACCTAGTCCGTGAAAAAGAAAAAACGAATTGGATGTTCGCAGCGTGGCTGGGGAAATAGACCATCAGAGTCAAGACTGAAAGAGACAAGATTTTAAGATTGTCCGGGCTCTTGACTCTCATAGTCTTGACTCGAAAGATCCTAAAACTGATTCAAATCATAGGAACCTGATAGTTTCTTTCTGAATATTGAATAAACGAAATAAGTAATAAAGTAAACAAACATAAAAACAAGTAAAAAATGAGTGTAGTAGGTAAAAAATTTCCTTCCGTATTGGTAAATGCAATGGATGAAATGGGAGATACTTTCCAAATCGACGTATTGCGTCATGCAATTGAAAACAAGAAAAAAGTGTTGTTGTTCTGGTACCCGAAAGATTTCACGTTCGTTTGTCCGACAGAAATTCACGCTTTCCAGGAAGCTGCTGCTGATTTCGCGAAACGCAACACATTGATCATCGGTGCATCTTGTGATACTGCTGAAGTTCACTTTGCATGGTTAAACACAGCAAAAGACAACGGTGGAATTGAAGGAGTTAAGTTTCCATTGATCGCAGATTCAACACGTCGTTTGGCAGAAGAATTGGATATCCTGGATTTTGATCCATACGATGAAGATTCAACAGGTGACAATGTGACTTACCGCGCAACATACCTGATTGATGAAGAAGGAACTGTTTTCCACGAATCAATCAATCACATGCCGGTAGGACGTAACGTACAAGAGTATATCCGTTTGGTTGATGCATACACACACGTTCAAAAACACGGTGAAGTATGTCCGGCAAACTGGGAAGAAGGAAAAGATGCGATGAAAGCTGACCGCACAAGTACAGCAGATTATTTAAGCAAACACTAAGAAATCATGTTTACAGAGTTAACGGAAGACAATTTAGAGCAGTTATTGAGTACCAATCAAAAAGTGATGGTTCAATACGGGGCATCATGGTGTGGTAACTGTAAGATTACAAAGCCGAAGTTTAAGCGAATGGCTGAGGAAAACCCGGAAATAGAATTCTATTACGTGGATGCAGAGAAATTACCAAACTCACGCAAATTTGCGGATGTCTCTAACTTGCCTACTTTCGCTGGCTTTGTAGGAGGAGAATTGGTAAAACAAGCTCAGGGAAATAAAGTGGAAATCATTCAAGAGATCAGAGATGCGGTTGCCGGTAATTAAACACATGGTAGCTTTCATCGAAGAAAATGATGAAGACTACGTGAACGAAACAATTGAAACATTGGAACACTTGATTGATGCACCAGGTTTGAAAGACGAAGAATTGGATGTCATCGGAGAGATCCTTTCCAATTTTTCGGGAGCAATTGAAGTTCACAAGGAAATAAAATCAGGAAAATCTCAGAAGGATGCACTGAATGAGTTCATGAAGCGGGTGACCGGCTCCATTGACAAATAAACTAAACAAAAAAGAGGTTGTCTTTCCTGACAGCCTCTTTTTTGTTTGTTCAAAGGGTTCAAAAGTTAAATAGTTCCAATTTGAACCCTTTGAACTTTTTTAAACTTTTTGAACATCCTTAAGCCAACCAATTGAAGAAATAGCCGTTCAGTAAGGTAGAACCTTTACTCATGAAAGTTGCCCTGTTCGTACTGATCTTAATCCTATTCGGTGTTGTTTCTTATTCACAAAGCGAAAACAAGAGCGTATTCGACGGTTGTGCTACGGATTTATTGCATCAGTCGAATCCAATACTTCTTGGCAGACAACAGCAGCTTGATAACGAAAAATACCTGCAGGGCCAGCTCAAAAAAGGTGGTGGAAAACACGAAACTCCCAAATCGCTTCAGACCATTCCGGTCGTGGTACATATCATTCACAATTCCGGTCCGGAAAACATTAGCGATGCCCAAGTACTGACTGCAATCGCCAATATCAATGCTAAATTTGCTGCTAGTCCTTTCAATCAGATCCAATTCTGTATGGCCCAAAGGGACCCGAACGGAAATGCAACGACAGGAATCACACGAAATACTTCTCCTCTTACAAATGAAACCATGGAGGTGGATGATATCGCTTTGAAAAACATCAATCGCTGGCCTCCCACTTGCTATTTGAATATTTGGGTCATCCGGGAAATTTCCAGCTTGAGCATGGGAACCGGTGTCATCGGTTATGCTTTTTTACCTTCATCCCACGGACAACCCATGGATGGTGTGGTCATTGAAGCAGGATTCTTTGGGAACAGTTCACAAACGGACGCTGTCGGAACACACGAAATCGGCCATTATTTGGGTTTATATCACACCTTCGAAGGTGGTTGCAATAACGCTAATTGTTTACTTAATGGAGACCAGGTTTGCGACACTCCTCCGGACCAAACCACTTTTGCAGGGTGCAATCCTTCTGCGAACTCGTGCAGTACGGATGCGGATGATCCTTCTGCAAACAATCCATTTACAACAGATGTAGCCGATTTGAGTGATGACTATATGGATTATAGTGCTTTTTCGTGTTACAATCAGTTCACGGAAGGACAATATGATCGCATGTATTATTTTCTTACCAATGTAAGAGGAAGTTTATTGAACTGCTTAAGTTGCACTCCGCCCTGCTCTACTCCCATTACCGCAACCATTACAAATCCCATTTCAACAACAACTGTCGCGGCAGGGAACAGTGTCAATTTCACAGCAACGACTAACAGTTCTTCACCATATTGGTATATCAGTCCGGGAACCCCTCTCGGCACTGGAACTTCTTTGAATTACACGTTTACAACAGCTGGAACTTATTGGATGAAATTCAAGGTTCCCAGTACCAATCCGGCATTTTGCCTGGACGGACTTGATTCCGTGAAAATTATGGTCAATAATCCCTTAGTTTCAGCCTGCGATACTGTTTTTGCCGGAAATGATCAGCTGATCTGCACTATCAGCCCGGTTCAATTAAATGCATCCCCCGGTTTCGACATCTATTCATGGACACCAACTACCGGATTAAACAACCCGAATATTGCAAATCCGGTTGCTACAGCCAGTACCACGACAGAATATGTAGTTACAGCAGGGGTGTTAGGACAGGAAATGATCACCAACTGGGATTTTTCTAACGGAAACACGAGTTTTTCAAGCGATATGATTTATACTTCGCTTTATTCTCCCTGCAATTATTATGTTGCTCCCACTTTCTTTGCAACGAGCTTTACTGTTGATGACCACACACCTACAACTGATTCTATGTTTATGTCGATGGATGGTTGTGTCAATGGTCCGACAATGATCTATGAACAAACTGTTTTAGGCTAAAACCCAAATACTTCTTACCGTTTTTCATTTTGGGCAACACGGGCAGGTGCAAATGAACCTATTTTCGAAATTCACCTCATAGGGAACGTTACCGGTAATTTGACACTTCCTATTGAAACAGGATTAACACTTCCTACAGGCAGTAATACCTTTATGTGGGACGAATATGGCAACGCCACCTGGAATTCAACTGTAAACTCTTCGGTAACCATTCGAATTGTCAACCTGGAAACAAACGGTTACGGTGTTGATTTTGGGCTGGATGACATCAGCTTCAGACAAATATGTACTTCAACCGACACCGTTAAAATCACGGTAATAAACGGACCCCCTCCTCAACTGGATCTTGGGAACGATACTTCGATCTGTATTTCAGGAATACATGTATTTGATGCAGGTCCCGGCTTCATGAATTATATCTGGAATGACGGAAGTACGGACAGAAACTTTACAGCCTATGGAATTGGCACGTATTGGGTCACAGTAACCGATTCCTGTGGAAACATCCAATCCGATACAGTACGGATAAATCCTGCTCCCTTACCTCAGGTAGACATGGGCTCCGAAATAGTTACCTGCGGTTTTGCGTCTGTTCCATTAACCTATACATCCGCTGAAACATTCACTTCATTTTCATGGAGTCCGGCTGCTAATTTAAGCTGTACAACCTGCCCGAACCCAACAGCACAAATTGGTAACCAAGACATCACGTTTCATCTGTATGCGTCCACTTCAAACGGGTGTATTGCGGAAGACAGTGTGACAATCAAAGCTGATCCAAGCATTCCGTTAGATGTCGATATTATAGCTTCTGCTCCGCTATGTTTATCCCCCGGAAGCATTGTTGTTCAAAACAAACCGGGAACAAATGGGGTTTTATCGATTGATTTTAATCAACAAGGTTACTCAACAGAAACAAGTTATTCGGATCTGACAATCGGAAGCTATTCCTTAAACATTCAGAATATTCTGACAGGATGCTCTTTAGACACCCTAATTACTTTTGAAGCTGATTTGGAAAACTTAGTATATATTCCGAATTCCTTTACTCCAAATGGAGACCAGGTTAATAACCTCTGGAAAATCGAAGGTGTTTGTATTGCGGAAATGGATTGCAGGATCTATAATCGCTGGGGCGAAGAAATTGGCCTTCTAAAAAGCACAAATGATACATGGGATGGGAAGTATAATGGGTTGCCTGTTCCGGACGGAATATACAATTACACCATTATCGTGACATATTCAAATGAAAAAATCGAATTTAAAAGTGGATTTATCGCTGTGATACACTAATAAAATTCGATTCTATCTTAACGGATATTAATCCTTCTTAACTCTTACAGCTGTTGGTCCTCTTTGTCCTTTTTCAACTTCAAAAGTAACCCGGTTTCCTTCTGTAATCGCCTCAGTCAATTGATTTGCGTGAACAAATATGCTATCTCCTGATACATTATCTTTTATAAAGCCGTATCCTTTCGAATCATTATAGAAAGTAACAGTTCCTGTACGAATTTTCTCTTCTGGCGGTAAGTCCTCTCTTTTCGGGACACCGATAACGATATCTTCAGCGTTGAATTCCAATCGCTTTGAATGATCTGGCGGAGTAGTTGTTTGATTTCCATTCTCGTCAATATAAACGATCATATCTTCAAAACTTGCTTTTCCTCCTTCTTTGCGCTCAAGCATTTTCTTTTCTTTGTCCTTGCGCTTTTTGTCTTTTTTACTTTGAATCTCTTTTTTATTGAAAGTCTCTTGTGATCTTGCCATTTAATTTTTTAAAATTTCTACTTTTTTTTAAAATAAAAAAGAGTTTATTCGCCAGCCGACGAACAAACTCTCTCGTTCAATTATTAAAATCAATTATTGGATTACGCGAACGTTTACTGCGTTCACTCCTCTTTTACCTTCTTCTAATTCGAATTCTACTTGGTCACCTTCACGGATTTCATCAACTAATCCTGATACGTGTACGAAGTGATCTTTTGCGGAGTCATCTTCTTTAATAAAACCAAATCCCTTAGTTTCATTGAAGAACTTTACTGTTCCTTTGTTCATTAAACTTGTTATTAAATAAATATTAGAACGAAGGTACATTATAAAATCAGGATATTGGTAAAATAAAATGCTATTTCAGTTAATTTAACTTTTATTCATCCAAAAATAAGAGGTGTTTTCGAGATCTTAAACCTTGTAAAATCCTTGTATTTAAAGGAATCGGCCCGAATTTCAGTTTTCGAATTTATTTTTTGAAAAAATCATCATTTATTGTGTTAATCGATAATTATTTAACAATTATCGACGATTTATTCGATTTCACCCCGATTAAACCCTGGCAAGGGTTTCCCCCTGCTTTTTAGTTCAGGCATCGATATCCAGGTAATCATTTATAGTTTTGTTTCAGCATCATTAATTAGTTTATTTCTATTTATGCATTATATTTGCCCTAAACCATTATTTAAAT
>Ga0247691_1000268_pt1 | contig 11599 bp, 9 predicted proteins | sample CNK32_metaG_FD_182721 | JGI IMG/M metagenome (GOLD analysis project Ga0247691, IMG submission 182721) | Soil microbial communities from Purdue University Martell Research Forest, Indiana, United States - CNK32 | ecosystem: Environmental > Terrestrial > Soil > Temperate forest > Bulk soil | place...
GGAGCACTCGAAAACAGGGAGGCCTGGAGGTCAAATCCGGATTTTTGGATGTATTTGTATTCTTCTAAAACTGTTGTAGGAGGTTTGCTTGGAGGGTGGTTATTTGTTGAGATTGCCAAGTATTTCATGAAATTGAAAGCCTCTTCGGGTGATGTCATGGCTTTTCCAATTTTATTGGGGCTATTTATTGGTCGAATTGGTTGTTTTTCTCAAGGAGTCGAAGAAATGACTTATGGAAACGAGACGGATTGGTTCACAGGAATGGATTTGGGAGATGGATTGATGAGACACCCTTTAGCGTTGTATGAAATGGTTATTTTGATCCTTATCGGAATACTTCTGGTAACACTGCAGCGGAAACAAAAATTGAGTGAAGGAATGCAATTCAAGCTGATGATGTTCCTGTATATTTTGTATCGGTTTATTGCCGAGTGGATGAAACCGCGTTTTCCTTTGGTTTTAGGATTAACAAGTATCCAAATTGCCATTCTGATCTGCTATTTATTGTATATTAGGACCATTCTTCATCTAATTGTAAAGCCTAAAAGAACCTTGTATGCCAACTGAAAGCTCCTATATTTATTACGATCACACGATTAGCTTATGCAATGAATGTCACAAACGGATTTCTGCAAAGATCGTTTTTGAGGACGGGAACGTATTCATGTTGAAACGTTGTTCAGAGCACGGATTTCAGAAATCCATCATCGCTGATGATGTTGAATTTTATAAGAACATCCGCAATTTCAATAAGGCCTCGGAATATCCAAAAGAACCACATACTCATACCGATTATGGCTGTCCGATGGATTGCGGAATCTGTGCGGATCATGAACAGCATTCCTGTTTGACATTGATAGAGGTAACGGACCGTTGTAATTTGACCTGTCCCACTTGCTATGCTTCTTCTTCGCCGACACATGGAAGGCACCGTACGCTGGAAGAAATCAAACGAATGGTTGATGTTGTTGTGAAATCGGAAGGAGAACCGGACGTTGTTCAACTTTCGGGTGGAGAACCGACAATTCATCCTGAATTCTTTGAAATCCTGGATTATTGCAAGACCCAGCCGATCAAACATTTAATGGTTAATACAAACGGAATTCGGATAGCAAATGATCCGGGTTTTGCTGAAAGATTGGCGACTTACATGCCCGATTTTGAGATCTATTTGCAATTTGATTCCTTTGAAAAAGAGGTTTTGGAATCAATGCGCGGACGCGATTTGAGAGATGTGCGCCTCAAAGCTATTGAGAAACTCAATGCATTGAATTTAAGCACAACCCTGGTTGTCACCTTGCAAAAAGGATTAAATGATTCTGAGATAGGTAAGATTATAGACTATGCATTGAAACAACCTTGTGTCAGGGGAGTCACTTTTCAGCCAACCAGTTCATCCGGAAGATTGGAACACTTTGATCCTGCAACTGACCGTCTGACTAATTCGGAAGTCCGAAGACTTATTTTGGAACAAGCTCCGTTATTTGAGCCTGCTGATCTGGTTCCTGTTCCTTGTAACCCGGATGCCTTGATTATGGGCTATGCTTTAAAAATGAATGATCAGGTTTTTCCGTTAACCCGTTTGATCAACCCGGAGGATTTACTTAATAATTCGAAGAATACGATTGTTTATGAGCAAGATGAAAGGCTGAAGAATCACTTGTTAAGAATTTTTTCGACTGCTCCTTCTGTTGAAAAGGTCCAGGATGAAATGCATCAATTATTATGTTGTTTACCTGTAATAGATGCTCCCGGATTAAGTTATAACAATCTATTTCGTATTATTATCATGAATTTTATGGATGCGTATGATTTTGATGTGCGTGCAATCAAGAAATCCTGTGTCCACATCGTGCATAAAGATGGAAGAATTATTCCTTTTGAAACAATGAACCTTTTTTACAGAGATGAATTCAAGGAAAAATTTGATCATTTAATTTCTCAACCTTTAAAATTGTAATATGACAGGACTTGGTTTATTGCTAATGATTGCAGGCGTAATTGCTTTTTTTGTCGGAATAATAATGGTATGTTTCGAATCCACCCAAAGATCAGGCTCGATCGTTCTGCTCTCAGGTATAGTCTCGGTTATTATCGGATTTTCTGTTTGTTCGGCTTTTCCGATCCGAATCCATTGAACGGGCTAGATAACTACTAGTGTCAAATGAATCGATCCGAATTACTTCCGGAAATATTTTTTGATGAGTCACTTGATTCAACAGACCTTGAATTGTTTCAAAATCAATACTTGCGTCCAATCCTGAAATATCAACATGATCATTTAATGATGCTTGTGAAGGATACTTGTCTGCAGGTGAATCCGAATCTGTCAAATTTGATGGAAAGGGAACGCAACCGATTTATCCGACAGATGATCCAAAATAATCAGGTATTGCGGAATCAATGTATCGGACTGATTATTGGTTTTTTGGAGTTGGATCAGTTTGCCTGGTATTTAAAACATAAGACAGAATCCAATAAACGCATTTTGCAGATGGTTGAAAAGCGGGTTCTTGGCGACTAATGCTTAGTTGATTTCAACAGCTTCGCCTAAAAACTTGGAATCCACTCCGAACATAATATCCCAAAACACTTTCATACGGGCAAAGCGCTCACGGACTTTCGTTTTGAAACCACCCATTTTGGCAACATCTTGAGCATTATAGCCATAAACAGTCATTCCGAAATGTTCTCCCAGGTAAATTGCACGTTCGTTGTGGAAACGCTGTGAAACCACGATCACTTCTTTCTGACCGAATACTTTCAATGCGCGTTCCATGGAATCCAATGTTCTGAATCCGGCATAATCCAGGAAAATCCTCCTTGCTGGAATTCCGGCGGCTATGAGCGCATTTTTCATGTCGGTAGGTTCGTCGTAATTCGTGTTGCCATTATCGCCACTCACCAGGATGTATTCCACTTTCCCTGCACGATACAACTCAACAGCAGCTTTGATTCGATAGGAAAAATAAAGATTGTCATTCCCGTGTTTAAGTGTACGCGACGTTCCGAGAACAAGTGCAACCTTGACTTTCGGACAATTACTCACCTGATCGAAGATCTTGCCTTCGGCATTGGATTCAATGGCCCAGTTCGCTCCGAAAAACCAAAACAATCCGAAAAGCAAGCAGAAAATAGTCGTTCGTTTGATGATTTTGGTCCAGTTGCGTTTGCGTTTCATGTTGCTTGATTGTGAGTGGTAAAATTAATAGAATTCATTTTCAATTCACTAATTGAAAAATGAATTTGAATTTTTAGTTAAGAATCTGTTTTTCAATAATTTAAATATATTTTAGTAACCTAAAAATTGAGGACGGTTCGCCATTTAGCGAATTTGCGAATTGACAAATTGACGGGAGGAGTGGTGATTCAATCAAAAAGCGAGAAATCTGCTGCTGCAGACTCTCGCTTTCCAACTTATTTTTATAAACTACTACTATTTAATTAATCACAATCTCTTCTTCCTGGGAAATCGGTTTTCTAAACACGATCTTCCCGTCGAAAATATCCATCACTACCGTCAGTGAAGTATCCAATGTTCCAGCCAATAAAGCTTTAGACAATTCATTCAACACTTGTTTTTGAATCACACGTTTCACCGGTCGCGCTCCGAAATGGGGGTCATAACCGGCTTCAACCAAATGTTCTTTTGCCTCTTCGGTCATATGCATCTTGATTCCTTTGCCAAGTAACATGTGTTTCAACTGATTCAACTGTAATTGAACGATCTGTTTCACATAACGCTTGTTCAAAGGTGTGAAAATGATGGTTTCATCAATACGGTTCAAGAACTCCGGACGAATAGTTTGTCTGAGCAATTCCAACACTTTGAATTTCGCTTTGTCCATCGCTTCGTGCAGATTCTCTTCTTTCACTCCGTCGAAACTTTCCTGAATCAGGTGAGATCCTAAATTCGAAGTCATGATGATGATCGTATTCTTGAAATTCACCGTCCGACCTTTGTTATCAGTCAAGCGACCATCATCCAACACCTGAAGTAAAATATTGAATACATCCGGATGCGCTTTTTCGATTTCGTCCAATAACACGATAGAGTAGGGTCTTCTGCGAACAGCTTCTGTCAATTGCCCACCTTCATCGTAACCAACATATCCCGGAGGCGCTCCGACTAATCTACTTACGCTGTGTTTTTCCTGGTATTCGGACATATCGATTCGTGTCATCGCATTTTCATCGTTAAACAAGAAATCTGCGAGTGCCTTTGCAAGCTCTGTTTTACCAACTCCTGTCGGACCAAGGAAGATGAACGAGCCGATTGGCTTGCGCATATCCTGTAAACCAGCCCTGCTTCTTCTCACAGCATCCGAAATGGCTTCAATTGCTTCTTCCTGACCAACTACGCGTTTTCCTAATTCGTCTTCCAATCGAAGTAACTTGGAAACCTCGCTTTCAATCATTTTTGAAATCGGAATCCCTGTCCACTTGGAGACAACGTCTGCAATCTCTTCCACATCCACTTCTTCCTTGATCAGTTTGGAATTCGCCTGCATTTCGATCAGTTTCTTTTTAGCCTCTTCCAATTGGATCTCAGCCTCCTTGATTCTTCCATATCGGATCTCAGCAACTTTTCCATAATCTCCTGAACGTTCTGCCTGATCGGCTTCGAGTTTCAGATTTTCAATCAATTCCTTGGTCTTCTGAACCCCGTCCACGATGTCTTTTTCAGCTTGCCATTTGGCATTGAATGCATTTCGTTGTTCTTCAAGTGTAGAAAGCTCTTTACCTAAAACTTCCAGTTTTTTGGTGTCATTTTCCCGCTTGATAGCTTCCCGCTCGATTTCCAATTGCATGATACGGCGTTCCAATTCATCCAATTCTTCCGGTTTCGAATTGATTTCCATGCGCAATTTGGAAGCCGCCTCGTCGATCAGATCGATTGCCTTATCGGGTAAATGGCGTTCAGTGATATAACGTTGGGATAATTCAACCGCTGCAATAATTGCTGCATCCTTGATTAGGACTTTGTGGTGATTCTCGTATTTTTCTTTGATTCCGCGCAAAATTGAAATTGCATCTTCTGTGTCCGGTTCATCTACCAGAACGGGTTGAAAACGACGTACCAATGCCTTGTCTTTCTCGAAGTATTTTTGATACTCATTTAAAGTTGTTGCTCCAACAGCTCTTAGTTCACCTCGTGCCAAGGCTGGTTTCAAAATATTTGCGGCATCCATAGCTCCTTCGCCACCACCGGCTCCAACCAGGGTATGAATCTCGTCGATAAACAAAATGATTTCGCCATCTGCACTGGTCACTTCTTTCACAACTGATTTCAATCGCTCTTCGAATTCACCTTTGTATTTTGCTCCGGCAACCAGGGAACCCATATCCAAACTATAGACAATTTTAGATTTCAGGTTTTCGGGAACGTCACCGTCAATGATCCGATGTGCAATCCCTTCTGCAATGGCTGTTTTACCAACTCCGGGTTCCCCGATCAAAATGGGATTGTTCTTCGTTCGCCGCGTAAGGATCTGAAGAACACGACGAATTTCATCGTCCCGTCCGATAACTGGGTCCAATTTTCCTTCTCTAGCTAATTCGTTCAGGTTTTTCGCATACTTTTCCAACGATTTGTATGTTCCTTCCTGTTGGTTGGAAGTAATTTTCTCCCCGTTTCTTAAATCCATAATGTCTTTTATAACCTTTTTCTTGTCTAATTTTGCATCTCTCAATAATTGGCCGATCTGATCTTTCGAATCAATCAGAGCAAGCAGGAGCATTTCAACGGTCGCGTATTCATCTCCATTTTCTTTCGCAATTCTCAATGCCAACTGAAGTGTTTCCTGGGCCTTGGGTGAAAGGTAGATTTGTCCGCCGGAAACCTTACTTTGACTTTCCAAAATGCGGTCCAGGGCAAGTTCTATATTTTGCTGATTTACCTGAGATTGTTTAAATAAATAAGGAATCACATCCGCGTCCTTGAGGAAGATTCCTTTTAACAAGTGTGCATTCTCGATAGCTTGATGCCCTTCTGTCTGAGCATACTCTTGAGCTGCCTGGATGACCTCTTGTGTTTTGATTGTAAATTGATTGCTATCCATTTTTGTTCTTTAGACCCCGACGTTCACAAGTGAAGTCGGGATTGTTTCACTCCTTTGGTCAAATCATGAACCAAATCAGTTTTCCGGATGATTTCAAGACAAAACGACAGTTTGAGAAAAATCAAACGGACAAAATGGCATTATTCATTCTTTTGAAAAGCTGATTTTAATAGTAATTTAGCGAAAAAATGTGTCAATGTCTAAAATCAAAGAAACTTACAAAAAGCTCTATCCGTATTTTGTGGATGTGTGGCAATACATTGTGATCATTGTTATTTTCATCATTGCGGCGATTTTTATATTGTAACCGTCAAAGCGCCCGGATCAAGATGAAAAAATCTGTAAAAAAAGGAGTGTAGTTTTCCGTTGCAAGTAGTTTGTTTTGTTGAATACCTGAAGTACGGGAATCGCCGCTTTCCAGGTTAACAAATGTACTTTGCATGTTCAGCTTTTGATAGGTTTTCAAGTAATAAATCTGTGCAGAGAGAATGCGGGAAACACCACGTTTTTGCTCATAGTTATGAAGCAGCGTCGCATCAACCGGAAGACAGCTTCCACCTTCGTTCGTGAATTGTAATTGTTCTATGTAAGAACTATAAAGCGAATATTCATTGAGAGCATCTGTTCCCAGTTTTGCTACGGAATCAGCTTCGATAATGATCGGGACAAATCCATTTTTTGCACAGAGGGTTCGGATCATCAGCAGGAAGTTTTTCTGTGCCCTGTCGATTTCCCAATCGGGAAGTGTTTTTTCAGAAAACAGCATCACTTTAGGATCAATAACCAGAATGTTTTTCTGAATGAGCGGTAACGAAGCTTGCTTTTTGGTTTGTTCGTTTCTTATCTGGTTTTGCTCTTTTGGACTGAGCAAATTAAATGCCTTTAATGCTGCTTCTATTGAATCATTGGATGCTTTGTATCGTTTGAAATCTACCAGGAATAATGAATCCCGGATGATATCGGAAAGAGAATAGGATGCATAATCTGTGGAATCAAACTGAATGATAGCAGTTACCGATCGTTTTTCCTTGATCCTGCTGTATTTGTCACCGGTTGCATTTTCCAAAGTATCTTTCACTTTTGGAGCATTCTTCTGTTCGTTGGCTTTGACAATTGCAGCCGTAGCTGCCTGGTGATAATTAAGCGGTTGAAGCTTGGAAAGATTGAAATAACTTTTACTGCTTAATTCACGGACGTAATTATCATAGGTCGTAACAAGAAACGGATCATCCGGGTAGTTTGTTTTCAAATCGTACAGTATTCGCAGTCCGATAGCTGATAGTTCCATCCTTTTGGATTGTTTGAGAAATTGGTGTAATTTGGATGATTCACCCTCCACTTTGGGATTGTCGAATCGGTTATGAATGATATTTCCGGTTTGTAGAATCGATAACCAGGAAACTGCTTTCATATGGCGTAAGAAAGTGTTTTTAGGATAACGCTGTTCGAGAAGAAAGATGGAATAGAGCGCATTAAAAACATTTCCCTGAACAAGGTTAATCCGAACATCTTCAAAACGGCAGGTATTCACTACATCATGAAATCCTTTTTCATCCAGGAGAAATTTGACTTCTCCCCATTTGGGGTAAGTTTCCAGCAAACTTAATATGGAATCTTTCCTTTTTTTGATATTCGGATGGGTATGGTATCGGTCGTCATAATCTTCCCTTGCTGTGATCTCCCTTATTTCCTTGTCGATCCGTTTCTCTGGAATATACAGTTGTTCGGTATTAAAGTAATCGTTCGGTAAAGTGATCTCATCGAAAGGTAAATAAGAATACATCAGGATGTCGAAGGTCCCGATCAATTCCCTGGACGAATATCCTAATTGATAATATCTTTTGATTGCCAACTGGTCTGCCTCAAATTCGAGTTCCTTAGAGAATTGGCTTAGTTTAAGTATCTCATCCCGTTTCCTTTTCTTTCCTGTCTTTTTAAAATTGAGGTATTCATTGTAGGCATGATTCTTTTCAAAGTGAGCAATTTCATGGGATAAAATAAAAGCCAATTGCGCTTCGGAAGATAGTTGGGAGATGAGGCCGGTTGTTACGAAGATAATTCCGGGTGCAGTAGAAAATGCATTTACTTCATTCGACTTGATCGTGTAGAATCGCAATTTCTTCAGAAGATCGGGTTCTTCCTTGAGTAATTGGGAAGCAACACTTTGCACGTAAAGAGAAATTTGATCTCCGTAAATGATATTCCCTGAATACAAGGCCTCTTCCAGTTCGGAATGTACCTCGGTCCAATATTCCATGGCTTCTGTTTCGGAAGCAAATGAAAGTTTCGACGTTTCAAGCTCCTTTTTTACTTTCTCGGAAACCGATGCCTTGAAATCAAAGGGCATTTCTCCCTGGCATAATAAGGTCTGGTAATTTTCGAAATTGGCCTGGGACCAACCATTCGGGCTGGAAATACTGAAAATAATAGTAAGACTTAGGAGAATAAACTTAGTTGACAGTTGGATCATTTTGAAACGTATTTCTTAAGGGGCAAAAATACACAATATTCTAAACCCGGCTAAATGAGGGATGCAATCGATAACGCATTGCTAATTGAATAGAATCCTTATTTTTGTTCAAAAGTAAAAAGCGTTGGAAAATCAACTTGAATTATCGATAGTAGTTCCCTTATTTAATGAAGTAGAGTCTTTACCGGAGCTACATGCATGGATCAAGCGTGTATTGAATGACCATAAATTGTCTTATGAAATTATTTTCATAGATGACGGAAGTAAGGACGGTTCCTGGAAAGCAATTGAATTATTAAAGTTGGAGGATTCCAATGTTCGGGGCATTAAATTCCAACGCAATTACGGTAAATCGGCTGCATTGCACACTGGTTTTCAAGCAGCTTTGGGTAAAGTTGTGGTTACAATGGATGCGGATTTACAGGATTCTCCGGATGAACTTCCTGAGTTGCACCGGATGATCATCGAAGAAGATTTTGATGTTGTTTCCGGATGGAAGAAAAAACGCTACGATCCGGTTACGAAAACAATACCGACGAAATTATACAACTGGGCCGCACGCCGAATGACCGGAATTCACTTACATGATTTCAATTGTGGGTTGAAGGCTTATAAAAATGCGGTGGTTAAAAGTATTGAGCTGTATGGCGACATGCATCGCTATATTCCACCATTGGCTAAGTTTGCCGGTTTCAACAAGATCGGTGAAAAGGTAGTGATTCACCAGGCCAGAAAATACGGAACAACCAAATTCGGATTGAATCGCTTTTTGAATGGACCATTGGATCTGATGACCATGGTTTTCATGGGGAAATTCGGTAAGAAACCGATGCATTTTTTCGGAGCGATCGGAGCTTTGCTTTTCATCATTGGATTCGGACTTGCAGCTTATTTGATAATCGACAAATTGTTTGTTCATTCAACAGCGATCAGAGTGGCTCAGCGCACAGAGTTCTTTGTTGGGATTACGGCAATGATCATGGGAGTTCAATTCTTTTTAGCCGGATTTTTAGCTGAATTGGTAGGACGTAATTCTTCTACACGCAATCATTACCTGATAGAAACTGAAATCTAAGATCTCAATGAAAGATTGGCATTTGGACCATTCGTGGACACTCTTCCTGGACCGGGATGGAGTAATCAATGAACGGATAATGGATAATTACGTCAAGCATAGAAGTGAGTTTATTTTACTTCCCGGAGTTGCGACTTCCATTGCAAAGGCAAATAAGTTATTTTCACACGTTTTTGTGGTCACCAATCAGCAAGGAATCGGTAAGAAATTAATGACTGAGCGTAACCTTTTGGATATTCACGCTTATTGTAGTGAATTACTGAAGACTGAAAACGCATTCATCGACAAATACTTTTTTGCCCCTGATCTGGCTTCCGATAATTCAAATTTAAGAAAACCGAATTCGGGAATGGCTCTTGCTGCAAAACAGGAATTTCCAACAATTGATTTTCAAAAATCGATCATGGTTGGTGATTCGGATTCAGACATCGAATTTGGCAAGAAACTTGGAATGAAGACCGTGTTTATCGGACACAACCATGTTCTGGAACACGAAACTGCTGATTTAACCTGTGATTCCCTGGAATCATTTATAAACTTATTGGATTATGATAGTTAGGATCATTTTTGTTGTATTGTTTTTTGTCGCTCCAATGAGCTGGGGTCAGTCTGTTAATCAAAAAGACACACAAGGGAGAAAACAGGGGGTTTGGCAAAAGACTTATCCGAAATCCCGGGCTTTTGAATATAAGGGACAATTCAAGGATGATAAACCGGTTGGGACCTTCTATTACTATTACGTTTCTACAAAGAAAAAAGCAGTCATCGTACATGATGAAAAAACAGGACGTTCCAGCGCGGTGATGTACCATGAAAATGGTGTCCTGATGGCGAAAGGGATCTTCAGGAACCAGGAAAAAGACAGTATTTGGGAATGTTATGGGCCATCCGGACGATTGAGTACCAAAGAAACCTATTCAAAAGGGAAGCTGAACGGAAACCAGACAGTTTACTATGTATTTGAAGATCCAAGTGATAAACGTGTCATTGTCGCTAAAGTGACGCCTTATAAAATGGGAGTAATCAACGGAGATGTGATTGAGTACTTTGATACCGGAGTAATCAAAAGTAAAGTGACTTACATCAACGGTAAGAAGGAAGGCGTAGCTGTAACGAATCACCCGAACGGGAAAGTGATGATCACGGAACGTTTTAAGGGTGGGATTCAGCATGGATGGCAATCTGCCCACGACCAAACTGGAAAAGAGACAGGTAAGCAATATTACCGTTATGGAAAACGGATCGAAGGCAAGGAGCTAGAATCTCATTTGAAGCAATGTAAAGCCAAAGGAATCAACCCGAACGGGTAATCCTTCAATTGAATATTCGGTTTGAACAATTTGACGAATGTGAACCATCTTTTTTTGTAATTTCAATCCGTGATTAGAAAATTCGGAACCATAGCACTTACTATTTCATGTTTACTTGCTCTTCTTGCAACGAATTCGTGTAAGAAGGACGACACCTTTGACATGCAATATGACTACTTCCCATTGAGTGAAGGTCGGTATATTGTTTATTCCGTTCATGAGATTTTGGTTGATCAACAGCTCCAGCAAAAAGACACCTTTGATTATTTCATAAAAACACTGGTAGGCGATACTGTAATGGATAATTCAGGCAGGATTGCAAGAGAGTTTCAACGGTATTATAGCCCAAATGCAAACGGACCCTGGACTTTTCATGATATGTGGACGGCAATCATTGACGGTGGCAGAGCGGAATTGGTTGAAGAGAACAACCGAACAATCAAACTGGTTTTTGCTCCGAGTGAAGATGACGAATGGGACATGAACGTATACAACACACTTGGTCAAATGGATTGCTATTATTCCAATATAAATTCATCCTATTCAGTAAACGGGACTGAATTTTCGACTACGGTCACTGTTGAACAGGAAGACTTCAGTTCGTTCATTGATTCGCGCAGAAAATATGAAGTCTATGCCAAAGGAGTAGGGATGATCCACAAATATTTCAGGGATTTCATCA
>Ga0247691_1000269_pt1 | contig 11589 bp, 6 predicted proteins | sample CNK32_metaG_FD_182721 | JGI IMG/M metagenome (GOLD analysis project Ga0247691, IMG submission 182721) | Soil microbial communities from Purdue University Martell Research Forest, Indiana, United States - CNK32 | ecosystem: Environmental > Terrestrial > Soil > Temperate forest > Bulk soil | place...
CGCGATGTTTGAAGTGGGCATGTGCGTGATGACCTACACCACGGTTCTCTTCCTCGAATTTTTGCCGAATGTGCTGGAACGCTTCCACCTGACCTGGCCGTTGAAGGTGGTTAAGGCGGTCATGCCTGTGTTGATCGTCGCGGGCATCCTGCTCTCCACTCTGCACCAGAGCTCGCTTGGCTCGCTCTATCTGATTATGCCCAGCAAGATGCATCCCTTCTGGTATTCGCCGGCGCTGCCGTTCTTCTTCTTTGGTTCGGCGATCGCCGTCGGCCTGGCGATGACCATCTTCGAGTCCGTGCAGAGTGCAAAGGCGTTTGGCAGGCACCTCGAACTCCCGGTGCTCGTGGAACTCGGAGGCGCGCTGCTTGTGGCACTTTGGGTCAACGCCCTGCTGCGCTTCGAGGATTTCTTCCATCGCGGCATGCTGAGCAAGATCATTCAGCCGAGTTATGAAGCGTACTTCCTCTGGTTGGAACTTCTGCTGGCGTTCGTGATTCCCATAACCATGTTGAGCTTTAAGAAGGTCCGGCTATCGTCGAACGGCCTCTATCTGGCCTCGCTGAGCGCGATTCTCGGTTTCGTCACAAACCGGCTCAACATCAGTATCACCGGCTTCGAATCCTGGGCGGGCCACCACTTTGTTCCCAAGTGGACCGAACTGATGATTACCGTAAGCATTATCGCCATGGGCTTTTTCATCTTCGCAGTCGCTGTGAAATACCTGCCGATCTTCGAACATGAAACGGCCGTGGGAGCCGTCGAAGAACCGAAGCTGATTCGAGCTGAGATACCCAAGCCTTCCCATGTCGCAACCTGACACCAATTCGATGTCCGCAGGGCGGTGGAGTGCGAGTTGGAAAAAACTCTGGGGGACGCTTAGCGCCAAAATCTTGGTGCTCCTCGGGTTGTCCATGGCTGTTGTTTTCGGCCTTCTGGGCTATCTGAACATCCAACTCCACCGCCGGCATCTGGAACGCGCTGCCGAAGCCGAAGCCGCGCGCATGAGCAGCGTCATCCTGCGCAACACTTCCTACTACATGCTGCGCAACCAGCGCGACGGCCTCTACCACATCATCACCGACCTCGCGAACGAGCCCGGCGTCCTTCGCATTCGCATCATCAACGAAGAGGGCCGCGTCAGCTATTCGTCGGACACCGAAGAGATTGGCAGGATAGTTCAGGGAGACCTGAACTCGATTGCTGTCGCGCAGGAAGGGAATCGTTCCCCTGGCATTCCGGCCGTCAGACGCCAATCCATTCGTACGTATCGTGCCTCGGACGGCGAACGAGCCCTGGCCGTCACCAACCCGATTGAAAATTCTTCCCAATGCGCTTCCGTCGCATGCCACGCTCATCCCGCCGCGATCAAGACCCTGGGCTTCCTGGACATGAACGTTTCCCTCGCCACCACCGAAAAAAATGTCGCCGAAAGCCAGCGCCTCGTCTGGCTGTACACCATACTCGCCGTCTTCGGCGTCGCTCTTTTAAACGCCGGTTTCGTGCGTCACACCCTGCACGGTCCGCTTTCCGAGTTGATCAAGGGAACGGAGCACCTTGGCGCCGGCCATCTGGGCTATCAGATCAAACTGAATTCCAGCCAGGATGAATTGGCGGAGGTCGCGAAGTCGTTCAACACCATGAGTCATCAGCTCCAGGAAGCCCGAAACGAAATCCATGCCTGGGCGCATACGCTTGAAGACCGCGTCGAGCAGAAAACCCGCGAGCTTACGGGTGCACACGAGGAGATGTCCCGGGTGGAGCGCATGGCTTCCATCGGCAAACTAGCCGCGGTCGTTGCCCACGAAATCAACAACCCTCTAGCTGGAATTCTTACTTATGCCAAATTGCTGAAAAAGCGCGCTGGCAAGGAGGCTTCCGTAAACACCGAGAATGTTGAAATGCTCGATCTGATCGAATCTGAAAGTCGCCGCTGCGGTGAAATCGTCAGGAACTTGATGACCTTCGGACGCCCTTCCTCGATGAACTACGAACCCGCCGACCTGAATTCCGTCATCGATCGTTGCGTCCGCCTTGTGCAGCATCAACTGGATCTGAAAAACATCGAGTTGCACCTTAACCTCGCCAGCGATCTGGCCTCTGTACGCTGCGACCCCGGCCAGATCGAACAAGTCCTTCTGGCCCTGGTAATGAACGCCATCGACGCCCTGCCCAACGGCGGAACTCTTACTCTTGCCACGCACAAAGCACCCGCCGGCACCGACGTGCAAGTGGAAGTCCGCGATGACGGCGTGGGCATGCCGCCCGAAATTCTGAAAAATATGTTCGAACCGTTTTTTACCACCAAGGAACGCGGCCGCGGTTTGGGCCTGGGTCTTGCCATCAGCCGGCAGATTGTTGAGCGCCACCAGGGCCGGATCGAAGTGAAATCCGAACCCGGGAAGGGAACTCTATTCACAATCACCTTGCCGATGCAGGGAAGAATTGCGCAGACCACCAGCCCGGTGGCCGTTGCGGGATGAGGAGTGAAGCTCATGTCCACAAAATCAAAATTGCTTGTCGTTGACGACGAACTAATTGTCCGCGACTCACTCGACAAATGGTTTCGTGAAGAAGGCTATGATGTCGCTGTCGCCGACAGCGCCCAGGAAGCTTTGGCCAAAATGGCGGCCGGCCGCTTTGACCTCGCCCTTGTCGACATCAAGATGCCCGGCGTCGACGGCGTCGAGCTGCAGAAGCGCATGCACGATATCGATCCGGACATGCTCGTTATCATCATGACCGGCTACGCTTCGGTCGAAACCGCGGTCACTGCGTTAAAAAACGGCGCCTATGATTACGTTTCCAAACCTTTTGATCCCGACGACATGGCTCACACGGTCCACAACGCCCTGGCCCACAAACGCGTGGAAAAAGAAAATGTCCGCCTCCGGGAAACCGTCGCCTCCGTCGCGCGTCCCCAGGAAATGATTGGGCAAAGTCCCGCAATGATTCGCGTTTTCGAAGCCATTCAGACTGTCGGTCCCACGGACGCAACCGTCCTCATCACCGGCGAAAGCGGCACCGGCAAGGAACTTTGCGCCCGCGCCATCCACGCTGCCAGTCCCCGCCACTACAATCCGCTAGTGGTGATTCACTGTGGCGCGCTTGCGGAAACGCTCCTTGAAAGCGAACTCTTCGGCCACGAAAAGGGCGCGTTCACGGGCGCGCAATACCGCAAAAAGGGCAGCTTCGAAGTCGCCGACGGCGGAACGGTTTTTCTCGACGAAATCGGCGACATCAGCCTGAAAACGCAAAGCGACCTCCTTCGCGTGTTGCAGGAGCACGAAATCACGCGTGTCGGCAGCTCCCATCCCATTCACGTGGATTTTCGCTGCATCGCCGCCACCAACAAGGATCTGCACCAGCTTGTCGAAGAAGGCCGATTCCGCCCTGATCTTTTCTATCGTCTCAACGTTTTCCCGCTTCACCTGCCCGCGCTTCGAGAGCGGAAGGGTGAAATCCCCATCCTCGTGGACCACTTCGTTCGCAAATTCTCCGCCTCGATGAACAAGAAGATCACCCGCGTTTCCCCCGCAGCCATGGCCCTGCTTGACCGCTACCAGTGGCCGGGTAACATTCGTGAACTCGAAAACGCCATTGAACGCGCCATGGTCGTCGCCCAGGAGCCGGAACTTCGCGAAGAAGATTTCGCTTTGCGCATGCCCGTCCCAGAACATACCCCGCGCACCTTGGAGGACATGGAGAAAGTTCACATCCTCTCGGTGCTCGAGGAGTGCAAAGGGAATCAGACGGTCGCTGCCGAGGTGTTGGATATCGACCGCGTGACGCTCCACAATAAGCTGAAAAAATATGGCTGGAAACGAGTGACGGCGGATGCTCTGTGAAACGTATTCAGCTACTGCCGATGGGCTCCGTCGACCCGGATCTCCTCTCTGACCTCGCCACGGGCCTGGTCAAGGAATTCGCGATTCCCTGTGAACTCCTTACGCCCATCGGCGAGCCCGCGCACGCTTTTAACGTTACCCGCCAACAATATTCGTCCACGGAAATTCTCGCCTCCCTCGCCCAGCGCAAGACCCCCGATACCTGGCGCCTTCTCGCGGTCACCAGTCTTGACCTCTACATTCCGATTCTTACGTTTGTGTTTGGAGAAGCACAGATGGGAGGAAGCTCTGCGGTGGTTTCACTCCACCGCATGCGGGAGGAATACTACGGCCTGCCGCCGAATATTCTTCTATTGCGGGAACGCTTGCTGAAAGAATGCATCCACGAACTGGGGCATACGCTGAATCTCTCGCATTGTGAAGACTACCAGTGTGCGATGTCGCGCTCACACGGTGTCGAATGGATCGACCTGAAGAACGCCAGTTTCTGCCGCGCCTGCCATGCCGCCATCCCCACGCGCGACGCGTTGAAACTCCAAAGCCAGCCGCTGCCGGTCACCAGTTCAAAAATCCACTAGGGCACTTGTTACGCAGCCACCTCATCGCGCGCCTTTTTGCGCGGCACAACGCTCCGCACCACCACATACAGCATCGGAATAAACAATAGATTCAACGAAGTGGCTGCAATCATTCCGCCGAACACTGTCGTCCCCACCGACACCCGGCCCACCGCGCCCGCCCCACTCGCCAGCATCAGCGGCACCACACCCAGGATAAACGCCAGCGATGTCATCAGAATCGGGCGCAACCGAATTCGCGCCGCTTCGATCGCCGCATCCACGGTGCTCAGCCCGTCGTCCTGCAACTGCTCCGCGAACTCTACAATCAAAATCGCATTCTTGCTCGCCAGCCCGATCAGCATCACCAGGCCGATTTGCGCATAAACGTCATTGCTCAGGCCCCGCAGCGCAATCGCTCCCAGCGCTCCCAACAATGCCACCGGCACTCCAAGCAAAACAATGAACGGCAGCACGTAGCTCTCATACTGCGCGGCCAGCGTCAGGTACACGAAGATGAGCCCCAACCCAAAGAGGATCGCCGCTTTTCCGCCCGACTCGATCTCCTCCAGCGAAAGCCCGCTCCATTCAAACGTCATCCCGCGCGGCAGCGTCTTCTTCGCGATCTCCTCCATCGCCGTCAGTCCCTGCCCGGAACTCAGCCCGGGCATCGCCGATCCGTTAATTTCCGCCGACCGGAACAAATTGTAATGCGTGATCACCTGCGGATTCGCCGTCTGCTCGATTTGCACGATATTGTCCATCGGCACCATTTTCCCGGTGTCCGACCTCAGGTAGTAGCCGCGCATGTCTTTCGCTTCCGAACGGAATTTCTGGTCCGCCTGCAGATACACGCGGTACGAGCGGTTGTTGAAATCAAAGTCGTTCACGTACACGGAGCCCATGAACACTTCCAGCGCGTCCGTCACCTGGCTGAACGGCACTTGCAGGCTTTTGGCCTTTTCGCGGTCGATCTTCACCAGCACCTGCGGATCGTTCGCCGTGAAGCTGCTGAAGAGCCCGGTCACTTTGCCGCTCGCGTTCCCCGTGCTCACCACCTGATTCGCCCGGTCTGCCAGAGTCTGCAGCGTGTTGCGACCCAGGTCTTCCACCTCAAACGTAAACCCGCCGAACTGCCCCAAGCCCTCCACCGCGGGCGGACTGAACGGAATCACCAACCCGCCAGGGATTGCGGCCAGCGGTCCGCGCAATTTTTCCACCACATCGGGTCCGCGATGCCCCGGTCCCTTACGGTCTTTAAACTCCGCCAGGTTCAGAAAAACCATTCCGCGGTTCGACGCGTTTCCGCTGAAGCTGAATCCCACCACCGTAAAAGCCCCGGTGATTTCCGGGAAGTGCGATACCGCCTCTTCCACCTTGGCGCACACTGCCTGCGTGTAGCCCAGTGAAGCTCCCTGCGGCGTTTGTACCGCCACAATCAAGTAGCCCTGGTCATCCTGGGGGATGAATCCTTGCGGTATCCGCGTATAGAGGAATGCCGCCCCTCCCAGCACCCCCGCAAACGCCAGCAAAGCGGGCACACGGTGTTCCACCACCTGGCGAACCGTGTTGCGATAGAAGGCTGCGCCGGCTTCGAATGTCCGGTTGAAAACGCGAAAGAATGCCCCCTGCGCCCGTTCCCGGTGATGCCCCAGGAAGATCGCGGAGAGCGCCGGGGTCAGTGTCAGCGCATTGAAAGCTGAAATCGAAACCGAAAACGCAATCGTCAACGCGAACTGACGAAACAATATACCCGTCGTCCCCGGAAACAACGCCACCGGCACGAACACCGATACCAGCACCAGCGACGTCGCCACCACCGCCCCTGCCACTTCCTTCATTGCCACGCTCGCGGCGTTGTGCGGTTCGGAAATCCCCTCGGTAATGTGCCGCTCCACGTTCTCAATCACCACGATGGCGTCGTCAACCACCAGTCCCGTCGCCAGGGTAATTCCAAACAGCGTCAGGGTATTTATCGAAAAGCCCAGCAGCTTCACGAAAATGAATGTCCCGATCAAGGAAACCGGAATGGTGGCCGCCGGAATAAATGTGCTGCGAAAATCCTGCAGGAAGATGTAAATCACCAGCACGACCAGGACGATCGCCTCCAGCAGCGTAATCAGCACGTCACGGATCGATTCCCCGATCACCGTCGTCGAGTCGAAGGCCTCCGCATACTGCAGCCCCGGCGGGAAATTCTTCGAGAGGCGTTTCAATTCCGCCTTGGCCCCGCGATCCACTTCCAGCGCGTTGGCCCCGGGAAGTTGTGTGATGGCAAGGCCCACCGCTTCGTGCCCGTTGAATCGCAACACGGAGCTGTAATCTTCCGCTCCGAGTTCAGCTCGACCGACGTCCTTCACGCGCACCAGCGTTCCGTCGGTCCCGGTTTTCAGGATGATGTTTTCAAACTCTTTCGGCTCGGAAAGCCGGCCAATCGCCCGCACGCTGATCTGGTAGTCCTGCTGCGAATTGGAAGGCGGTTGCCCCAGCTGGCCTGCGGCCACCTGCACGTTCTGCTCGTTCAGCGCGTTCAAGACATTCGTTGCGCTTAGTCCGCGCTGCGCTAGCCGCTCCGGGTCCAGCCAAAGGCGCATGGCGTATTTGCGCTCGCCAAAAATAATCGCGTCGCCCACGCCTTTCACGCGCTTCATCGCGTCGCGCACGTAAACGTCCAGGTAGTTGCTCAGGAACAGGCTGTCGTATTGCCCATGGTCGGAATAGACGCCCGCCGCATACACAAACCCGCCGGTTTGCTTGGTGATGATGATCCCGGTGTTTTTCACACTGTTGGGAAGGCGTCCCAACGCCTGGTTTACGCGGTTTTGCACGTCCACCGAAGCCAGGTCGACGTCCCGCGTTACGTCAAAGGTCGCGACGATGGTGCTGGAGCCGTCGTTCCCGCTCGACGACGTGATGTACTTCATCCCCGGCGATCCGTTGATGGCCTGCTCCAGCGGAATCGTCACCGCTGTCTCTACCGCCTGGGCGTTTGCGCCGATATACGAACTGCTCACCGCCACCTGCGGCGGCGCAAGCTGCGGGAACTGCGACACCGGCAGGGTGGGAATTGCAATTGCGCCGCCCAGTACGATCAGCAGCGCGCATACCGTCGCAAACACCGGCCGCCGGATAAAGAAATCGACAAACAAATCCGTTTCTCTCTTTCCCTACTTAGCGTTGATTGCTAACCGCACTTCGAAGAAACTGGGCAAGCTGGCCGCCGAAACTCGTCGTTGTGCTGCGGCATCCGGCCAAGCCGTCATCCCGAACTCGCAATTCTTTCGATTGAGGAATCTGATTTGTCTTGGCTCTTTATTTTCCGGTCTTCGGCGCGCCCTCCGCCATTGGCGCTGGCGTTTGGATCTGCTCGCTCACTGGCGCTCCGTCCTGCAGGAATTGCGTCCCGGAAACGATCAGGTGCTCCCCAGGTTTCAGCCCGTCCAGCACGGCGTAATCGTTACCGATAATCTCGCCCACCTTCACCCCGCGCTGCCGCGCAACCGTTCCTTTGCTTTCCTTTTCCGCCACGAACACAAAAAACTGTCCGTTGATGCGCGTCACCGCCAGCACCGGCGCAACCGGCCCAGCCGCGTTTCCCCACACCACGCGGGCGCGCACCTGCTGCGCGATCCGCAGATTCGCCCGGGAATTCGGCACCGCTGCCTTCGCCAGCACCGTCTGCGTCTCGGGGTCAACCTGCGGCGAAATAAAGGTCACCTGTGTTTCAGTCCGTACACTTCCCGCTTCGTCCAGCAGCTTCACCGGCAATCCAAGCCGCAAATCCTTCGCCCGCGCCGCTGGAATATAGACATACGCTTCCAGCGCCCCTGGCTCGTCCACTGTCGTCAGCAATGTCGACACAATCACCCGGTCGCCCACGCGCACAGGAATGTCGCCCACAATCCCGTCCATCGGCGAGCTCACCTTGTAATACCGTAGTTCCACCTTCTGCTGCTCCACCTGGTGCTCCAGCGACCTCAGTTGCGCCACCGCGGTGTCATAGTTCGTCTGCGCGTTGTCCAGGTCCGATTTCGCAATCACCCCGGCTTCCGCCAGTTTTTTCGCCCGTTCCAGATTCACGCGCGACAGATTTACCGCGGACTCTTGCGCCAGCCGCGTTGCTTCCTGGCTGCTTACCGTCGCTTCCTGCTTCAGCGGGTCGATCTGCAGCAGCGCCGCGCCTGCCGAAACATGGTCGCCGGACTTCACAAATATCTTCGTGATGTACCCTTCAACCTGCGGGTTGATGGTTGCCGAATGCCGCGACTTCATCAGCGCCAGATATTCCGTCGTCTCCGCAATTGGTTTAGCTTCCACCAGTTCTACCTGAACGGGCGTAGCTGGTACCGCCCCGCCCTCGCCGCTGGCGCTGACGGAAGCGGATTTTGCCCCACAGCCAGTCACACCAAAAGCTGCCAGGCACGCCACCGCCGCGCAGGCCATGGCCGTCCTTAATCCAGCTGGTTTTCTGATACCGAGGGTCATCTGTTCACACCGGCGCCGGCTGCGCAGCTATTCATCTTACGTCAACGAAGCCTGAATCGAAACGCCAAACCATCTGCCCATTGGACGCGGCAGGATCACGTTCGTTTAGCGAACCTTAGGAGGGAATTGTCGAGTTGCGGCGGCCACCTCCCACCTTGCTGTACGCAGGAAGCGGCCGGTCCATTACAGTCCTGGCAAAATTCTCAATACATATCCGAGGGGTCAATCTTCTTCCCCGAGAGCCCCAGCTGCAAAACTTCAATGTTTTCCGGCCGGTCAAACACCTTCCCCGGAAACAGCCGCTTCACAATTACGCGGAATCCCCCAAACGCAATCCCGATCCCCGTGGCCACTCCCAGGAACAATCCCGTGAACAGAAAGATCTTGTACATGATCAGCATGATCGGCGGGTCAGTCGCCTGCTGTCCGCGCTCGTTCCAGGTCACCTGCGTTTCGTAGTTCACCGCATCGCGCATTGCCCGCGCATATTCCGCCGAACTCGCCGCAAACACCAGCGACAGTAGCGAAGCCTTCCGTTCGACCGTCACGCCTGCGCTCTTCGCCGCTTCCGGCAATGCCAACTCCACATGGTGCCGGTGCTGCTCCGCAAGTTGCGGTGTGGGGTAGTCCAGTAAAACCAGCACCCCGCTCCCATGCTGCCCATGATAGTTGGCCAGCATCGCCTCCGCGCCATTCTGAAATCCCACGGCGTCGATCAGGTCTTTTGACACTTCCTGGCCCAGTGAACCCATCGCCGCACGGAATCCGTCCGGTCCCAGCGCATATTTTTCCGATCCGAATGTCCGTCCGCGCTCCGGCAGATAGTTCTTCACCGGCGGCAGCGGCGTCTGATCCGATTTCGCCCGCAGAGCCGCCAGCAACTCCGGCAGTCCATCCGATTTTGCCCCTGGAGAAATCTCCGCCTGCACCACGATGTTGCCCACCTGGAAGCGCGCGTCTTTGCCATCTCCCGCGGAATCGCCGCCCGGGCCGGATGCTTTCATTCCCGGCGCCAGCAAAAATGTGTAGAGCTCAAACGCGCTGCTCGGATCGCGCGAAACAAACACCCTTAGCGAAATCTCATCCGCGCCATTCTTATAGGCGCGCTGCTCAATCCTGCTCACTCCAGCCTCGGAAAGAACGCTCTCAGCGCCCGGCCATTTCGACCCCGCCGCCTTAAGTTCCTGCGCCTGTAGCGTCTTCGACGGCGCTTCCGCCTGCCAGGGTCCGAATTGATTGGGGAGAAGGGGAGCATCCGCGGCAACGCTAAATGCGCAGAGAAGGCCGGCCAGAACGCAACCAAGAACGATTCGATGCATACCTGTCAGTATATTAGACGCCGCAGACTTATTGTTGGTTCCTTGACTGCTCCACCGCCGCTGCCGGGGCAGGGCGCCCTGGCCTGGCCGTGCCGTTCACCGCCACGCTATTCATGCTCTGCAGGTAGTCCGAAACTCCCTGGTACAACCCTTCCGCCACCCTTTGCCGGTATTCCGGCTTCTTCAGCAACTGCTCATCCGCCGGGTTGCTCAGAAACGATATTTCCGTCAGGATCGACGGCATATCCGCCCCAATCAACACCACGAACGGCGCCTTGCGCACGCCGCGGTTCTTCACCGGCTTCACAGTTTTCTGAATCCGTTTCGAGAGGGAATCCTGCACGTCTTCGGCAAGCTCCCTCGACTCATCAATCTTTTCCGTGCGCGCAATCTTTTTCACCACTTCTTCCAGGTCGTGGATGCCTTGTTGCGAAACCGAGTTCTCTCGCGCCGCCACCGCCATCGCCTCCGCCGAGCCCTTCATGTTCAGATAGTACGTTTCGATGCCCCGCGCCCCATGGTCTGGGCTGGAATTTGCGTGAATCGAAATAAACAGGTCGGCCTTCGCCTCATTGGCGATCCGCGTGCGATCTTCCAGCGGAATGAATGTGTCGTCCGACCGAGTGAACACTATATCCGCGCCGGGCAATTTCTGCTGAATGATTTTCCCCAGCCTCAGCGCCACATCCAGGCACAGGTCTTTTTCCATCAAACCAGTCGGCCCAATCGTTCCCGTGTCGTGTCCGCCGTGGCCCGCATCAACCACGATGCGCCCGATCTTCAGCCCCAGCGCCCGCGTCAGTGTGGATTGCCCATCGCGAGTAGCCAAGGGAGCGGCCATCGCTGGCTGCACCAGATCTGGCTTTGAGCCCGTCTTGCCGCGGCTCGTATTTAAGACTTTTGCCGGCGAAGGGATGGGCCTGGGCGCCGCGGGCGGAGGCGTTGCTACCTCGATTGGCCCTGCCGGCTGTGGATTGTCATTCACCACGGGAGCGTCCGCTGCGAGGATTTCCGCGTCACTTGCTCTGCTGGAATTCTCGCTGTTGGAGATCTTCGTGGCTGGCGGAATGGCCTTCGCCGATTGCAATGCCGCGCCGTGCGTCCCGCCATTCCCATAAAGCTCGATCACCAGCCGCGACGGTTTGCTCATCAGCGAAGCCGCATAATCTCGCACGCCGTTCACATCCAGAACCACCCGCACTACTCCACCCTGATTTTGTGCCACACGCACCTGGGTCAGCAGGTCGCCGCTCACCTTAATCTTGTTCCTCACCAGCGTCGGCGAAAGCCGCGCCGCGTGCAAATCAAAATAAATCCGGTCGGGGTTCGCTATGCGCCCAGAAACATATTGCACCGCGTCCTCAAGATCGATCTCCACTT
>Ga0247691_1000270_pt1 | contig 11561 bp, 7 predicted proteins | sample CNK32_metaG_FD_182721 | JGI IMG/M metagenome (GOLD analysis project Ga0247691, IMG submission 182721) | Soil microbial communities from Purdue University Martell Research Forest, Indiana, United States - CNK32 | ecosystem: Environmental > Terrestrial > Soil > Temperate forest > Bulk soil | place...
AGCCTGCACGCTACTCATTGCTGGAAGGCATCATGCAAATCACCCGAAAAGGATACAATCATGCTAATCACGACGATCATATCCCCTTGCTGAAACGCTGGAACTATTCAAAAGAACTGGCTACCTGGATCAATGAGAACGTAACGGATGAAAGTACCGAAATCCTTACTCTTCAAAAGGACCTGGACGGGTATTTTAACCTGGAAAAAAGAATGAAAGTCCAGGACCGTTTTGTGGTTGCCAAAAAAGAACCGGAATTGGCGAGTACGCTGAATAATTGGCTTTACCTGATCCTGATGTGGCCCTTTGCGATTGCCGGGTTCATTCATGGTTTCATTCCGTATATTATTTCCAAAAAAGTGACGGAAAAAATCATGAAACGCCGCGTTTTTTGGGGATCTGTAAAAATGATGATGGCTCAGATCATCGGTACCATCTATACTATTCCAATCATTATCCTGATCACCAATTGGTATCTGCCTCATTGGTCTTTGGGTATTCTATATTTTTTCCTTACTCCGGTCCTTTGGCGTTTGAGTTATGAATATGTGCATCAATTCAAGGAAATCCGGATCAAACGAAAAATGAGATCTGTAGACCTGTCGAAATTTGTAGAGAAGCGTGCCGAATTGGAGGAACGTATCAAGAGCTTAATTCCGGTTGCATAATCGAATAGAAATATTATCTTTACTATAGGTGCGAATTCGAATGACTTGAGACTATTATCACTGGGAATACTAATAATTGGGATCAGCATAACTGGTTTTTCACAATCTCCGGGTTATCCTGATTTACTTGTGAAAATCAAGCAAACTCCAACAGACACAAACCTGGTAAATTCCTATCTGAAAAAACTCAAATCAGATCCCGGCCAGGCAAATTCATTGATCTCCGAAGCCGACAAACTTTATCTTCTTATTGCACCAACCAACAACCATGAAAAAGTTGCCGAGACCGCTATTTTTATTGGCAACAAGTTCAACGGAACAGGTAATTATTCGCAAGCATTGAAATATGAGATCATTGCTGAAAAACGGCTCAAACATGTTCCGCTTAGTCCCTTATCCGGCAGTACTTATAGCCTGATGGGAAATACTTATTTAGGCTTAAAGGTTCCCAAAAAACAAGAGGAAAGTTTCCGGAAATGCTATGAGATCGGAGTTAAACTTAAAAATCCGATGACCACGGCAGTTGGTGCTACAGGGCTGGGAAATTATTACAACAGTATATTTGATTACCGGGCTTCCAACAAATGGAATTTCAAAGCTTTAAAGCAATTTGACTCTATCCACAATGATCTTGCCAGTGGCATTATCCGTGTAAATATTGCAACCAATTACCGTAAGTTAAAACAGTACGACAAGGCCGAAAAGATGCTCGTAGAAGCTGAAAAGAATATCCTGTTGAGCAATAATAACTATGCTAAATTGGGATACCACATGGAGATCGGGGACCAGTTGATGGAAAAGAAAAAGTATAACAAAGCTATTTCAGCCTATAAAACTGCACTTGACCTGGCGTTGTCGAATAAAGCGGATCACAACATTTCGGATCTCTGCAAATTGTTGTCGCAAGCCTACGAAAAAAATCGGCAATACGAAGAATCACTCGGTGCATTGAAAATGCATTTGCGCTATAAAGACCGGGTTTTCAATGAAACCAGCAACCAGCAATTAGTAGCAATTGAAGGACAATACAAAAACGAAAAAAAAGATGCCGAAATTCAATTGCTGAGCAAAACGAACGCTTTGAATGAAAGCGAATTGAATCGAAAACAATACATGATCTGGGCTTTCGGATTTTCAGGTCTCTTTTTCATTGCCATTGGATCCATACTTTGGAAGTCCAATCGTAGAAAGAACAAAACCAATCAATTGCTTGCTTCCAAAAACACCATCATTGAGGAAAAACAACAGGAGATTTTAAGCAGTATCACTTATGCCAAACGCATTCAGTATACACTCTTGGCAAATGATGCCCTTCTTGAGTCGAATCTAATGAAACACTTTGTTCTTTTTCAACCCAAAGACATTGTTTCGGGCGACTTCTATTGGGCGATCAAAACCAAAACCCACTTCTACCTAGCTGTTTGCGATTGCACAGGACACGGTGTCCCAGGCGCTTTCATGAGTTTGCTGAATATCAATTTCCTGAAGGAAGCCATTACAGAAAAACAACTTTCCGATCCCGGAATGATCCTGGATTTTGTCCGGAACCGCTTGATTCAAAACCTGGACCAGGAAAAGCATTTTGATGGAATGGATGGGATTTTACTTGCCATGGACCTGGAAAACAAGGAAATTCAATATGCAGGAGCCAATAATGGGCCGGTAATTGTCCGCAAAGATGAAGTGATTGAATTGCCTTACGACAAAATGCCGGTTGGAAACGGGATACGGACCAATCTATTTAAAACGCATCGTTTACCTCATCAACTTGGAGATTGGTTGTATTTATTCACCGATGGTTACGCAGATCAGTTCGGAGGGGAAAAAGGCAAGAAATTCAAAATCAGCAAACTCAAAGAATTACTTGTGAAGACAAGCAAGAAGCCGGAATCGGAGCAACACCGGATTTTGAAAGACACTTTTACGCAATGGAAAGCGGATTTGGAACAGGTGGATGATATCTGCGTGTTCGGGATTGGGCTGTGACTTTAAAAAGTTCAAAGTGTTCCAAAAAGGTTCAAAGAGCTCAATTGAGAATTGAGAATGTAAAATTGAAAAGTTTTTTAAATGGTTCTTTTGAACTTTTGAACTTTTGAACTTTTGAACTTTAATTCAACCAACCAATTTTCTTCCCAGATAAACCATCAAAATACAGAAGCTCACGGAAATCAGGATATTCAAAATAGCGATGAACCACTGGCCACGTTCCATGAGTTCCAGGTTCTCTTTGGCAAAAGTCGAAAAAGTACTGAATCCACCACAGATCCCGATGATCCAGAATGCCTGAAACGATTCCGCATTTGTAGGTTTCATTTTCATCATCAGGACCAAAAAGATTCCAACCAATAAAGAAGCAATGAGATTAGATGCTAAGGTTGCAACAGGAAAAACGGACTTCGGAAATTGTTGAATGAGTCGGGTCAACCCGAAACGCATGATTGCGCCGATTCCCCCACCTAAGAAAACATAAACCACACTCATTTGGACGCCAGCTTATTTGCGATTAACAGTTGATACAGCTTCCAAAATACAAAAGCCCAGGTAATTCCCCAAACGACCCCACAAAGTACATCCGATAAATAATGCATTGTCAGATAAATCCTACTCAGGCCGATCAATGTCACGCAAAAAATCAGGACCCATTTCAGGTTTGGGTAGAACGGGCGCAAAAAGAACCAACCGAGCAAAGCTACTGCAGCATTATTGGAAGCATGCGAGGAAAAGAAACCATACTTGCCACCAAGGTAGGTGTGGCCATCTTCCATATAATAATGCAGGTGTTTTTCCAGCAATAAATTATGGGATGGACGATAACGCATGATCGTGTCCTTGAAAAAGATCGTTGTTGTACTATCTACAATGGCAATCATCAATAAAGCCATCACAAGGAATATCAACGTTATTTTTGTCCCGGATTTCTTCCAGATAAAATAAATCAGAAGCAGGTAAAAAGGAATCCATGTTATTGTCTGTGTGACATACCAGAAGAACTGGTCCAGGAACGGTGTATTCCAACCGTTCACTGCCAGAACAATACTTCTGTCAATGGATTCCAGGTAATCAAACATGATTCAGATGCTTCCAGATCATATCCTTCAACTCTACAAGGCCTTGTTGGGCCAAAGAAGAGATGAAGACATAAGGCAGTTTGGGTAAATCTTTACTGATTGCTTCCTTTAACTCATCATCCAACATGTCCGATTTGGTAATCGCCAGCAAGCGTTCCTTGTGCAATAACTCCGGATTGTACTGCTTCAACTCATTCAGCAACAATTTGTATTCCGCGTGAATGTCATCTGCATCTGCCGGGATCATAAAGAGCAAACAGGAGTTGCGTTCGATATGGCGTAAAAATCGCAAACCAAGACCTTTTCCTTCGTGAGCTCCTTCAATAATTCCTGGAATATCGGCCATTACGAATGAACGGTAATCGCGGTATTTCACAATTCCCAGGTTCGGACGAAGTGTTGTAAACGGATAATCGCCAATTTCCGGTTTTGCAGAAGACAATACGGAAAGCAGGGTGCTTTTTCCTGCATTCGGCTTTCCAACCAAACCGACATCCGCTAAGACTTTCATCTCCAGCACCATCCAGCTTTCAATTCCGGGTTCTCCCGGTTGTGCAAAGCGAGGTGTCTGATAAGTCGATGATTTGAAGTGATCGTTTCCTAAACCACCACGACCTCCGGGAACCAAGATCTTCTCTTCTCCATCTTCCGTGATTTCGAAAAGTACTTCTCCCGTTTCAGCGTCTTTTGCCAAAGTCCCCAATGGAACATCGATGTATTTATCCTGACCCTGAGATCCTTTTTGCAACTGGCCTGAACCGTGTTCACCGTGACCGGCTTTCATATGCTTATGGAACTTCAAATGAAGCAAAGTCCACAATTGTTTGTTTCCGCGAAGAATAATATGACCACCGCGTCCTCCATCTCCACCATCCGGTCCTCCCTGCGGAATATACTTTTCACGTCGAAAATGTGCAGACCCACCGCCTCCATTTCCTGAGGTACAGTGAATTTTCACATAATCAACAAAGTTATCTGATGCCATAATTTTTCTTTTAGTTGAAAAATGTTCAAGCGTTCAAAAGTTGAATAGTTCAAATATAAATCTCTTTTTGAACTTTTTAACCCATTGAACTTTTTGAACATTTTTGAAAACGAACCTACTAAAGACTTGAAAACCGCACTCTATTCGAATGCGGTTAACGTTCAAGCCAGTTTCTTTATTAATTATTGTCTATTGCAGCATAAAGAGCTTCGCTGATCGCATCGATCTCACCAACCCCGTTTATTGTCTGCACTTTGTTCTGATCCTTGTAATAAGGCAAAACGTGAATTGTCTTTGTAAAATATTCATTGATTCTCTTCAAAAGCTTTTCAGCAGCATCGTCTGCACGACCGCTGTTCTGACTTCTCAAAGAAATTCTTTCTTTAATGACCTCTTCGGGAACATCCAGCTGAAGGACCTTGTCGATTTTCTGACCTTTTTCTTCCAGGTAATGATCCAAAGCTTCTGCCTGAACAACTGTTCTCGGAAACCCGTCAAAGATAAATCCTTTCGCGTTCGGGTGTCTCTGAACTTCTTCTTCCAGCATGTCGATAGTTACAGAATCCGGTACGAGAAAACCGTCAGCCATAATCTGTTTCACACGTTGACCGAGCTCAGTATCGTTTTCAATGTGTGCACGAAACATATCACCTGTCGAAAGGTGAACAAGTCCGTATTTTTCAATCAACCTTTCCGATTGTGTTCCTTTCCCTGCTCCAGGAGGGCCAAATAGTACGATGTTCAACATACGTTTTTCTTTTAATGGGATTCACCCTTTAGTTGATAAATGTGTTCGGTATTTCTTCCTAACTCGTCGTAATCCAGGCCGTAGCCTACTACAAATTTGTCCGGGATCGAAAAACCGATATATGTTGGGGTATGTGTTCCTTTAAATGCTTCCGGTTTGAACAACAAAGTTGCTATCTCCAGGCTTGCCGGTTTTTCAACCGATAACAAGGTAAACAACTTTTCCATTGTTATTCCCGTATCTACAATATCTTCGAGAATAACAACATGTTTATCTTTGATATCTGTCGTCAAGCCTATTACTTCATCCACCCGACCTGAAGAATGCATTCCCTGGTAACTGCTCACTTTTACAAAAGTAATTTCACAAGGAGATTGAAAGCATTTCATTAAATCAGCGGCAAACATGAATGCTCCGTTCAAAACAGCAATGAATACGATTTCTTTTCCGGCATAATCCTGCTCCAGCCTTGCAGCTAAAGAGGCTATCTCTGCCTGAATTTTTTCTTTTTGGATAAAAATCTCGAATGTTTTATCGTTCAGCTGAAGCACTTTGTTGTCTAATTTTAAGGGCAAAAGTAGGATTTTTAAGGGAATTATCGGCTTAAATCACAAAGAAATAGCTCGAAATGGATTATTTCGTTGAATCTTGTACAAAATGACCTATTCCATTTCTCTTCAAAACACATATATATTCAAAAGGAACTATCTTTGCATCATGAAAAAACAATGGAACGGAAACACATATAAAGTTGGAATGCTTGGTGGTGGTCAATTGGGTCGCATGTTTATCCAGGAAGCACTTAATTATGATGTTCATGTTCATTGTTTGGATCCCGATTCGGATGCTCCTTGCAGATACCTGGCAACTTCTTTCCAACACGGTTCATTACAGGATTATGAAACGGTTGTTCAGTTTGGGAGCGACAAGGACGTGGTTACGGTCGAAATAGAGCATGTCAACGTAGATGCTTTACACACGCTGGAAAAAAAGGGAATCAAGGTGTTCCCACAACCGGCTGTTTTGGCAATTGTACAGGATAAAGGGCTTCAAAAAGAGTTCTATCAAAAAAATAATCTACCCACTGCCGGTTTTACTTTGGTCAGTGGAAAAGAGGAATTGATTTCCAAAAACATCCCTTTCCCTTATGTATTGAAATGGCGCAAAGGAGGATACGATGGAAAAGGTGTTCAGATCATGAAATCTGCTGCTGATCTGGACCAGTTGATCGACACACCGTTCGTTATCGAGCAATTGGTTCCTTTTACCAAAGAGCTGGCTGTCATTGTTGCCCGGAATGAACAAGGTGAACGAGTGGTCTATCCAACAGTGGAATGCGAGTTCAGTCCAACTGTGAACCTGGTTGAATTCCTATTTTCACCAGCTGACATTTCGGAAGAAGTAGAGAAAAAAGCACGTGAAATCGCCCTCCGGGTAATTGATTCTCTGCAAATGGTTGGAATTTTGGCTGTAGAGCTTTTCCTTACCGCAGACAATGAGATCCTGATCAATGAAATAGCACCTCGTCCGCACAATAGTGGTCACCATACCATTGAATGTTGTTACACTTCACAGTTTGAACAACACTTGAGAAGTATTGTCAACGCTCCTCTAGGTTCTACCAAGCTGATCACTCCCGGAGTGATGATCAATTTGCTGGGAGAACCGGGATATGAAGGAATTGCTAAATACGAGAATTTGGAACAGGTGATTTCCCAGGAAGGTGTAAGTGTGCATCTATACGGAAAACAAACTACCAAGCCTTTCCGGAAGATGGGACACGTTACCATTTACGGGCCACATTTGGAAGAACTGAAAACAACCGGAAGAATGGTGGCTAAAGAATTAAAAATCAAAGCTTAAATACATTTACTATTCTATAATTGCTACCTTTATCACCCATTTAAGAACTTTGAAACTACGCATACTTACTTTTGTATTCTTATTCTTTGCATTGACCCAACAGCTTAATGCTCAGCTATATACGTTTCAGGAATTCAACCATCAGGACGGATTAAAGATCACATCCACACTTACCACTACTCAGGACCAATTGGGCCATTTGCTTATCGGGACAGATGGAAATGGAATTGTCCGGTTCAACGGAACTACGTTTGAATCCATTCACAGTGCAAAGGGCCTTGATCAACCTTATCACGTAACCGGAATCTCCATAGTAAACGGGGAAATTTATTTTTCCACACTCTATGCAGGAGTATTGACCTATTATAACAACGGTATTCATTCGTTCCATAAGATAAATCCGGTTGTTGATGGTTCCGCCCTGCGCATCGGCAAATGCCAAAATGACCTGTCAATTATTACGAATAATTCCATTATGGTCGTGGACCTGAACGGCAAACTCGTTTTAAAAAAGCAGTACGTATCCAAGCACATCAAAAAATGTGTCCAATTATTGGAAACTCCCTATGGAAATATCCTGATCACGGATAAAGAGTCCTATTTCATCAGTTCAACTGAAATAACACCTTTGAGCAACTGGTTGAATTCACCGAAAGTGAATTTTAAGGTGGCTTCCTATTACCAAAAGAAATTGGTTCTCTTTGATGAAACGGGGAAAAACAAATACACTTATTACTTTTCCAATAATGGAAGCATTTTCAGGCAAACCAAGGAAGAAACCGGTTTTGAATTCCAGGATAATCCAATTGAGAACATCGCGTCAAAAAACAATCAGATCCTGTTCAGTGATTCGGATGATCAACTCTTTTCAATTACTGATAATTACCTCAAGCGGATTGCTCCGAATTACACCAATGAATTAGGATATATCAACCATCTTTTCATTGATAATTCCGGCGATTATTGGGTGAATACTTCTCAGGGAATTACCAAAATAAGTATCGAACCCTTCACAAAAGTGAAACTTTCCCCCATTTTTGAAGACAATTTGATCATTCGGATTTTCCGGACAAAAAGCAATGACTTCTTACTTGGGAACGGGAAGAACGAAGTGTATTACGGACCGCTTTACTCTTCTAATTTCAAGGTGAAGACCCAATTCAGGGTCAATCACGTGCTGGAATGTCCACTTGGAACACTTATTTGTTCGGAAACCGGGATTTACGAATTGAAATCCGGTGAAATAAGAGAAACAGCTATTCCAAACCAACGAGGTGAACGCATCAAATTTGCTATTTGGGATGGAGAAAAACTGTGGTTTGCACCGGCAGACAAAGGCCTTTATTATTATGATCCAAAATCCCGAACAAGCACCAAATTACAAATCAAAAATTCGCCGGATTATTTCTATTGTGGACAAAAATCTGTTGACGGGAAGTTCCTTTATCTTGGTACAAATGAAGGGATCCAGAAAGTCAATCTGCTTACAAAACAGGCTACCCACCTCAAACAATTCAATGTCATTGGAGCCTATGCAGGAAATTCAACCAGAGATATATTTGGAAATTTGTGGTTCACCATGGATCGCGGGATAGCCGGAATTGACCGGAACAACAAATTAATAAGCATTACCGACCAGAAAATCCTTCCTTCCTACCTCTTCTACACACTTTCGTCCGATAAACTGGGGAACCTGATCCTGGGAACTAACCTCGGCATCCACATTCTTAAGATGAATAAGGATGGAAAGGTCGTTTACCACAAAAATTACAATGAGAAAAATGGTTTTCGTGGCTACGAAACCAATATGCGCGCTGTTTTTCAGGATGAGAACAAGTGTTTTGTCGGAACTTCCGAAGGCCTGTTTTTGATCAATACGGAGATCCTGAAGAACTACCCTGTTCCTCCAAAGCCAATCATCATCAAAGGACGCCTCTTTCAGAATGGTGTGATCAAGGATGTCGATCAGGGAAAATACCTCACATTCAAAACGATTCTGTCTAAAAATAGTGGATTAGAGTATTATTATAAGATTACCGGCTACCATAAATTTTGGATCAGGCTCAATAGTTCCGGTGAAATGAAAATGCCTGAACTGGAAAATGGCTCTTATCGTTTGGAGGTCAAATCAACTTTCGACGGAATCAACTTCTCGGAGATTTCAACTTATCCGATCGTGATCCATAATCCGATATGGCAATCCAAATGGTTTATCGTGATCGTGATCCTATTCCTGGGACTCTTGAACATCGGGTACCTGGAGTGGACCCGGACTGGAATGCGGGTGAACCTCTACGAGATTAGCTACAATTCACTCGATCCGAGATTTGTACCCAAATTGTTGTTATTCGGAGCACTCAGTAATGCACTCACCGGTTTGATCATTCACTATTTCGTGGATAAGAATCTTGGAAACATGACCGTGAATTTCATTGTCAGTTCGATGCTTCTCATTGGTTTTATCACCCATAAATTTTCGGGTCGCAGAAATCGTCTGGACAGAATCAACAACCTCAGCTTATATATTTCGCTCCTGGTATTGTTTGTTCAGTTCTTTTACCTCTTGTTCATCACAAATATTCATCCTTACCCGGTTATCGCAATCCTGCTTATTTCAAGTGTGTTGCCTTACATGCTGAACAATATCCGGTCGATCATCATCATTTGTCTCTTTCAGATCTTTGTTTCCGTCCTGATGTTGATCTGGGTGGAAAATCCGGTTTATAACAGTGTCCTTTTCATTCTCTCAATTGGTGTTTCATCTGCCCTAACCATTATGGTAACCTATTTAAGAAATGATTCACTGGAAAAATTATTCTTCGTGAGCAATATTCTGAACAAAGGAAACATGATGGCCATCTCGTTTGATCAGAAAGGAATCATTACCTATTGCAGCAAAAACCTGTCAAGTTTATTACATATCGATTCGAATATGATTGTTGGAAAATCACTTTCCACGCTCAACCCGATCGTTGTTTCCGCTGAAATGCGCGAATTCTCACTGGGGGATGAATTTTCAGACGGGAAAATATTCCTTGTTCCCATGTACAACAAAAAAGGAGAAGTGATCTGGATCGAGTGGTCCTGTAAATATTTTTCCGATTCTGTGCGCGTGATCATGGGGCAGGATGTTACCGAAAAACTGACACTCACTACGAACTATCAATCGCTGGTTGAAAATGCACACGATATGATCTTCAATACGGATATCGATGGAAATTTCACGTATCTGAATGAGATGAGTAGCCGGACATTCGGATATAAGAATGAAAATTTGGTCGGAAAAGATTCGGTATCCATTGTTCATCCCGAATACCGGGATATTGTGAAGGATTTCTTCCGGAACCAGATCGTGAACCGGATCCAGAACACGTACCTGGAATTTCCAATCCGGACCAAGGAGGGAAGGATCATCTGGCTTGGACAAAATGCTTCCGTCGTATTTGAACCCGGCTCCAGAAAACGCATTATCGGTTTTACAGCTTTGGCACGTGATATCACAGAAAAACGCGCAAATGAATTACTGATCGAACAGCAAAATAAAGACATTACTTCCAGTATCAATTCAGCGAAACGGATCCAGTACAGTCTTTTACCGAAAGCCTCTGAAGTCGGTGACCATTTTGAAGATTATTTTGTGATTTTCAAACCCAAAGACATTGTCAGCGGAGATTTCTATTGGATGCACCGAATCGGTAACAAACTGATCCTTGTTTTGGCGGATTGTACCGGACATGGAGTTCCCGGAGCATTCATGACCATTCTTGGGATCAACTTATTGAACCAATTGGTCATTGAACGAAAAATCGATGATCCGGCTCAAATCTTGAATGGATTGAACAACGAATTGCATAAATTACTTCATCATGGTACCAATACCTTAACTACGGAAGGAATGGATGCCATGGTTGCCGTGTTTGAGGGAGATTCGGTGGAATTTGCAACAAGCGGAGTAGCATTGATCCACATCCACGAAGAGGAATTTTTATTGCACAGATCTACCAAAATGGAAATGGAAACCGAAACGTTGATTTATGAGAATAAGAAGATCTCCATTTCAGATACGGATCAGCTTTACCTGATTACAGATGGTTTCCAAAAACAGTTCGGGTCCATCCGAAACAAGAAATTCTCTTTCAAACGAATTCGTGAATTGTTGGAAAAGATCAAAATCGAATCCATGCCGTTACAGAAGAAATACTTTGAAAATGCTTGGTCAAATTGGTCTG
>Ga0247691_1000271_pt1 | contig 11489 bp, 9 predicted proteins | sample CNK32_metaG_FD_182721 | JGI IMG/M metagenome (GOLD analysis project Ga0247691, IMG submission 182721) | Soil microbial communities from Purdue University Martell Research Forest, Indiana, United States - CNK32 | ecosystem: Environmental > Terrestrial > Soil > Temperate forest > Bulk soil | place...
ATACGGGAGCAAAGCGAAGAGAAAAAGCCAGGATACAAAACCGAGTTCCAGATCGCTGAGAAGGGGGTCCCATTGGCGTACACGCGCGGCAGAGAGAGACACCCGCCAGGACGGAAAGCAGGGACAGCAGGACGAGAACGGCGGATCGTGAGCGCAGCTGAATTTTGGAATGGAGAAACACGAGGGTGGTGCCCGCGAGCCAGATCAGGAAGCCAATCAGAATCCCGCGGCCCACGAAAATGGCAATGAGAAGGACGAGGCAGGTGAGAGGTATGGCGCTGCGAAGCCGATGCCTGGCGAAGGCCAGCCCCGCGCCAAATGCGACTGCGAATAAAAGGTAATACCAGAATTCATTCGCCAGGCTCCAAAGCGGACCATTCGAACCGAAGGGCTCACGAAGAATCGTCTGCAGAAAAAAGAGATTGCCGAAGAAGGCGCCGGGGTTGAGATTTCTCAGCGGCACGGCAAGCCCGAGATCGGCGAGCGGATGGGCGTAAATTTCTTTGGCGGCGAAAAGCCAGCTACCCAGGCGGTCCCAGAGAAATCCGAGAAGTAACCCCGGGATGAGCACTACGTATAGCCGGGAGGCGCGATTGACGGCGTAGTCTCGCCACGACCATTTGCCGAGGACAGGGCTTCGGATCACGGCGGAGGAGATGAGGAAACCGCTGAGGACAAAGCAGACGATGACTGCCTGGTGGGCAAATCCGGCGAAAAAATAGAGGGCCTCGAGAGGCCATGATTTGTGCGAGAGATGCTGGAAGTCCACGAAGAAAAAAGTGCGCAGATGTCCGAACATGACCGCACAAGCGGCGACCGCACGGATCAGGTCGAGGGAATCGGATGCCGAGGGGGAAAGTCTTCGCGGCATCGAAAGAGACGAAATTGGAGACAGGGTTTCCCGGTGAGATTGGGGCGGCAACTCGGTTTCGGGTGTGTCCATAAGAATTGGCTCAAGCTTCCCGTACAGACCCTGGAATGGCACAGTATAGCGGTTTGGACTATTGCATGGATTCGAGCAAGTACTAGCGAGATTGTGGGATTGGGGGGGATATGCGAATCTAACTTAAAGATTGTATAATGTTCACCTTACAAGGCTGGACCGGGTCGCAATGGTACATCGATAGTACTAAGACCTGGGTACCCTGCAAAGTGGAGCCATCGGGCCATTGTTGGAAATCAGGGGCGACCCTAAGCTAGATCCACGATGGGTTGGGGGCCGCGCGGGGACAGCGGTTCCGCAAGGGGCCGTGTGCGAGCTACCCAACCCACCATCTTTCCCGCCTGCCAAATCTCACCTAGAAATCAAAGAGCTGCGACGTTCGGTCATACTCGTGCATCCATAATTTCTTAGCCCGCCACAATCGGCAGGAAATGCGGGAATACGCGATAGGAGATTCTTTGAGTTCACGGAAAAGGAGACAGTTGCAAGCTGTGGCTGGCAGGCACGCATATCTGATCGTAGGGTTGGCGTTGGGCCTGCTCTACGCCCCCGACCGGACAAGTGAAGCCTCAACCGGCGCGCCAGAATTGCGGGCGGAAACACTGCGGGGGTTTCGCGAATATGTGGGCAAAGTGGAGGCGCGCAACGGTGCGGAATTTGGCAAAGGAGCGTTTTTGTGGATTGACGAACTTCCCGAACCAGAGCGATCGCGAGCCTACGAACGGTTGAAGCAGGGCGGTGTTGAAATGCAGCGGTTGGGAAAAGACGACGGGGAGGGCGCGGCCAAAATCCCGGGAGGGATGATTCACGATTGGGAGGGAATGGTTTTTATTCCCGGGATGAAGCTGGATCGGGTGCTGGGAGTTTTGCAGGATTATGACAAGCATTCTCAGTATTACGCGCCCGATGTGGAGAGCGCAAAAATTGAATCGCGCGACGGGGATCATTTCCGGGTGTACATGAGGTTCAGGCGGAAAAAAATCGTGACCGTGGTCTTGAATACGGAGCAGGATGTAACGTATTTCCGGGACTCAGTGACGCGGGAGCATAGCCGGAGTTCCGCGGTGCGGATACGCGAAGTGGCAAATCCGGGAACGAAAGAAGAAAAAGAGAAATCACCGGAGGAAGAAAATGGATTTTTGTGGGAGATGGAGACATGGTGGCGGATGGAAGAACGCGACGGCGGGGTATACGTGCAGAATGAGGCGGTGACGCTGACACGCGATATACCGGCGGGCCTTCGTTGGCTGATCGGGCCATTTGTGACTAGCATCCCGAAAGAGACATTGGAGTTCACGATGAACGCCACACGGGCGGCTGTGCTCGGACGGAACAACCATTAGTCCGCCGACGGCAACTTCTTTCGGACGGCGATGAGCAACTCAATGCCTGAACCGAGCATGGGCTGGGACGAGCTGGAGGAGCGGGATTCACCAATGGAATGAATTTCGATGGATTCAGCCCACGGCTGAATTTGCTTGAGATTGTCGTAAACGCTGTAGGAATAAAAGACGCCGTCGCCCTCGAAAACCTGGTAGCCCTTCCCGCGAGTCTGCAGAAAATCGAACGCATTCCACAAGTTCAACTTATAAAGAAGGAGTTTTGCGAGTCGCAGGAGGAAGGGACCCTGTCTGAAGCGATTCGTGTCTGAGATAACGAGGACCTTGCGCGCGACGCGAAGCATTTCTTGGACGAACGGATCGAATTTGCGGTTCGCTCCCCGTCGTATCCCCCGACAGTTGAAGCGCCGCTGGTGCGATTGGAGAAAGGAGGATTCCTGATTCCATACGTAAGTAGTGAGGTGGAGGATTTTCAGGGCATGCGGATGGCGGGGAGACGCGCATCAGTTCAGGTCGTCATTTTGCGAGTCGTTGCGGACGCTCCAGCGCCTGTCGAGGTGGAGAAATAACGGAGCACCGGAGTTCCAGCAGAACGGCGCAATTGTATTTTGCAGTAGCATCGGAAAGACCAAAACGAGGGAACCGGCGTCTAACCAGATTGGTGGGATTGGGCTGGGCGGCGGGTGGAAAAACGCATGCAAGCCTTTTCTTTTGCTAGACTTCGAAATAGGACAGGACGCGTGAGGCTTTTGTAACATGGAGTGATAGCAAGCACCACTGCGTTGCGCTACCCTGCCAGAAGTGCAATTTGGTCTGCGGCCTGCCCACGAAACATTTCGGCCCCTGAGGCCGTATTAATGGTAGGCAAGCGAGAAACTTGAAGGTTGACAGTGTCCCTCCGCGCGAGTGGTTCGCAGCGGAATCGTGTGAGGCAAATGCATCATGAAAACGTGGCAAAAGGTCGGGGTAGGCCTGGGCGGCGCGGTCCTGCTGGGCGGGATTGTCTGGTTCAGCATCAATCAGGCGAACAAGGGCGTTGTGACGGTGCAGACAGCGAAAGTGGCCAAAGTGGATTCGTTGGTTTCCCAGGTAACCGCGTCCGGAGAAGTGAAGCCGACTACGTACACGAATATTACCGCGCAGGGATTTGGGCGGGTCACGGAGATTCTGGTTAAAGAAGGCGACCATATCAAGAAAGGCGACCGGCTTCTGCTGCAGGAAAATGTGCAGGCCAACGCTGATGTGCAAGCGCAGTCGGCGACGATTAATTCGAACCAGTCCGGCGTGCAGGTGGCCGAGTCCAGTTATACGGCAGCAAGAGCGGATCTGATTCAGCAGCAAGCGAACCTGGAAAAGGCCAAACTGGATTACGATCGCGGTCAGGGGCTCTATAAGGACGGGTTGATTCCCAAGCAGGATTTCGATCAACGGAAGACCGCCTACGACGCGGCGGTTGCGGCGGTGGATGCGTCGCGGGCCCGGACTCAGATGCAGAAAGCGCAACTGGAGCAAGTGCGCTCGAATCTGGACCAGAGCAAGGCGGTGCTGGTACGCACGAAGGATGTGCTGCAAAAGACCACTTACTTTTCACCGATCAATGGGATAGTGAGTTACCTGCCGGTACGGCTGGGTGAGTATGTGGTGCCCGGGATTCAGAACGCCACGGGAAGTTTTCTGATGACCCTTTCGGATATGTCGGTCGTGACCTCGGAAGTAAAGGTGGACGAAACCGACATCGTAAACGTGAAGATCGGGCAGGATGCCAAGGTGACGATTGATGCGATTCCGGGAAAAGTGTTCAAGGGCAAAGTGACGGAGATTGGCTCGCAAGCGGTGCTGCGGAGTTCCGGGCTGGCGACGACGCAGACCACGACGAGCAACCAGGAAGCAAAGGATTTCAAGGTTGTGGTGACGCTGGAGAGCCCGCCGGAAAATCTGCGGCCGGGACTTTCCACGACGGCGAAGATCAGGACGGCGGAAAAGAAGGGTGTGATCGCGATTCCGATCCAGGCGCTGGCGGTGCGTTCGCGCAAGGATCTGGATGAGGCTGCCAAGAGCGGGAAGAAGGACAGCAACGTTACGCTGGCGGCACCGGCACCGGTCACCACGGGCGATCCGAAAAAAGATGACATCCAGGGCATTTTTGTGGTGAACGGGAAAAAAGCAAACTTCCGCCCGGTGGAGACGGGAATTTCCGGGGTGACCGACATCGAGATTACGAAGGGTTTGCAGGCGGGCGACGAAATCGTGGTTGGAAGCTACAAGGCGCTGCGCACTTTGAAACCGGAAGCGGCGATTAAAGTGGACAATTCGGCGCCGAAAAAGATAGAAGAAAAAGAGTGAGTTCAGCAGAGGACATGGAGAAGCGGATGCCAGCAGAGACGACAACAACGGAATCGTACCGGCAAGATCTGGTGGATGCTGGCATCGTGATTCGAACCGAAACGCTGGCGAAGGTCTACCAGATGGGCGCGGAAGAAGTGCATGCGCTGCGCGGGATCGACGTGGAAATTCGCAAGGGTGAATACGTGGCTATCATGGGGCCGTCGGGTTCTGGCAAATCCACGTTGATGAACCTGATCGGATGCCTGGATTCGCCGAGTTCGGGGCGGTACTGGCTGGCGGGGCGTCTGGTGAGCGAACTGGACGACGACGAGTTGGCGTACATCCGGAACAAGGAAATCGGGTTTGTCTTCCAGACGTTCAATTTGCTGCCGCGCGCGACAGCGCTACACAATGTGGAACTTCCTCTGATTTATAGCGGCACACCGGCGGAAGAGCGCATTGAACGGGCGAAAAAGGCGCTGGAACGCGTTGACCTGATGCCGCGAATGAATCACAAACCGAATGAACTTTCAGGCGGCCAGCGGCAGCGCGTTGCGATCGCGCGGGCGCTGGTGAACAATCCTTCGATCGTGCTGGCGGACGAGCCGACAGGCAACCTGGATTCGAAGACCGGTGAAGAGATCATGAACCTGTTTGAAAACCTGCACGAGCAGGGGAACACGATCATCCTGGTGACTCACGAAATGGATATAGCGCAACACGCGCACCGGGTGATATTTATCCGCGACGGAAAAATCGCGTCAGACGAAAAAGTAGTGAAGAAGTAGAGTTTCGAAAGACTATCCGAACCCCTCAAACGCTTGCTTCGTAGCGCTCGCGGACCTGGCGGATTAACGAACCGGCGACGCCTGGGAAATCTCCGCGTCAGCGAAGGTTTCGGGCACGGCAAGATAGGTGCGTGAGAGCCGGTCATGCCAGGTCATGGCGTCTTCGTCCCAGAGGGCCCAGAAAAATCCCAGAAAAAATGTGCCGGCAGAAATCATGTAGCCCGCTGTTCGCCAGAAGAGTTGTTTGGCTGTGGGCGACTCGCCAGTGAAGCTTGCGACTTGCAGGCCACGAACCATCATGCCCGGTGTGGTGGCGCCGAAGATCGTGAAGAGGCCGAAGTATTGGATATAAACGAAGGCAAAGGTGGAGAAGCAAACGACGCCACTGAGTTTGCTGAGCGTGAATTGCCCACCGAGGGAGCCGAATAGAGCGAGGAAGCCGCCATAGGCGAAGGCCAGGCAGGCGGCATCGATGAGGGCCGCGCGGCGGCGTTCATGCAATGTGGCGACGGGGTAGAGGTCCGACGGCGGCTCTTCAGGAAGTTCGGGAGCATCTTCCAGGTCTTCCGCCAAGGGCGGGAGAGAGACGTCTATTAGCAGCCGGGAATCGTCAGGCTCGGCTTTCTGCGGCGGCCTGCCGATGGCAATGGTGAAGGCAAAATTGTCGTTGGGGTCGGGCGCGACAGTTTGCGGCTCCTCGGTCTGGACAGCCACCATGGCTGAACTGTGGCGGCTCTCAAAGGGAAGCTCGGTCTGGGCCTCGTTGGGGAAAGCCTTTCTACGACGCGCACGATAAGCCTGGAGGCGCTGATTCAGCTCCCCGCGCCATTCCTCTTCGCCAGACGAACGCAATGCGAGATTGCCCTGCGTGGAGGCAAGGGATTCCGCCTGGGAGGAGAATTCAGGATGATCACAAAAATGACAGGCGCGCTCTCCGGAAGAGAGCACCGCGCCACACTGCGAGCAGATTGTATTCACCGGTAGTTTTTGCGCTGCGGACGCTCGTACTCCGGTGAGGAGCAGAGACAAAAAGCATAGCACTGGAGCTGGGTGCGTGACAGCCAGAAAATAATGGGATGGAGCTAAAGAGTTAGCAGGAGCAGGCTAGAGTTCCACTTGCTGGGCGAGCATTTCGCGGTTCAGGGCGATCCGGCGGCCGAGAGCTACAGCCGCAAAATGGGCGCAGCCGGCGCGTTCCTCTTCGGCCCAGCCGCGAACAGCCGGAAAAATTTTGGCGAAGCCCTGATCGAGGAGATTCAGGAAGGAGTAATAGGCGCCGACGATCTGCAGGCCGGAGCGGTCCTCAGGGCGGTCAGGACAGAGCTGGAGAATCTGAATGACGCGGGCATAGTCTCGCCCGGCGGCCCGAGCCTGAATTCCCGTAACATCACGCACGTCTTCGGAGATCGAGGTGTGCATGGAAGAAGCTGTCAGCGACCGGCAATAGGAAACGAAAAACATCAGCAAGGTCAATAGCGAGAAAGCGAGAATGAAGGCGGCCATCATCGCGGCACCGCCACGAGGCGAGCCGGAGTGAGTCTTGAATCTTCAGAGTAGCGCATGATTGTCAACGCCCAGGAAACCGGCAGGAAGCAACCGAGGATGGGGGCGAGATATTGGACTACTTCGTAATTCGGCGCCAGATTCAGGAGGGCGTAACTGCCGGCGTAGGCGCTGAAATAAAGACCCAGCGCGAGCACCATCTGCACCAGACGGGTACGGGTCTCCTGCAGTTTGAGTACTGCTCCCCACAGCAAATAGGTCAGTACCAAGCCTACAAAATACAGGTTTTGGGAGAGCTCAACGGCAAATCGTGTGCCGAGACGATCCGTGGATTGCGCAACAACCGCATACGTGAATCCAGCCGTGCCGAGAAGCAGCAGTACGGCCACGAAACGCACATAGCGAGCCAGATTTAGCTCAGCAAACACACGGGAAGCGAGGCTTATGACGGCGACGAACAAAGCGATCGTCAGTAAGCAGTCCGTGTAGTAATACGCGTAAATATACCGTGGCGAATCCAAGCCGTAAAAGCGGAGAACCACCTGCCGGAGCAGATCCGCAAACAGGGAGAAGATTACGTAAAGATTCAGGAAGAAATACTTCAGGAAAGAGGCGCGCATCACCGAACAGGCGATAAAGCACACCCCCGCGCCCATTCCCACAATCCAGATTGCCAATGCGATTCCGCTAGGCATTTTCCTCGCGCAATCTGGCCGGTCAGGGAATCAGACGATCAACTTTGAGCCGGCCAAATCAGTTCGACGGTGGCGGCAGTTTGGGAACGGGAGAAACGCCGTTGGCCATGATTACGACAGAATTGCTGTGAGTCGTCACCAAGGTCTTCAGTCCCATTGCGCCAACAAGAATGCCCAAAGCGAGAGCCAATGCACCCAATTTACGTGACATAGTGCCTCCGAGAGCGGGATTACGAACGGAGACACTCTATCCCAAATCAGGATAGTGTCAAGTACGGCACACTACGACTCTGTGCATAACCGTCAACGGAACACGGCCTAGTACTTTCGCCCGGCCTTCGCCAAGCGAGAGAGGAGGCTGCTTCCGCTGGGAGTGAGTCTAGTGTTCCAAAACGTATAGCAGCAAGGGTACTGAAGTTCCAAGTTGGATGGTACGGAAGTACTATCCGCCTGAAGGCCTTTGTGGCCGTCTTGTCGCGAAATCGATCCGGCGAGGGGGCGCAAGTGAGGGCATGTGCCGTACTGGCGGCGGGAAGGCAAATTGGCCTTGCGGAGACCCCGATTGCTGGCGTCGGTGTAACTTGACACTTTTGGCGGTTCGTTCGTAGCATAAAGAATTGTGTTTTGCCGGCGTAGCTCAGTGGTAGAGCGAGGGTCTCATAATCCCTAGGCCGTGGGTTCGATTCCCCCCGCCGGCACCATTGCTTCCCCAGAAAATCAATACCGACTCGATATCCTAGCCAGGAGTGTAGAGAGGATCGAGGTGTTTTGTTGCCGGGCGATCCCGGCTCAGGCGCCTGCGTGTTCCCACGCGACTCCCGACCGGAAACTATTCCCCGCATCGACATCGTCTGTCTGGACGATTCCCATCCCCAGAAACGCGTAAATCCGCTTACGCCCTATCCGTATTAAGTCGATTTGACATAACGATACAGACTGTATTGAATTGTTAGCCTGCCCGGGGTCGGCCCGCTTGGGTGCAACCGTTGAGCTGAGGAGCCCGCAATGTTCAAGAATTCTTTATTTTCTCGAGGGGCCTGGATGTTGTTTTTCGGGCTGGCCATGCAAGTGCCTGCCGCCCGAGCGCAAGTCTGGGCGAGTATTCACGGAGTGGTGACGGATGCGTCGGGAGCCCCTATCGGCCTAGCGACGGTCCAGACAAAGAACCTGGAGACTGCTGCGGTGCGTGCGAGCTTTACCGATGATGCCGGCAGGTACCTGGTGCTGGCGCTGCCTGTCGGCAGGTATGAGGTCCGGGTTTCGAAGACCGGATTTCAGGAGGCCGTGCAGAGCGGGATCTCGCTTGTGGTGGGCCAAGAGGCAAGCGTTGATCTGCGGCTGCAGGTGAGCACGGTGAAAGCGGAAGTGAAAGTAACCGGCGATGCGGCGATCGTAAGCGTGACGACGCGGGACATCAGCGGGCTGGTCAGCGAGCAGGCGGTGAAGGATCTCCCGTTGAACGGGCGAAGCTACGACCTGCTGCTGCCGCTGAACCCAGGGATCGTGAATTTCACCTCCCAAAAAACCGGTGGAACGGGGATTTCCAATTCCACCACGGCGAACAATTTTTCCGTGACGGGCAATCGGCCGCAGCAGAATCTTTTTCTTTTGAATGGCGTGGAGTATACCGGAGCCGCAGAGAACAACATGACGCCCGGCGGGCCGAGCGGAATGCTGCTGGGCGTGGAGGCGGTCCGGGAATTCAATGTGCAGCGGGATTCCTATAGCGCGGAATTCGGGAAGCGGCCGGGCGGGCAGGTGGTAATTGTCACGCAGTCTGGCGGGAACCAGTGGCATGGCGCGGTGTTCGAATACTTGCGGAATAACGCGCTGGATGCAGCGAATTTCTTCGATCAGGGATCCGCGCCGCCGTTTCAACGGAACCAATTTGGGGTAGCGTCGGGTGGTGCGATCCAGAAAAACAAGACGTTTTTATTCGGGAATTACGAAGGATTCCGGCAGCATTTGCACCAGACGTCTGTGGCGTTCGTGCCTGACGCAAGCGCGCGCGCCCAAGCCGCGCCCAGCGTTCAGCCGCTGTTGGATCTCTGGCCGGTTGCTCCGGCAGGCGCCCCGGATGCCCCGGCCGGAACCGTGAACGGGGTTTCCGTGGGAATTGCCACAGTGTTCAGCAGCCCGCTGCAGACGATACGCGAGGATTTTGGGACTGTCCGGGTGGACCATATTTTTTCCCCAAAAAATTCGCTCGCTGCGATCTATACCATTGACGATGGCGGCGATGTGACGGCGACGCCGGTAAACCCGTTCGGCACCGATATTCTGGCTTTACGCGAACAGGTTTTGAGCCTGGACGAAACTCATATTTTTTCCTCTACCCTTTTGAATACAGCGCGATTCGGATATTCCCGCGCGGGGTTTTTTTTTACGGGGGAACCCACGCCGGAGACTCCTGCGGCAGGCGTGCCTGGTTTCCTGTCCGGACTGCAGGTGGGTGCGGTTGTGGTGGGCGGAAGCGCGGCGTCGAATCCGCAGGCTTCAATTGGGCTGGCGGGCAGCAACAACGGAAGCAACCTGCATATCGCGCGGAATCTGTTCACGTATGAAGATCGCGTGACGATGACGAAAGGGCGGCACCAGCTAAGTTTTGGCGCGTGGTTCCAAAGGTTTCAGTCGAATGAAATTATCGCGCTGAGCCAGTACGGGCAGGCAACTTTTACAAGCCTGGTAACTTTCCTACAGGGCACCGCCTCTACCTTTTTGTATGATCCGGCGCCAACGAATATGTACTGGAGGTCTCTGTTTGGCGCATTTTATGCCGAAGACGTTTTCCGTGTGAATCCGAAGCTGACGATTTCACTGGGATTCCGTGACGAATTTTCGACAGGATGGAATGAAGCGCACGACCACACCGCAAACTACACGTTTAGGAATGGTGTGATTTCAAACAACCCGAGGGTGGGCGGTTCGCTGTTTACCACGAACAACGCGAAATTCCTGCCGCAGCCACGAATCGGAGTTGCGTGGAGCCCGTTGAGCAGCAAGAACGTGTTTCGAGCGGGATTCGGGATGTACAACGATCTGCAGGATGCGCTCGGATATCGCGCTGACCAAAACGCGCCATTTAATCCTGTCTACAGCCTCGCCAATTTCAAGGTATCTTCGTTCCCCATCGATCCGGCGGCGCCAGTGCCGGCAGGCGCGAAGCTTGTCCCGGGCGGGGTCCAGCCGGATATGAAGACGCCGACGCTGGTTTCCTGGTCGCTGCGGATGGACAGGGAACTTTCGCCCAACACGGTCTTGACTATCGGCTACATAGGCTCACATGGGTATCACGAATTGATTGGAATCGACGCCAATGAGCCGGTGCCGGTGATTTGCCCGGCTGCTCCGTGCCCGGCTGTTTTCCCGACAGTAGATCCAAATGCAAATCCACCCGTCACGATTCTGACAGGTTTCCCGGTTGGCTCGCCTTTGGCCGGAGCGCCAGTCCCAGCCGGAACGTACTACATCCCCTTCGTTCCCCCTGCTACACCCCGGGCCAATCCTTCGATTGCCAATACTTGGACGTGGTTCTCCTTTGGGAACAGTTCGTACCACGCGTTCCAGGTGGATCTGCGGCGGCGATTCAGCCACGGACTTTCCGTGCGCGGGGTCTATACGCTTTCGAAAGCGCTCGATGACGGGGATTCGTTGAACCAGACGACAGCGGGCAACGCTCCGGGCTTGGTGTCGAATCCGTTCAATCTGGCCGCTGACAAGGGACTTGCGACGTACGACGTGAGAAACGTGGGGGTAGTCAACGTGCTGTATGACCTGCCCTTTGGCCGGGGACAGGCGTTTGCGCGCGATGCGCAAGGATGGCGGGACAATGTGGTAAGTGGGTGGACTGTATCGAGCATTGTGACGGCGCAAGCTGGATTTCCATTCACCCAAC
>Ga0247691_1000272_pt1 | contig 11480 bp, 11 predicted proteins | sample CNK32_metaG_FD_182721 | JGI IMG/M metagenome (GOLD analysis project Ga0247691, IMG submission 182721) | Soil microbial communities from Purdue University Martell Research Forest, Indiana, United States - CNK32 | ecosystem: Environmental > Terrestrial > Soil > Temperate forest > Bulk soil...
AAAGAACTAAACCTGAACTAAGACCAAAGTTCACTATTTTTGATAATGAATAGTAATTAAAATCGGTCAACCTATTTTAGGGATGTTCAATTCGTAATTCGTAATTCGTAATTCGTAATTCGTAATTCGTAATTCGTAATTCGTAATTCGTAATTCGTAATTATTCCGTAAACAACTTCCGCAACTCCGTAGCATCCTTCGGACTCATCTTCTTCGCCAGGATCAAAGCCAGTTGCTTTCTTCTCAAAGCGCCTTCAAACCGTTCGATTTCTTCTTCCGTTTCAGGAATCAACTCCGGGACCTGGATAGGGCCACCATGCTGATCAACTGCAACAAAGGTGTAGATCGCCTCGTTCGATTTGCTTCGTTTCCCTGTAATGTTGTCTTCAACGAATACATCCACAAAGATCTCCATGGAAGAATTAAACGCACGCGAAACTTTGGATTCCAACGTGACAATGGATGCGTGATTGATCGGGGAATTGAAACTGACGTTGTTCACATTTGCAGTAACAACTACTCGGTGACAATGCCGGTGGGCAGAAACGCTCGCGATCTCATCCATCCAGGCCAGTAGTTGACCTCCAAATAAATTTCCCAGGGTATTCGTGTCGTTCGGAAGAACAACTTTTGTAGTAATAGCTAGGGTTTCCGATGCATGTCGAGGCTTCATTTTCCTTTTTTTTGGTAAAAGTACACTTAATTAACGTGAGCCCGGGATAAGAATGTCATCAGAAGTCAAAAAATTTCCCCAGTTAGAAAAAGCCTTACTATATTTACAAACTTCAAAGGGAATTATGGAAAAACTCATTCAGGAATTTTCGTCCAACATCAGTGAAGCTTTAAAAATCGCTGCTGGGGCAACATTTGCTAAACCAACTCAGGATATCCGGAACATCGTCATTTGTGGCATGGGTGGATCCGGAATTGGTGGTAGAATTGTGGCTCAATGGGTTCAAAATACCTGTTCGGTTCCTGTATTGTCTGTCCAGGAGTATACCTTACCTGCATTTGTGGATAAGCACAGTTTGGTGATCGGATCCTCTTACTCAGGAAATACAGAGGAAACCTTGTTCGCTTTGAAAGATGCAAAAACGAAAGGCGCAGCGATCATCGGAATTTGTTCCGGGGGACAGTTGGCTGAGTTTTGTAAATCGAATAATTACCAATACGTGGTCGTTCCTGGTGGAAATCCGCCAAGAACAGCTTTGGCTTTCTCTTTGGTACAACTAAGCAATATTTTCCTTCAGTTAGGATATGCTCACCCGACTATCCTGAATGAAATTTCGAACGGAAAGAACCTGATCGATTCCCATTCGGTTGAGATCAAGTCTGAAGCGATGCGTGTAGCACACGAACTTCAAAAAAGAACGATTGCTGTTTATGCAGGTTCGGAATATGAAGCAATCACGATTCGTGCGAAACAACAATTCAATGAAAATTCAAAAGAGTTGTGCTGGCAACATGTCATTCCGGAAATGAATCACAACGAATTAGTTGGATGGGGCGGAGGAGATAATCGCTATGCCTGTTTGTTCATTCAAACCGGAGATTTGTCGATGCGCAACCAGAAACGTTTTGACATTTCAATTGAACGTACGAAATCAAGAACAGATAAGGTTGAAATCATTACAACAAAAGGATCCACACCAGTTGAGAAGAGTATTTACCTCATTCATCTGATCGATTGGATTTCACTTTACTTATCCGATCTGAAACACGGAGACCCAATTGAAATCGAGATCATCGATTACCTGAAAGAAGAGTTGGGGAAAATCAAGTGAATTAAAAATGCAAAATTCAGAATTCAAAATAAACCCTTTTTGAATTTTGCATTCATAATTTTGAATTAGTCTACCAGTTTCCCGCCAGTATAAACCTGGAATCTGAAACCGCGATCTGTGTGGATTTGAAACTTCACCTGGAGTACGGAACCCATGTACATATCCTCATTGCTGGATAGGGTATTGATTAGTTCATCTTTGTAATCCAATCGCAATGCGGAAGTAAACCCGTTGGGATCATTCGGACCAACAATCAGATAACTGAATAGGTCCTGGTGTACAAAACCTTGGAAAGTTGTTGCAAATTCCTTTTCTGATTTCAATGCGGCCATGGCCCGGTCCATGCTGATCGGTTGAAGCGGAGCCGCTTTGTAGCTCATGGTGTTAATATCATCTTCAAATGAAGCACGGCGTTCTTTTGTCTTGATGATCTTCCCTTTTTCATTGTAATAGGAAACACGGTCAATGAAAACCGCTTCGTTCATACCATCAACATAATCGATCAGTTCTTGCGTCACGAAAGGCTTTCCGTTGTTCAGGTAATAGAAACGTTTCCCGTTTGATTTCCCGTTTCCGTCCGAAAATTGCTCTTCCAGGATCTGTAGTACAGTAGCCGAATCCAAATATCCGATCACTTCGATCATGACACCTTCATCCCCTTTTTCATAATGCAGGGAATTGGCAAGTAGATCGGCAGATTCTGTAATTGTCTTTAATTCCAGAACATGTGCATCCATTTCAGCTTCATTTTTGAAATGCTTCACAATGACTTTCTTATCTTCGGTTTTGTTCTCACTGGAATTATCGGAACCACAGGATACCAATCCGACAAGTAATAAAGGGAAAATATACTTTTTCATAATGTTTGTTTCTTTCAAAATGACGTGACATGTAAAAGTAACAGGTTTATAACAAATGGCCCTCTTTTTTTAGCTTAAATTAGGTCCCGAAACAAAAACATCACATGGAGAAGATTGTAATAGCCGGAGGTTCGGGATTGATCGGAACGGGTTTGGCTAATCATTTGAGAAAAACAGGTTACGAAGTCTGGATCCTTACGCGCAAAAAGTCCGATCCGAAGCACTTTTTCTTAAATTGGGACCCGGAAGCCAAAACGATTGATCCGGCTGCTATTGAAGGAACCGGGATTTTGATCAACCTTTGTGGTGCAGAATTGGCTGCGAAAAGATGGACTAAATCGCGAATCCGGGAACTCTACGGTTCGCGGGTGAATACAACCGAGTTCCTGTTCGAATCGTTCAAAAAGTCAGCTAATTTAAAGCAATATGTGTCTGCATCGGGTGCTGTTGCTTATGGATTTGAACATCCTGAAAAAGTGTACAAGGAATCTGATTCTTTTGGAAATGACCTGATTTCGGATATCACCCGGAAATGGGAAAAAGCTGCCGACCGGTTCTCATCCGTCTGTACGGTTTCAAAAGTTAGGATTGCAGTGGTATTAAGCGAAACAGGGGGAGCTTTGCAAAAACTGTCAAATCCGATAAAGAAAGGCTTTGGGGCTACGCTGTCGTCCGGTAAACAGGCCATTCCATGGATTTATTGCGAAGACCTTTACAGCATATTTGAGTTGGTGATAGCGAACCGATTGGCGGGTGCTTACCACGCTTCAGCAGGAAACACCACCAACGAAGAACTGACAAAGCTAATTGCCAAAGCCCTAAAGAAAAAATTGCTGCCTGCCGTTCCAAAGTTTATAGTGTGGCTTCTTTTTGGAAAAATGGCAATAATGCTTTTGGAAGGGAATACCGTTTCTAACGAGAAAATTCGTTCGGAGGGATTTTCTTTCCAATATGGAAATCTCAATTCAACAATTCAGCGTATTTTTGGATAAACAAAAAACCCTTTGCCAAAGACAAAGGATTTTTTTTGCTATTAATCGAAAAAACAAGAGCACCCCTACTCCTGTTACTCAAATGAGTACTTTTTAAACGAAATGACTATAAAAGTCACTCGAACAGGACAAAGATGTAATAAGACAGGAATTAATTGAAATCAATATTTTTGATATTTACGATAACCAAACACGAATCAGTTTAGGCTAATAAACAGTAAATCAACCATATAAGAACGCAATTTTAAGCAAAAAATTACAATGTCCACAGGATCAACAGATAGTTTAGTTCGCTTAATTTCTTCTCTCTCAAAGGCTGAAAAACGAAGTTTTAAGCTTTACGCAAATCGCAATTCTTCCTCTCCGGAAGAATTAAAGTATTTGCAGTTGTTTGATTTTATTGATAAAACAGAAAACTATTCCGATGAATTGGCCATTTCCAAGATCAAGGGATTAAAAAAGAGCCAGCTTTCCAATATCAAAGCACATTTATACAAACAGTTGCTGACAAGTCTCAGGCTTCAGCATGCGCCGCATTTGCCTGCGATTGAAATTCGGGAATCCATGGACCATGCCCTGATCTTGTATGAAAAAGGATTTTACAATCAGGCGCTGAAACTATTGGAGAAGGCCAAACAACACGCCATAAAGATCCAGTCAACACTGTTGCACCTGGAGGTTTTGGATTTTGAAAAGTTTATCGAATCACAGCACATTACCCGAAGTGTTTCCTCAAGAGCAGATGAATTGACAACCGAAAGCAGGGTTTTGAGCAAACACGTTCAGGGAAGCATCCAGTTCTCGAATTTGTCTTTGCAGCTCTATGCTCTGAACGTCAAAGTGGGATTTGTCCGTGATGAAAAAGATTACCGTTTCGTCAAGGAATTCTTCGCCAAACGTTTGCCGGAGTACAACATTGCGGAATTGAACTTTGAAGAGAAGATGCATCTTTACAATGCGTATGTGTGGTATCATTACATCACGCAGGAATTCCTGATGTGTTTCAAATACGCAAGTTTGTGGGTGAAGCTATTTGAAGATCATTCACATGTGAAGGACCATTACCGTGAAATGTATCTCAAAGGATTATACAATTTGCAGAATGCGTTGTTCAATTTAAGAAATCACAAGCGCTTGCTGGAATCCATTGAAAAGCTGGAAAGCGCCGACCTGGGAGACCGCGAAAACGAAAATATCTCCTTGCTGCACCGCATGTATTGGCTGACAGCGAAAATCAATTATTATTATTTGTGCGGAACCTTCTCCGAAGGGATTGAAATTGTCCCGAAAGTGGAGCAATTCATTTCAGATCACGAAGATCGTTTGGACAATCACCGGATTATGATTCTTTATTATAAGGTAGCGTGTCTGTATTTCGGAAATGGGGACAATAAAATGGCAATCAAATATCTGAACCGGATTATTCAATTGAAAGATGTTTCGCTCAGGGAAGATATCCAGGCATTTGCGCGGATCCTGAACCTCATTGCCCATTTTGAATTGGGAACGGACGACCATTTATTGGATTACCAGATCAAATCCGTTTATCGCTTCCTTCGGAATATGGGAGATTTGCATGGAGTGCAGCATGAAATCCTGAACTTCTTGCGTCAACTGCCTTTTGCTGATGACCAGTCGTTGATGCGGGCATTCCGCATTTTACATGGGAAATTGGTGAAATTGTCCAAACTTCCTTACGAAAAACGTCCGTTCCTGTACCTCGATATTATTTCATGGTTGGAATGTAAAATCGAAAAACGCCCCGTCCAGGAAGTCATTCGCAGCAAATTCCTGGTAGAACAAGAAACGGGTCAGAGTGTCTATTTCCCCGAATAATAAGGATTTAGGAGCTCAATTGAATACTCAACAAAACCAAATGACGAAAAATTAAGCAAAAAATACACTCTAAACTTGTCAGTTTAAAAATAAGTTGTATTTTTGATTACATATTCGTCAAATAAATGTTTAAATACTCAGCAATTAGATGACAGGATTAAAAGTAGGTGACCGGATGCCTGATTTTCAGGGGACCGATCAAAATGGAAAAACGATTACGAATAAAAGTTTTGCAAACAAAAAATTAGTGATTTATTTCTACCCGAAAGACAATACGCCGGCTTGCACGAATCAAGCATGCAGTTTAAGAGATTCGTACCAGGCATTGCAAGATGAAGGCTATTCTATTTTGGGAGTAAGTATGGACACAGAGAAGGCGCACACTCGGTTTATTGAAAAGTTTAGCTTACCTTTTCCATTGCTTGCAGATACCGAACGGAAAATGATCGATGCATTTAAAGTTTGGGGCTGGAAGAAGTTTATGGGACGTGAATACGAAGGAATTCATCGGACAACATTTATAATAAGTGAACAAGGGATTATTACACATATTATAGAGAAACCGAAGACAAAAATTCACGGTGAGGAGATTTTAAATTTAGGATAACCGAAGATCGTAAGTAGTTTACGACCTACTGGGTATATATTTGCAGAAACGATAACAAAACGATTTAAATTAAACGATATGGCAGTTAGAGAAATTAACCCGGAAAAATTGAAAGCACTTCAGCTAACAATGGAAAAGTTAGACAAGACTTTCGGAAAAGGATCTGTAATGAAATTAGGAGACAATGCAATTGAAGAAATTGAGGTGATCCCTTCAGGTTCAATTACATTGGATATGGCACTTGGAGTGAATGGTTATCCAAAAGGAAGAATCGTTGAGATTTACGGACCGGAATCATCAGGTAAGACAACCCTGGCAATTCATGCAATTGCAGAATGTCAGAAAAATGGTGGAATAGCTGCTTTTATTGATGCAGAACACGCATTTGACCAGTTTTACGCTCAAAAATTAGGAGTTGATATTGAGAACTTATTGATCTCCCAACCGGATAATGGAGAACAGGCATTGGAAATTGCCGATAGCTTGATCCGTTCCGGAGCAGTTGACCTATTGGTAATTGACTCGGTAGCAGCATTGACACCGAAAGCAGAGATCGAAGGAGAAATGGGCGATTCTCAAATGGGATTACAAGCCCGTTTGATGTCCAAAGCACTTCGCAAGTTGACCGGATCGATCAGTAAAGCAAAATGTTGTTGCATTTTCATCAACCAGTTGCGTGATAAGATCGGTGTGATGTTCGGTAACCCGGAAACGACTACCGGTGGAAATGCATTGAAATTTTATGCTTCCATGCGTATCGATATCCGTAGAGCGGCTCAAATCAAAGAAGGAGAAGATGTGATCGGTAATCGCATCAAAGTGAAGGTGGTGAAAAACAAAGTAGCGCCTCCGTTCCGTAAAGCCGAATTTGATATCATGTACGGGGAAGGAATTTCCAAAGTAGGTGAGATCATCGATATCGGAGTGGAATTGAATATCTTGAAGAAAAGTGGATCTTGGTTCTCTTACGGGGAAACCCGTTTGGGACAAGGAAGAGATTCTGTAAAAAGTATGATTGCTGATAACCCGGAATTAATGGATGAATTAGAAGCAAAGATCAAAGAAGCTCTTGGCGCTAATCCCACTGCAGTGGTAGTAGCACAAGACTAACTGCATATCGTTTCCAATGAGTCCCGTGAGCAATTGCGGGACTTGTATTGGAACGAATAATAACCACAATTCGTTCTTTGTCAACTGGGACAGATAGAAAAGAACACAAGGATAACAACTTCATTTTAACTGCAAAAAGCTAAGAGTGGAAAGAGATGAATGAAACTTTGCGACCTCCTTTCTTTGCGGTTCAATCATTTGCTATGTTTTCCGGTGGTTAAATTCTCGGGTTTGTATCTGAATTAGCACCTTCTCGACAATATTTCCTTACTTTTGCTCAAACTGAAGTAAATGGTATTATCAATGACCGGCTACGGAAAAGCAAGTGGTTCTTTTCAAGGAAAGAAGATCGTTGTGGAAATCCGTTCCCTGAACAGCAAAAGCTTGGATCTGAATATGCGTGCAATTCCTTTGTATCGCGAGATTGAACTGGAGAATCGCTCAATAGTTGCTGAATTATTAGACAGAGGAAAAGTAGAGTTATCTATTTCCCTGGAAAATTCCGGTGATACAAAGAACTATGTGATCAACCGCGATCTGGCTCAAGCATACTACAAGGACATCAAAGAGACAGCTGAGTTATTGGGTGAATCAACAGATGATATCTTGTCGATGGTTATGAGAATGCCGGAAATTTACTCGAATGACAAGGAAGCGCTTTCCGATGAAGAATCGACTTTTGTACAAAGTTTGGTGAGAGAAGCATGCCATCACTTGAATGAATTCCGTAAACAAGAAGGCGATCAGTTACGCAAAGATTTCGAAGGGAATATCCGACGTATTGATGAATTGCTGGCTGAAGTTCCAAAATATGAAACTGCACGTATTGAAGCAGTTCGTGAACGCATGAAAACGGGACTGGAAAAAATCACCAATATCTCCATCGACCTGAACCGTTTGGAACAGGAAATTATTTTCTACATCGAGAAAATGGATGTTTCAGAAGAGAAGATGCGTCTTTCAAATCACCTGAACTATTTTCTTGAAACGATGAATATTCCTTTATGCGGTAAGAAATTGGGATTCATTACACAAGAAATTGGTCGTGAGATCAACACACTGGGAAGCAAATCATACCATGTTGAAATGCAGAAATTAGTGGTTGAAATGAAAGATCACTTAGAGAAAATCAAAGAACAAGTTTTAAATACCCTGTAAAATGGCATTTGATTCGAGTGGCGGTAAATGTGTCATTTTCTCAGCTCCTTCAGGAGCTGGAAAGACAACCATTGTTCAATACTTGTTAGGCGTAATTCCTGAATTGGCCTTCTCTATCTCGGCTTGCAGTCGTGAGCCACGTGGTGATGAAGAGCATGGGAAACACTATTATTTCCTGGGAATTCAAGGATTCAAAAGTAAAATTGACGAAGGGGCATTTGCTGAATGGGAAGAGGTTTATACCGATAATTTCTATGGCACGCTGACTTCCGAACTGGAGCGAATCTGGCAAGAAGGAAAAACCGTCATTTTTGATGTGGATGTTGTGGGAGGATTGAACCTGAAAAAAATCATGGGAGATAATGCCCTTGCAATTTTTGTCCAGCCACCGTCCTTTGAAGACCTGGAACGTCGTTTACGATTCAGAAGCACGGAAACGGAAGAGAAGATCTCCATGCGCCTGGCAAAAGCACATATTGAATTGGATCGTGCATCCGAGTTTGATTATATTCTTCTGAATGACGAACTTGGAAGAGCTTGTAAGGAAGCGGAAGAGATCGTTCGAAATTTTATTTCCTGATTATGAGAGTAGGGCTGTATTTCGGAACGTTTAATCCCATTCATGTCGGTCATTTGGTGATTGCGAACTACATGGCGGAATATACGGATATCGACCAGGTTTGGTTGGTGGTGACTCCTCAGAACCCATTGAAATTGAAATCCTCCCTGTTACCTGATTATCACCGTTTGGCAATTGTGAATGAAGCAATACAGGACAATGATAATTTAAAGGCTTCGGACATTGAATTCAAATTACCTCAACCGAATTATACGGCAACCACTCTGGCTCATTTGAAAGAGAAATATCCGACGTATGAGTTTTCGCTTATCATGGGAGAAGACAACCTCAGAACGTTCCATAAATGGTATAACCACGAACACCTGTTGGCGAATTACAAATTCTATGTTTATCCGCGTGTGTTGACAGTCCAGGAGGAGGAGGAAGTTCAGGAAATTGGTCACCATCCTGAAAATGGATTTAAAAATCACCCGAATATTGTGATGTGTGAAGATGCACCCGTAATGAAGGTTTCATCGAGTTTCGTGCGACATGCAGTCAAGGAAGGAAAAGATGTCCGTTACCTGCTTACGGACCCGGTGCGCAAGTACATTGATGAAATGAATTTTTACCGTTAAACCTTTGTGTTCTTGCGTTTGAATAAACGTGCAATTTGCTTACGGAAGAAAAACATCAGGATTAAGTAAGGAATCGCGATCAAAAACAAAATACCCGAATTGATAGAAGAACCAAAAGAGTTTTCGTCTAATTCACTTCCTTGTTCCGCCAACAATTTACATTGGGAACATCCCTGCCCGAAAGCAAAATCAACAACAATTAATGTGATCGCGAGTAAAAACAACCGCTTTTTCATGCCTCAAAAGTACGAACAAACGCTTAGAATAAAGCTGATTTTTGCTGATTTAACATATCTGGATCACAAAAGATCAATCAACTCTTTTCGATTCAACTGTTTCAATGTACTTACATCCGTATGTACCAGATCACCGATCAGTTCCTGTTTGCGCTTTTGCAATTCCAGGATCTTCTCTTCAATCGTATTCGGAGTGATGAAGCGGACTGCAACCACTTTTTTATCCTGGCCAATCCGGTAAGCGCGGTCAATCGCCTGATTTTCCACAGCAGGATTCCACCAGGGATCAATCAGATAAACATAATCTGCTTGTGTCAGGTTTAATCCCATTCCACCCGCCTTCAAACTGATCAGGAAAACCCGGATAGCATCGTTTTCCTGGAATTCGTTGACGACCTCTTTACGTTTTTTGGTCTGACCGGTTAGTAGGGAATAGGGAACGTTTCGTTCTTCCAACCCTTTTTCAATGAGTTTAAGCATGCCTACGAATTGGGAGAATACCAGGATTTTGTGGTGTTTCTTCTTGTCTTCGATTTGCTCCATTAACTCCTGGATTTTGGCTGATTGATCTCCGTAAGAAACCCCATTTTCATTGATCAGTGCAGGAGAATTGCAGATTTGGCGCAATTTGGTCAAACCTGCTAATACATGCATGCTGCTTTGTCCGTCCAGGAAGTCGGGTTCGCTCATCAGGTATTCCTTCAATTCTGTTTTGTAGACATCGTATACACGTTGTTGCTCGTGGTCCATTTCACAATAAACCACCATTTCGGTTTTCTCCGGAAGTTCGGTAGCAACTTGCTTTTTGGTACGTCTCAGTAGGAAAGGATGAATGCGTTTTTGAAGTTCTTTTGCGCGTTGACTATCCTGGAATTTATCTATGGGAAAGGCAAAATGATCTTTGAATTGTTTGATGGAACCGAACATCCCGGGATTGCAAAATGAAAGGATGGAAAAGATATCCAATGTGTTATTTTCAATCGGTGTTCCTGTAAGGACAAATCGTTGCCTGGATTGCAGTAAGCGAACGGTTTTATAGCGTTTGGAGTCCGGATTTTTAATCGCCTGTCCTTCATCCAGGATGACCGTGTCAAACACAAAATCCTTCAGATAGCGGATATCCGAGAGCAAAGTTCCGTAGGTACTCAACAGGATATCGTAGTTCTCAAAATGGTCCGTCGATTTGATCCGTTTTGTTCCATGAAGGTCTAAAATACGCAAATGTGGAGTGAATTTAGCGGTTTCATCCTTCCAGTTAAAAACCAGGGAAGTTGGAACGACAATTAGATGGACACCTTTTTTGACCTCCTGCTTCTTTGAAATGTAAGCTAAAAGCTGAATGGTTTTTCCTAATCCCATGTCATCGGCCAGGATTCCCCCAAACCCGAAATCGTTCAGGAAGTGCAGCCAATGATATCCTTCCCGCTGGTAATGTCTCAATTCAGTTTGAAATTGGTTTGGAAGTTCAATTTCGGGAATGTGCTCGAAGTGGGTGATCTTGTCTTTTAAATCTTCGATCTGTGTGCGGACGATACTGTCAATTTCTTCAGCGTCGAACCATTCATCAATAAATTGATAGGATGTTTTCGGGATCCGGATCACATCATCCACTAATTCGCCTTCCTGGAAAAAAGCAGAGAATCGTTCCAGCCATTGTTGTGGAAGAAGTGCCATTTGTCCGTCGCCCAATTTCACATAGC
>Ga0247691_1000273_pt1 | contig 11434 bp, 8 predicted proteins | sample CNK32_metaG_FD_182721 | JGI IMG/M metagenome (GOLD analysis project Ga0247691, IMG submission 182721) | Soil microbial communities from Purdue University Martell Research Forest, Indiana, United States - CNK32 | ecosystem: Environmental > Terrestrial > Soil > Temperate forest > Bulk soil | place...
GCTGGTTCGGGGGCGCTTGCACCAGAAACTTGGCGAGATGCCGGACGCGCAAAAAGATTTTAAGGAGAGTTTTCACCGGGTGCCGAGCGCGGCGGCAGCGGAGCGATTGGGGGAGTTGGCGGAATTGCGGAAGGATTTGACAGGGGCGATTCACGAGTATTCGCTGGCGTTTTCGCTGGCGGAGGGAACGGGAGCGGCAACATCGCGAGCGGATTTGCGGAAGAAACTGGGAAATGTGTGGCGGCTTGCGCATGGAACAGAAGACGGACTTGGGGAATACATGCTGCGCGTGTACGACGAGGGCGCGGCGACGGCGATTGCGGCAAAACCCGCTCGTAACAAAGGATTGAAGGAGCCGGCTGAGTTTGTGCTGCGGAAGGCGGTGGACGGGGCGCCGTTTGCGCTTGCGGGGACCAAGGGGAAAGTGGTGGTGATGAATTTCTGGACGACGTGGTGCGGGCCTTGCAGGGAATGGGAGCCACATTTCGAAAAGGTGGCGGGGCGGTTCGCGGGACAGGCGAAGGATGTTTTGTTTTTTGATGTGAATTGCGACGAGGATGAGACGCTGGTTGGCCCGTACCTGGAGGAAGAGAAACCGAAGACAAGCGTTCTGTTTGCGGATGGATTGGACCTGTTGCTGGGAGTGAATTCGTTTCCAACGACACTGGTGCTGGATCGAACGGGGAAAATTGCTTATCGGGCTGAGGGAGTGGATATGGATAGCCCGGAGGCGAGTTTGGTGGAGGCGATTCAGAGGACGATGCAAGCACAAGAGATGGCGCCTGCGGGGGCTGTGGCGGAGTAAGACACAAGAAAAAAACGCCCGCCCCGTAAAATCGCTCGGGGTGCAAACGGCGCACTTCGGAAAGCGGCCGCTACACAACCGGGAAAAACCCAAGAGGGAGGGGCGAGCCCCTCCCAAGCAAAGTCGAGGCGCGGCCACCCTTCCTTCATCAGGGCAAGCTTGAAAGTGGCCGCTACGCGTTCTCGGCGATTTGTTTGGCGGCTTGGATGGTGTTTACGTGGATTTGGATTGTGTCGGCGAGGCGGCGGGCGTAACCGCCAGCTAACGTGGTTACCACTGGGATGTTTTTTTGGCGGGCTTCGGCGAATACGCCTGCGTCGCGTTGTTTTAAACCTTCCATACTTAGATCTAGTCCGCCAAGTTGGTCTTCCCGGTAGGGGTCTGCTCCGCCCACATAGAAAAGGATATCGGGCTGGAAATTGGTGATGGATTTTTTGACCGCGGGTAGGAGTGTGGACAGATATTCTCCGTCGGCTACGCCGTCTTCGAGATTCAGATCGAGGGAGGAGTGCGGTTTGTGGGCGGGATAATTGTTAAGTTGATGGATGGAGAGAGTGAAGACGGTATCGTCTTTGCCGAAGATGGCGGCGGTGCCGTTGCCGTGGTGGACGTCGGTGTCGACGACCATGGCGCGGGCGAATTTTTTGCGGGCTTGCAAGGCGCGGATAGCTACGGCGACATCGTGGATGGCGCAGAAGCCTTCGCCGTGGCCGGGGTAGGCGTGGTGGAAGCCTCCGCCGATGTTGCAGCCGAAGCCGTCTTGCAAGGCGGATTCTGCGGCGGTAATGGTGCCACCGGCGGCTAGCCAAAAGGCGCGGACGAGTTCGGGGGAATAGGGGACTTCGAGTTTCATTTGTTCGCTGGCGGTGAGGGTGCCGGTTTTTAGTTTTTGTACCCAGTCTTCGGTGTGGACGCGGAGGATGTCGGTGTCGGTTGCAGGCTCGGGGCGGAGAAAGTCGTCGACTTCGGCGATGGCGTCGTTTAAGAGTTTGTCGTGGATAAGGCGAAATTTTTCGGAGGGGAAGACGTGGGCGCCGAGGTTGAGGTCATAGCGTTCGTGGTAGACGAGTTTAAAGGGGAGCATGCTGGGAGAAAACGTAGCATAGATTTGGGGATTGAAGAGAAGAGGAAGAGTTTAATGCAGAGTTCGCGGAGGGCCGCGGAGAACGCTGAGAAGAGGGGGAACGGAAGGTTTGTGGCATTAGATCGTAAGAGCCCACCCTTATAAACCAAGGGTGGGGCACCCTCAAGCACTTAGGACTCGCGGTCGAGGATGAAGTCGGGAAGGGTTTGTAGGGCGCGGGCGTATTCGGAAAAGCCGGAACCGTTGAGGCAGGCTTTGGCGCGGACGGCGTAATCGAGGGCGAGGTTGCGGGTGCGGTCGAGGGCGCCGGAATCGCGGACGAGAGCGACGAGCGTTTCGGGCTGGACGGAGTCGAACTCTTTTTCTTCGAGGACGCGAGCGACCATTTCGCGGGCTTCGCGGTGGCCGTTTTCCATGGCGTAAATTAGGGGCAGAGTGACTTTGCCTTCTTTCAGGTCGCTTAGCACCGGCTTACCCAATTGTTCGCTTGATGCGGTGAAGTCCAAGAGATCATCGACTAGTTGAAAGGCGAGGCCGGAATAGCGGCCGTAATCGGCTAGCGCAGTTTCGTGCTCTTCGTCTAGGCCGCCGAGGACTCCGCCGAGGCGGGCGCAGCCGCTGAAGAGGCACGCAGTTTTGTAGGTGGAGAGTTTCAGGGCGTCGTCTTCGGAGACGTCGATACGGCCGATCTTTTCAAGCTGGAGGAGCTCGCCTTCGACCATCTTTTGGGTGAGATCGATAAGGATGTCGAGGACGTGGAAATTGCGTTCCTGAAGGGCGATGTGGAAAGACTGCATGTAGAGCCAGTCGCCGGCGAGTACGCTGCGATGATTGCCCCAGCGGGAGTTGGCGGAAGGGCGGCCGCGACGGGTGTCGGCGCTGTCGATGACGTCGTCGTGGATCAAGGTGGCGCTGTGGAGGAGTTCGACGACGGCAGCGAGCTTGATGGCGCTGCGGGAGTCACCTTCGCTTCCAGCGGCGTAACCGTGGGCGAGCAGGAGCAACGCGGGGCGGAGGCGCTTCCCTCCCCCGCCGAGAAGATAGCTGGTGATTTCGGAGACGGGTTGATAGGCGGAGGCACTCTGGCGCGAGAGTTCCTGCTCGACCTTCACGAGGTCGTCGCGCACCAGCTCAAATATCTCTTTGACTGTCAGTAAAGCGATGTGCGTTCTCCGAGCCCGCTCCCTGTCAGCGGGACACCTCGGCCGTGGACGCGTCCGGCCGGGCCAGCCGAAAAAACCTGCGGAAATTGTCCGTGGTCTTGGCGGCAATTTCTGGTAGACCCAAGTCTCTCACATTCGCGAGGGCCTTTGCTACCTCGAGGACGTAGGCGGGTTCATTTCGCTTGCCGCGATGGGGTTGGGGAGCGAGATACGGAGAGTCTGTTTCGATCAAAATGTTTGAAAGCGGCAAAGCTTTCGCGACATCGCGGATGTTTTGGGCTTTCGGGTAGGAGATATTGCCGGTGAAGGAGATGAGGAACCCCATGTCGAGACCTTTATGGGCATGAGCGAGGTTGCTGGTGAAACAGTGGAGAATGCCGCCGAGGCCGGTGGGCTTCCAGACTTCGTCGAGGAGGCGGAGGCAATCGTCCCAGGCGTCGCGGCAGTGGATGATGATGGGGAGATTGGCGGCTTGGGCGAGTTCCATTTGCTGGCGGCAGACTGTTTCCTGGATGTCGCGGGGAGAGTGGTCGTAGAAATAATCGAGACCAATTTCGCCCCAGGCGAGTACTTTGGGATGTTTGGCCAGGGCGGCGAGAGTTTCGAGATGGGTAGGCGTGACTTCTTTGGCGTCGTGGGGATGGATGCCTACCGTGGTGTAGATCCAGTTGTGGGATTCGGCGTAGGGGAGTGCGGCGTCGAGCTTTTCAGGACCAGGGCCAGTGCCTATGGCTAGGATGGTGGTGACGCCTGCGGCCTGGGCGCGGGCGAACATGGCTTCGCGGTCGTCGGCGAATTGGGGGCCGTCGATGTGGGCGTGGGAGTCGATGAATTCCATAAAAGCAGTAATCAGTAATCAGTAAGACGAAGACGGTCCGCCCGTCGCGGCGGGCGAAGTTTCTAAAATAGCATGTTTTGGAGAGGTATCGGGAGAAAACAAGAGTGTTCCATATTTATGGCAACCGTGACATACTGGGGCCATGAAGAAGGAAGCAGTACGAACTACAGTAGATATTCCAGCTCCCCTTTACCGGAAGCTCAAAGAGCAAGCTGCGGCGCAAGGCCGCTCGGTTCGAGAATTGATCCTGCTCGGTGTACACTCGACGCTGCTACATGGAAAACGGCCCCGTCCGCGGCGCGTGAAATTCCCTCTCATCGTATCTGAAGGCCCACAGGTCGAACTCACCAACGAACAAATCTATGAACACGTTGAATTTCCTTGATGCCAACGTGTGGCTGGCGCTGATTTGGAGCCGGCACTCGCATTCGGAAAAGGCTCAGGAATGGTTTGCTCAGTCAGCTGAGGAACAATTCTTTTATTGCCGCATTACGCAGATCACGGTACTTCGGCTACTCACAACCTCGAGCGTGATGGGCAACGACACAAGAAAAATGTCGGAAGCCTGGGAATTGTGGGACAAGGTGTGCGCCGACGACCGTGTCGCTTTCCTTCCAGAGCCTGAGGTCATGGAACGCGAGTTTCGGCGGCTATCCGTGCTGGGTACCTCGTCACCGAAGATTTGGGCTGATTCTTACCTGTTGGCCTTTGCCCGCGTGGCGGGACTAAAGTTGATCACTTTTGACCGCGGTCTGCGAGCCAAAGGCGCTGACCTGCTGATCCTGTAACTTCCAGGATGAAGTCGAAGTGGGCGTGGGAGTCGATTTGTTCCATGGATAGAAAATTAAAATTGGTGGCGAGAATTGGAGTGACTGCTCGGGCGGAGTTGTCCACCTGATGGCGGACTCTACGCTGGCCGGATGGAAGCCGGCACTACCTTGATTATTTCAGGCGGGCGCCGACTTCTACTTCTTCGTGGAAACCCGTGAGGACGGGGCGGCCTTCGGGACCTACGGACGCGGCTACGATCATGCCGTTGGATTCGACGCCGCGGAGTTTGCGCGGGGCGAGGTTGACGACGACGGCTACTTTGCGGCCGATGAGGGACTCGGGTTCGTAGTATTGGGCGATGCCGGCGCAGATCTGACGGATTTCGGTGCCGATGTCGACGGTGAGCTTGAGGAGTTTGTCGGCACCGACGATGCGCTCGGCGGTTTTGATCTGGCCTACGCGCATTTCAATTTTGGTGAAATCCTCGATGCCGATTTTGTCGGAGACGGCGGGGGCGGCGGCAGCCGCTGCGGATGCGCCACTGGCTGCTGGAGCGGTCGCGGCCGGTGCGGGTGTAGCTGGTGTTGGATTCAGTTCTTCGTTTGCCATTGCTTCGATCCTTTCGATTGCTTCTTGGTGATCAACACGGGGATACGCAGCCCGGACATTTCCGATTTGCGTTCCACCTTTCAGCTGTCCCCACTTAAGTTCGTCCAGACTTTGGTCGACTGGAGTTCTTGTCTGACCCAACTGTTTCCAGATTTGAGTGGTACCGGTCGGAATTACCGGATGCGCCAGAAGCACTACGATTCTGAGGGCTTCGGCGGAATTGTACAGGACGTCAGTCAGCTTTTGCCGTTGACCCTCATCCTTCGCTAGGTTCCAAGGCTTTTCGCGAACTAAGTACGAATCAACGTGCGTTACCATACGATCTACAGCCTTCAAAACGGAAGAGAAATCCAGTTTGTCGTAAAGTCCCAGTTTGCCGGTTTCACCCAAAACCTCCGCAGTTTCCTGTCTAAACATGAAACGAAGAATATTGTCGTCGCTTTCTGCCCAGCCGGGGGTGGGATTAGGAACACGGCCATCGAAGTAATCGTTAATCATTGTCAAGATTCGGTTGGATAGATTGCCTATTCCGTTCGCTAAATCAGCGTTGTAACGCACGACTAGATTGTCGTAGCTGAAATTGCCATCCTCCCCGAAGCTTACTTCGCGCAAGAGGAAATAGCGGAGCGCGTCCATGCCCAGCATGTTGACGATGGGGCGCGGAAGGACGACGTTGCCTTTGGATTTGCTCATTTTGGCCGCGTCCATGAGGAACCAGCCGTGGGCCCAGACTTGTTTGGGAACGGGGAGCATGGCGGCCATCAGGAACGCGGGCCAATAGACCGTGTGGAAACGGATGATGTCTTTGCCGACGAGATGGAGATCGGCGGGCCAGTAGCCGCGCTTTTCGAAGTCGGGGCCGCCGACGGCGCTGAGATACGCGGTGAGTGCGTCGAACCAGACGTAGAAGACGTGGGGCTCTTCGCCGGGAACGGGAATGCCCCAGCGGATAGTGGTACGGGTGATGCTGAGATCTTTCAGGCCGCCTTCGACGAAGCTGATGATTTCGTTGCGGCGGGTATCGGGCTGAATGAAATCGGGATATTTTTTGTAGAAATCGAGCAGCGGCTTCTGGAATGAGGAGAGCTTGAAGAAATAATTTTCTTCGGTGACGGTTTCGAGCGGGCGCCCGCAATCGGGACAGTTGTCGCCGGGCTTGGCGTCGTTCACGAATGCGTTATCGTAGATGCAGTACTGGCCGGTGTAGTGGCCTTTGTAGACGTAGCCGTTTTCCTTGCAGAGCTTGAAGAGCCACTGAACAGTGCGAACGTGCTTGATGTCAGTGGTGCGGACGAATTCGTCGGCGGGGATGCCGAGTTCGTCCCAGAGGGCGCGCCAGGCGTCGGCCATTTTGGCGACGTATTCGGATTCGGGTACGCCGGCTTTTTTGGCGGCGCGCTCGACGTTGACGCCGTGCTCATCGGTGCCGGTGGTCATCACGACGGCGTAGCCGCGCATGCGCTTGTAGCGGCGGATGACATCGGCGACGACGGTGGTGTAGGTGTGGCCGATGTGCGGGAGCCCGTTGGTGTAGTAGATGGGCGTCGTTAGATAGAATTTTTCTTTTTTCTCGGCCATGTTTTGCGTTCTAAGTTTTAAGTCGTAAGTTAGAAGTTAAAAAGTTCAAGAGTTCGGAAATTCATGAGTTCAATAAGAAAGAGTGCTGGGTGCTTAGGTTTTCAGTGACCAGGTGCGCATGGCCTCGTCCATGACGCGCTGCAAAGGCACATTTCTTGCTTCTGCCAGTTTACGGCAATCTTCGAATTCGGGCGATGCCTGGCGGATGTGGCCATTGAGGCGGGCCACTTTGATGCGGACATCGCCGAAAGAGGTGTGGACAGATTCCCAGTGGCGGGAGAGGACGCGGCGTTCGGCGGTGGTGCTGCGGACACCGAGGGTGGTGGTCTCCGCGAAAAACAGTTCGTGGAAATTGGATTCGTCTTCGGGCTTGCAAAGGACAGTGACTAGCATGCCGGGGCGGTTTTTCTTCATTTGGACGGGAGTGGAGAAGACGTCGAGTGCGCCGGCGGCAAGAGCTTTTTCGAGGAAGTAGCCGTAAATCTGGGGGTTCATGTCGTCGAGATTGGCTTCGAGGATGCGGATGGTTTCCGATTCGACGGCGGTGCGTTTTTCGGTGGATTCGCCAACCATCAGGCGGAGGACGTTGGATTGGGATTCGAGATCGGCGGTGCCAGCACCGTAGCCGATAGCGTTGACGGTCATTGGAGATTGTGGGCCGAAGTTGGAGCAGAGCGTGGCGACGATGGCGGCACCAGTGGGCGTAACCAATTCTTTTTGGATGCCGTTCGAGTAGGTGGGCTTGCCTAGGAGGAGACGCGCGGTGGCGGGCGCGGGGACGGGCAGAACGCCGTGGGCCATTTTTGCGGTGCCGCCGCCGACGTTGAGAGCGGAGCAGGCGAAGGACTCGATGCCGAGAGCGGCGAAACCGATGCAGGCGCCGACGATGTCGATGATGGCGTCAATGGCGCCGACTTCGTGGAAGTGGATTTTTTCGAGGGGGACTTCGTGGACGGCGGCTTCGGCTTCGCCGAGTTTTTGGAAGATGGAATCGGCGCGACTTTTCACATCGGGTGCAAGAGCTGAATTTTCGATTAGGCTGAGAATTGTGCTCAGCGAGCGATGCGTTTGGGTGTCTTGGGCGCGCACTTTGGCGTAGGTGGCGGCCATTCCGTTCTTCCAGACTTTTTCTGCGGAGAGTTCCCAGCCGGGGAGATTGAGACCCTGCAATTCGGAACGAAGTTTTTCGAGGGGCACACCTGCGTCGAGCAGCGCGCCGAGGGTCATGTCGCCGCTGATGCCGCTGAAACAATCAAAATAAGCGCATTTCATTCGTGCAGACCTGAATTGATACTATCGGCCACAGTCTACTCGAGTCAAACCGCGCGGCCGGCGGCGGCAGCGGAGGCCCATGCCCATTGGAAATTGAAGCCGCCGAGGTGGCCGGTGACGTCGACGACTTCGCCGATGAAGAAGAGGCCGGGGACTTTGCGGGCTTCCATGGTTTTGCTGGAGAGTTCGGCGGTGTCGACGCCGCCGGCGGTGACTTCGGCTTTTTCGTAGCCTTCGGTGCCGGCTGGGCGGATGTGCCAGGAGTGTAGTTCCCTTTCGAAGGCGTCGAGAGCGATGTTGGTCCAGGCTTTTGGCGGATGGAATTTCAGCCAGCGTTCGGCCAGCCGCTGGGGGAGAAATTCGTGGAGGGCTTTTTCGGCTATGGCGGTGGTGCGCGTGCCTGCTTCGCGGATTTTTTGTGTGGCTTCGCGGCCAGGGGCTAGATCGATTTGCAGGGCTTCGCCTTCTTTCCAGTAGCTGGAGGCTTGGAGGATTGCGGGGCCGCTGAGGCCGCGGTGGGTGAAGAGCATTTTTTCGCGGAAGGCGGAGTTCCCTGCTGCGGCGATGACTTCGGTGGAGACGCCGGCGAGGTCGCTATAGCGCTTGCGGTCGGCGGGATGGAACACGAGCGGGACCAAAGCGGGGCGCGTCTGGACGATGTTCAATCCGAATTGGCGGGCGAGATCGTAGCCGAAGCTGGTGGCGCCCATTTTGGGGATGGAGATGCCGCCGGTGGCGACGACTAGGGCGGGGGTGCGATATTCGGTGGCATCGGTGCGAACGGTGAAGGCGGTGTCCCGGAGGACTTGGGTGACCTTTGCGTCCACGACGATTTTTACATTGGCGTAGCGGCACTCGGATTCGAGCATGGTGATAATTTGGGTGGCGGAATTGTCGCAGAAGAGCTGGCCGAGAGTTTTTTCGTGGTAGGAAATGCCGTGTTTTTCGACGAGGGCGATGAAGTCGGCGGGAGTGTAGCGGGCTAGGGCAGATTTTGCGAAGTGAGGATTTTCGGAGAGGAAGTGCTTCGGTTGGGAATGGAGATTCGTGAAGTTGCAGCGGCCTCCGCCGGAGATGAGGATTTTCTTGCCGATTTTTTCGGATCGTTCGAGGAGGAGGACGCGGCGGCCGCGTTTGCCGGCTTCGATGGCGCAGAGGAGGCCGGCGGCGCCGGCACCTAAAACGATCATTTCAAAATTGTGCAAGCGGGTCGCCTCTTCAGTCTTATTAGAACCTGCCTGGCTCGGTTGATATCCTAGCCGAAAGGTAGGCAAGGAGCGAAAAGCAGATCCCTCACTCTGCTAAAAGCGCGGGGATTCGGGATGACAAATCGGGAGGAGCACGGGCTGAAGCCAGTGCCACTGCAGGGGCTTGCGGCTGGAAACCGGCGCTACCTGGGATGGGCCACTCGAAAGTGGCCGCTACTGGGGCGGAGCGGCCCGCCTCCCTTCCTTCGTCAGGGCAAGCAGAAGGCGGCTCTACACAAGTTGGGGGAGGATGTGTATACTTTTTGTACGAGAAGTCCACTTCAAGGCGCGTGCGAAGAGCGCCGCAAGGAAAGAAAAATGTTCATCGCACGAATGGTCGCTGTCCTCTAAAAGCCGCATCGCCTGCGGAACCCACGTTTTCCCGTTGTTCAACTAACCATTTTCCGCGCTGACGCCAGTGTTTATGGCCGCGTTTGCGCAGACGGTGAAGGTATTTATGTCCGCACAAGATTTGCAGCCACAGACCGCTGAAGCGGCGGTGGCGACACAACCCGGGTTGTGGAGTTCGATACGCGAGGCGTTGCGGGGATCGCATCAGGACTTCACGACCGGGAGTTTGAATCGGGCGATCCTTTTGCTGGCCATTCCGATGGTGCTGGAAATGGTGCTGGAATCGCTGTTTGCGGTGGTGGACGTTTTCTGGGTGGGACGGCTGGGAGCGGATGCGGTGGCGACAGTCGGCCTGACGGAATCGCTGCTGAGCCTGGTGTTTGCGGTGGGATTAGGCCTGAGCCTTTCGACGACGGCGATGGTGGCGCGACGGATCGGAGAAAAAGATCCCGAAGGCGCGGCGGTGGCCGGGACGCAGGCGATTTTCCTGGGATTCGGCGTGTCTGCGGTTATTGGAATTCCATGCTGGATTTACGGGGGAGATTTGCTGCGGTTGATGGGGGCTTCGCCGGCGATTGTGGCGACGGGGAGCGGGTACGCGCGGATTGCGCTGGGCGGAAGCGGCGTGGTGCTGCTGCTATTTTTGAACAACGCGATATTTCGCGGGGCGGGCGACGCGGCGGTGGCGATGCGGCTGCTGTGGGTGTCTAACATCATCAATCTGATTCTGGATCCGTGTTTTATTTTTGGGATTGGGCCGTTTCCGAAGCTGGGAGTGACGGGCGCGGCGGTAGCGACGTTTACCGGGCGAAGTATTGGCGTGGCGTATCAGTTTTACCGGTTGCTGCGTGGGACGGAGCGGCTTCGAATTCTGGTTTCGCAGGTTCGGCTGGATTTTAAAGTGATGATGCGGCTGGTGCGCGTGTCGCTGACCGGGATTTTGCAGTTTGCGATTGCGCACACGAGCTGGATCGGGCTGGTGCGGATTATCAGTGTATTTGGATCGGCGGCGCTGGCGGGGTACACGATTGCGATCCGGATATTGATTTTTATTTTGATGCCATCGTGGGGGTTGAGCAACGCGGCGGCCACGCTGGTGGGGCAGAACCTGGGGGCGCGGCAGCCGGAACGGGCGCAGATTTCGGTTTGGCGGACCGGGTTTTACAACATGATTTTTATGGGCGCGATTGGCGTGATGTTTTTGATTTGGGCGACGCCAGTGGTGCGTTTGTTTACGCAGGATCCGGAAGTGGTGCCGCTGGCGGCTTCGTGCTTGCGGATTCTGAGCTACGGGAACATCGGGTACGCATATGGGATGGTGATGCTGCAGGCGTTTAACGGGGCGGGAGATACGGTGACGCCGACGGTGGTGAATTTTTTTGGGTTCTGGTTGCTGGAGATTCCGTTGGCGTATTTTCTGGCATTGCGGGTGGGATGGCAAGCGAAGGGAGCGTATGTTTCGATAGTGGTGGCGGAGTGCGCGATTGCGTTGGCGGGGGTTTTGTTGTTTCGGCGGGGGAAGTGGAAGGGGCGGAAGATTTGAGCTGAAGTAAAATATCTGAAAGGCAAGAACCCGCAAATGTTTTCATCTTGCCCCGGTCCCTCCACTGCGTGGCCGGCGCGCCAAAATTCGGCGCGGAAGAAGAAACCGGCCACTCCGGTCGGGATGACAGATTAAAAAATGTCTAACCCAAGAGGGCGGCATGAGCCCCATGC
>Ga0247691_1000274_pt1 | contig 11410 bp, 8 predicted proteins | sample CNK32_metaG_FD_182721 | JGI IMG/M metagenome (GOLD analysis project Ga0247691, IMG submission 182721) | Soil microbial communities from Purdue University Martell Research Forest, Indiana, United States - CNK32 | ecosystem: Environmental > Terrestrial > Soil > Temperate forest > Bulk soil | place...
GTTTTCAATTTTATTACCGTATAGAGTAGTATTATCCAGAATGACCTCATTAACATTGTACAAAGCAAGAATGGAAGTGAATTTATTGAGATCTTGTACACCCTTAGTCAAGTTCAGATTTTTATTAAAAGCTATAACACTTTTAGATTTAAAAAGTGGGTAGCTTTCAACCAGTTGTCTGGCAATTATAGCAGATGCATCATCCTCTTCCAGAATGATATTTTCACCTTCTGATACTGGTTTAGCATTTCTGTTTAGCGAAACAAATATTCGACGTGTACTTTTTGTACCTTCAGTTGTTTCCTCATGCTTTATTAACATTACAGAAATTTCATCATCACCAATTTTTGTGTCTTGGCTATACGCAGCACGTAAGCCTAATAATCTGTGCTGACCATCGAGTATAAATAAATCCTCATTACCAGTTAATTCAAGAATTCCATATTTAAGATTAAGATAGGTTATATCACTTTCGGAAAATTTATCATCTCGATTTATTTCAACTGGATACCATTTAGGGTCGCCACCTGTAAATCCAACGGTTAAACTATTAAAGTATCGATCTTTTTGTTTTAGGATATAATTTTTAATCGGCTCAATCCTTTTAGGATCTTCGAGTCGTTGTAGAATTGAATTTAAATTTTCTGATTTATAAATTTTCTTTGATTCTGGTACCGTTTTGACACCAGATTCAGGGTTAACAAGATCCTTGATTTTCATTACAACATTGTAATATCTCCAAGATCCAAATTTTCCAGTAATACATGGAAGCAAAATACTTTTTTTCATTTTAAGATCTATTTAATCTAACTTGTTGTTTAATTACTGCATTTGCAAAACTCCTATTTATTGGAGGAACCAAAGAGTCAATAATCATCTTTTCGATTTTTTTTACCTCCTTTTCTGTTTTTCCAGGCAGTTGAATGAAAGTGTAAAATAAGTTGTCTTCCCAAACATTAAGCATCACACGTCTTTCAAAGTAATTTGGTTCATCTGAATTCTTATATGTTGTAAGGTAATCACCATATCGATTATATAGGTTCATAGACATCCCAATATACATTATGAAAGATTGCTCAAGATAAACCTGGGGCGTTGGTTTTACAAAAAACAAGTATATCCCTGGATCAGTTGGGATTGGAATCCTATTTGCAGCAGTAAATAGGATAGGAGGCTGCCATGAAGCAAGGTAGGTTGAGATTTTAGGATGGTATCGTGTAGTTAAGGTGAAATCTACAAAAAAATTCGCCCAACGATGTTTGAGATCTTTTTTTATTTGTCTATTCGTAATTAATCCGAAGCTCATATATTTAACTTATGCCTTAAACAACTCCCCAACCTTAAATTCTTTAAGATTAGAAACCAATTGATACTTCTGAATTTTTTCCATGCTCGTTTTCAGCTTCTGAGCATCTTTATCACCACACCCCAAGAACTTTTGCATCATTTTTAGGTTGGTTTTGTTTTTAATGTCGAACAAGAACGCGGTTTCGCACATCGTACTGAAATCAAAAGAAGGTTGATTGAACTCTTCAATTCCTTGAGACAACAGAATTACTGAAACTCCTTGTGAACGGATCTCACGGAGAATTTTTTCCAGTAAATCCTGGCTTTTCTTATCCTTAAAGATTACATGTGCTTCATCAATTAATAACACATAGCGGATTCCTTGATTATTTCCTTCAATTGGGGCTTTGTCCATATTCATGAAGGTATTGTAGATGTAATTAATAATTAGGAAAACGGATGTGAAACGTACTTCATTTGGCAAATCACCTGACAAACTCAAATAATAATTCTTGTTTAAAAAGCTGTTTTTTAAATCAGCCTCACTTTGGAATAAATCCAATTCGCTTAAACTTTGCAGGATTTCACGAAGTGTAGAGGCTTTATTTCCATCAATAGCAATTACTCGGTCATAGATTTGTTTAATAGTTGGGTACTGACCATTTTTCATTGAATCGAATACATCTCTTGTAGCATCTTTTAAAGTCTGCTGCTGGTTTTTTCCAATATTACTATAGCTTGTTATGATATTTACAAACTTACTGATTCCCATGATTTTGTTCTTTTCATTGATGTTATCAATGATCGATAAGGGATTTATAGGAAACGGATTGTGTGGAGCTTTTATTAATGTTGTTTTAGTTTCTGAAAAGAAGGCTGCATTCTTCTTTTCATCTTCTGCGCTAATACCTTTGAAGTCAAGAAATATAAAATTTACTTCTCCTTTGCTCTCAGTATGAATTTGCTTCAATAAGCTATTCGCAAAATAGGTTTTTCCGGTACCTGAATTTCCAGCAACTGCAACGTGTGCATTATTATGCACAGACGTGTCATTCAGATTGAAATAGATATCTTCATCATCAAATGTTTTTCCAACTTTCAATTTAATATCGCCTGAATAATAGCTTTTATTTGAAACACGCCCAAGGCGTGTTTTTTCGTCGAAGATGATGGCGTCATTGCTGATGTCATTTTCTTCTAATTTTTCAATTCCTTTTTCAATATTCTCTAGAAGAAAGTCAAGACCAGTATAATTTGGGTTTTCTTCAAATAACTTATCCATTAAACTTAAGCCATGGTCAATATGCATTTTTATATATTTTCCAACATCTTTATCGGATTTATACAGGTCATAATGCTGGCAAATTAAAGAAATGTAGTATTCTCTATAACGGCCAAAAAGTATATCATCTTTGTATTCCTTTCCTTTGCTGTCAAAAAGATCTTTTTCAAGACTCAGTTTGATTCCTCTTGATAGGGAATAGGAAAAAGCGATTCTCGAAACCACGTTTTCTGCACCTAAATTCAAACGTCTTGTAAGTTCTTGTACAACTGGCTTGTTGGCTTCCGATGTTCTTATATTAATTAGCATTGTACATTTTGTTGTAAGTATTCATAAAGTCTTCAGGTTCACAAACCAAAAATTCACTTTTATCTTCATGAATATTGTTAATCAAATAGGTTTTAGAGATATTCTTCGAAAGAATAGAAAACTCTTTTTGTGTAAGTTCTTTATTTATCAGCGGGAACAACACAACTTGATCTGAAATGTTTGGATAGAAATATTTTACAATATTCTCCGCATGCATTTCGTCAAATTTCTGCATAGGTGAATCAATAAATACGGGAAACTCAATGTCGCTTTCCTCAACAAGACCTCTTAGCAAAGCGGTAGCGTACATTTGTTGTTCACCTTTACTAAGTGATTCTTTCTTAATATCCTCTCCACGAGCATTTTTCAAAATAATGTCAATTGTGTCTCCAATGATTTCAACTTCAACTTTTTTGACAAATCCTTTTTTGTGTAATAAAGTTTCTAAACCTTCCAGAATTTGTTTTTCTAAAGATTCTTTTTTCTGAACCTTAAATTTTGAGATGAATTCTTTCAGGCTAGAAATGTTTCGGGTTATTATTTCATCCTTAGCTTTGTTCGCTTGTGAAACATTTAGTTTCTTCGAAAGAGTTTCAATTTTCTTCTCTTTTTGCATTTTCTCATTATTGAATTCACCGATTTCTCTATTCAAAGAGTCGATGGTATCATCAATTCGCAGAATCTCTTTATCCAGTTCATCTTTTTCCTTTCTGAATTCTGCAAGCATCAAGTCTTCTTGATTCGATTCTGCATCACGAATTTTCCGACGAATAGTATTTAATTCGTTTTTTGTTAAATTGTATTCAGAAGTTATTCGTTTAAATGCCTCCTTAAATGAAAGTCGAATATTGCTTAATAATGCATTTAAGTCGTTTGTTTCAGAATCGGACCATTCATGCAGCAATCGAAAGTCTTCAGGTAAATCATTCGCATCTGAGAAGAAATGTTTCCGAATAAGTTTTTCTAATGTTTCGGAATAATATTTTTGAACTTGATAATCAATTACTAAGTCATCGGGCTTCTTTTCGGCCATTAAATCAGTAAGTATGTTATTTGTAACACCTTTGGCATTATCATTTTTGAACTGAGCGGTTTTATAACCGGATTCGTTTTCAAGTTGTTTAGCAACGTTCAAAAAAGTTTCACCAGCAATGGCAAAAGGAATAATATCGTAGGATTCTTTTAAATCATTTTGAAGCTCGTTCAATTTTAGATTTAAAATTTCTTCCTTCTCACGCATCTCATGAAGTTCTTCTACCGTGATCAAGCTGCCAGATTTGATAAGTTTCTCCTGAATATCACGAGATTCCTTATTCTTCTCGCTTTTCTTCTCTTTTAGTTCATTTATTTTATTTGTATTCTCGATTATTCTTTCTTCACAAGTTTCAACTTCAATTTGAAGTTGTTTTAATTGCCCTTTTTCTTCAGCACTGGCAGAATCTTGTCTTAACTTTAATTGCAAATGCTCAAGCTCTCCCTTCAAATCTTCATATTTCTTAATTCCAAGAACTTCGGAATATGCTTTGCTAAGATTTCTTTTTTGTTCAGGAGTATTAACCTCAGCTAAGCTGACAATCTTTTCCGCATCGAAAAAGAAGAATTTCGCAATTTCTATCGGCATAATAAATTCTCTAATGAAAATTTCTTGTCCTACCTCTTTTGCTAATTCACTAGGATGTCCATCAATCAAAACTTCGACATCTTCGCTTGAACTCGTTAAAGTATTATAACTTCTTTTAATTGTAATTTCCTTACATGGAACTTCTGGAATATTAACCCTGGAAAAGGTAATGCTAACGTGAAAATTGTGATTATTTTCCGTTTTAGCTAATCTATTTAGCGAATTTGCAATGTACTTACTGTACCCTCCCTGATCATCGATTTCCTTTTTATAGATATCATCGACGTCTTGCATTTGGCGACCATAAAGACACCAAACCATAGACATTAGAAAAGTCGTTTTTCCAAAACCATTGCGACCACTGACGATGAAGATGTTTTTATCTTCCGAAGGTTCAAGGTTAATTTTGTTTTCACCTTTGTATATACGGAAATTATTTAATTCTATTTCTTTAATAACCATTACTTCTTCGGTGATTTTATAAATTGATCTAATCGATTTTCGATGTCTGCTTGAAGTCCTCTTTTTCGGATCATCAAAGTCTTAGTTTTCTGCAAAGCAAGAAGATCTTGAATTAATTCAACATCCTCGGGGTTCTTTTTACAAGTGCTTTTCAGTAATTCTTCTTCTTTTTTATACTTTTCTTCTTGTTTGCTCATATCAAGATCTTTATGGTAGATTTCGTTGTAAATGTCGGAAACTTTCAATTTAAAAAAACTATCTCTAAACCAATAGTATTGAATTAAAACCATTTCCTGATGGGTTATTAATTCGACACCCTCAGTTATTTCAATTTCACGCTGAGCTTTTAGTATTTTTCTCAAAATTTCTACTCTGGTATCAAAAAGATAAGGTCCCCAAAGGTTTTCTTCTATTTTTCCATTTCGCCTTTCTTTCTGACGATATTTTTCTGGAGTATCTCTCGTTTCAACGAGATAATTTCGAATCTCTGATAATGGCAGCATCCATTCCTCACCATTGTCAATTAATCCTTCCATGGACCTGTCTTTATTAACAACGGTGCATGTCCAACAGCCAAATCGTGAATTTCCACAACTTGGTGTGCTTTCATCAATTACTAATGGGCAGTCACCAGCATTCGCATTTCTGTATAGAGTAACAAGTTCCTTGTGCGTACCTCCCCATGGTGGTGATACTTGATTTAAATATTGCCACACTTCATTTGTTGTCACATCTTTGATCGGTGCATAAACAAATACATTTGGTAAGGAATGTTTTCTTAGTCGGTGTCCCTTTACCTCATGTTTCTTAATGGATTGCGCTCTACTAGAACTTTCTGCACTTCTTGTACCAAGTAATATGATTGCAGACTCATTCATAGATGCGGTGTCTTTGATGAATCTCGTGGTTGGATTAATCTTCAATCGTTCAGTACACCAACGGTAAAATTTGTTTGGAGCAGGATAGCCTAGACCAATCAATTTCACCCAAAAACTATCTTCTAATAAAGGAGTCGTCTGTTGAACGATTATTGGTAATTGATTTAAATTCGCTGCTTCTTGAATACTTTGCAGTGTTTTGTTAATGAACTTAACAATACGAGGGTTTTCAACCATTGTGTCATTACAAACTACATATATTTTTCGTGTAAGAAGAATTGGATCTATTTTCGTTAAGGCTTTCCAAACTACTTGTAAAAGCATAGTGCTGTCTTTACCTCCACTGAATCCAATAATCCAGGGCCTTTCAGATTCATCATAGAGATATTGATCAATTATTTCGTTTTCGAGATGTTGTAAATTAAGGGACATGATTGGTACTCTCCTTGAGATTTAATTAATGAACAACGAATTTAAAAAAAAGCATCGAGTTGACGGTTTATAGAATTCCCGACCTTACTTAAGTTCTTCACAATCCACGTTGAAAAGTATTTTCAACTGATTCCTAAATAATTTAGCACATTTTCAACTAATAGTTTGTCTTGATATCCTTCAGTAAGATTTAAAAATGCCTTTTGGTCTTTCTTAAGATTTGATTGTGGCACGACAACCCAAAAATCAGTGCCATACATGGTGCGTTCTTCGATTTTTCGATATTTAGGATCATTTGATGATAGATAGTGAACGAAAATTTTAGTAGATTTTTTATCGCTTAGGTTGAAAGAAAAGTCTGAATAAACATTCGGATACTTTTCCATGAATTTTAGTATGGTCGTTACTTTAGGATGGAGAGACGTTTCAGATTCCAGCCATGCTGAATTGCTTCCAAAATGAGCTAAGCTTAAACGCAGTTCAGGAAATTCTTTTAAAACGGGTTCCCAATTTAACGGATGATTTAATTGTGCAGCGTTTCCTTTTCGTGTTCCATTGTTAATAACCAATGGAGTATCGAAAATATCTGTTTTTATCTCTGTTTCAAAAGTAGATATGATTTCACCTCCACAATGTGTTAAAACAGGAATTTGAGCAAGCCTGCAAACCTCAAAAATTGGTGCCAATGCCTTTGAAGCAGGATGATAACCCAAAGAAGGATAACATTTTATTCCAAAGAAAGTGGGACTTCCTGCTTTGAAATAATGTAAAAACAAATCATATAACTCGTTAAATTCATAAGGTTCGTTATCCTCGTTATGTGTTTCTTTTGCTCTTTCGGGATGGATTGGAAAGTAGGGCAGAATAGGAACTTCAGTTGAAAGATTTAACAATTCATCCGACTGTTCTTTAAATCCTTTTAGAAGACTTCCTTTCCAACCTGATTTTAAATCCATGCCAAGTTGAATAGAAATAAGTTCCTTATTCGGGCAATAGTTATGGATCGCATGTTCTGTGAAGTAATCATAAACGAAACGCATCTTTCCGCTTTGCAAAATAGCGATCACTTCTTTAATGCGTTTAAGTAAGCCTATCCAGTCGATAGATACTGCTAATTTTTTTTGTGCTTCATCTTCAATCTCTTTTTCAAAAGCTTTAATATCCAATTCATCAAAACAATTTTCATTAATAGTTTTCTTAGCATAAATAGCTTCTAATATTTCTTTTGGTTTTAGAAGCGATAGACTTTCTACTTGATCGGGTAAAAGTTTTCGAATAATGAATTGAATCAATTTCCGTGCGAGAGGTTTGTCACTAAGATTCAATAGGCGTATTATCATGTAGTCTGCATCAACACAAGAGCCATCAAATACGTGGGAATGTGCATCAAAGACAAAATTCTTTCTGTCTAATACTTCTCTAGCAGGTGTGTTAACACGCTTATTTGCGTCCATTTCGATGGTTTGGAGTGCTTTGTTGATAAAAGCCTGCTGTTCTTGTGTGAATTGAATTGTAGTAGCCATAAAATCAGATTAAGTTCAAGTTTCCCTGCGAATCTAATCAAACACCTTTTTAGTTGGTTCTTTCTCCCTCATTTTCAGTATTTACCACATTTCCAAGATGTGGTTTACCACAATTAACTTCTGCGCACCTCTGCGGCTTCTGCGGGAAATAACTCCGCCCTGCATCACCCATTGGTAGAGCGTAGATAAAGCATAGATAGAGCATAAATAGAGCGTCTTTTTTTAACCTACGAAATTCGCAGAACGAAGTAGAGTTGTACTAATTTCTAACATTTTTCAAGTGTGCGTTTTATTAAGATCTTCGAAGCTCGAAATTATCCAGCAAACTAAGATTTTAACTTCTCAATTTTCCATTTTAAATTCTCAATTTTTCTCTTCTTGCTAATTATTCCATTGATAATTGATAATTTCCCCCCTATGAAAATAGCAATCATCCTTCTATTCTCCCTCCTCAGCTTCAGCCACTTCGCTCAGAAGGCAAACCTACTTTTTGAGGCCGATCACGACTACATCTTTGCAGATACCAACGGAAAGATCGCTTTCGATAAGCGTTTCGACAAGATCTTCGAGGTGGACGGCAAGGCCGGGGTATATATCGTTCGTTCGGATTATTACAAATACGGAGTTGTGAAGAACAATGCCTACCTGTTTCCGTGTGAATACACCCAAATTTCGGATATCCATCCGGCGTTCCGTTTTTATGTTTATGACTTGGAACGTGATAACGGACATGCATTGGCAGCAAGCGACGGAACCTTGCTCACCGGTTTCAATTACAGGCGAATTGACCAATACCACTTGGATCGTTCTTCGGAAGACCAGGGAGTCGATGATGAAGGCGCTTTTTTCCGCATGTATATCGGCCCGAAACACCATTTGATGTACGTTAGTAAAGACAATAAGAGTAAGTTGCTGACAAAAGAACCGGCAGATGAGATCAGCGATTATAACGGATTGTTCCTGCTTAAAAAAGGAAAGCTCCAAGCCTTGTACGAATTTGACCAGGAGTCAGGGGCTTTGAAAATGATCCATCCTTTTGCGGATCAATCGTTGGGGTTCAATCGAAACGAATATTATCAGTTGGATCGGGTGAAGCAAGTGACGAAAGTCTATTCGTATGACCACAAAGTGCTCGAAACCATAAAAGGGATGGCTCTTTTCCAGGATGACAAAGAGGTATTGGAAATTGTAGGACCGGAAGAGGCCAGTCCGTTGGAAGAACCGCGAATTGTCAGTTTGGACCGCGAGCGTGAACTGTTGCAGGACGGAATTGACCGGAAGGTCTTTTCTGCGTTCAAACTATCCGAAGTGTCCAATTCGGTTTATAAGGGGCTCAGTTATCCGGCAAGGTTTGATATCCGGGGAAAGAAAAAGGACTGGAAAGTTACTGCCTACTATTCAGGCACGGGGAAAGCTATGAAAAGAGACACCAGTTTTTATGTAGCGGTTGATGAACTTATTCCCGATACTTACAGTTCGGGAGTGATTATTACACATAAAGGCAAATTGTTCGGAGCCATCGATAGCCGGGGAAATGAGATTTTTCCACCGAAATTCAAGCGTTTGCAGCATGTGCAAAGTGAAGATCGCTTTGACTGGCTCGTGGAACGGGAAAAATCGCGTTCAACCTTGTATTGTTACGACCCACTCTCTAAAAAAGTCTATACGATCCTGAACGGAAGAGAAAATGAACAGTATGAGATCCATCAAAACCTTATCCGGACATCTTTTCCGACAGAAGGCATCAAACACCAGGAGCGGGTGGTGAATTGGGTTCCGGGAAATTGGAACAGCGATCCCGTAGTTACAAATAGCGAGGAGTTGTATGACCTCACTTTACCGAATAAATTATTCCCTTATTTCGTTCAAACCATGCGTGGTACGAAACACGGTGTTTTGTCACGTAATTCGGAGGTAGTCATTCCCTGTATTTACGATTCTGTGAAGGTGAACGCTTATTTCCTTCCTTTTGTTTCGGAATACGTGGACAAACCCGAATACAAAATAGTCCAACCGATTTTTTCGGCTTACCTGAACGGAAAACAGCACATTTTCCATCCGACAAAGAATGTGCTTTCAGTGCAGCTCGTTCATTCATTTGAAGCGGGTTCATTGAATGCCTCCGCAAGGATCTCAGAAGATGGTTTATATGTGATTGATACCATTGGAAATAACCAGGTAGAGATCTATTCGATCAATGGACAAAAAATGACCAAAGAACCGATCGTTTTGAGTTACTACAACCGGAAGATGGCTTCTTTCACGAATGGCTACTGGTATATCAGGGGAACGGATTCTCAAGGCGAGGATGTAATCCTTGGTCAGAATGGTGCCTGGTTTGTTTTGCCCCCGAAACTGATGCAGGAATGAATAATTTCTCAGGCTGAAAACTCCAACTCAAACCAGGTGATTCTCCAATAATTCGGCATTCGTAATTCGGCATTCGTAATTATATAACTATCCGATTTGTTTTCCCGGAGGTGATTTTCATTTTTAGCGTGGATAACAGCAGATCGAATGAATTAAATGAATGATATGAGTGAACAAAAAATGGCGGTCTTGATTGACGCCGATAATGTACCTTATTCCAGCATCAAGGAAATGTTGGAAGAAGTTGCTAAAAACGGAACTCCCACCATTAAACGCATCTATGCGGATTGGACAAAACCCAATGCAAACGGATGGAAGGGAGTACTTCTTGAAAATGCAATTACGCCGATCCAGCAATACAGTTATACCAGCGGAAAAAACTCGAGCGATAGCGCCCTGATCATCGATGCGATGGATATTCTGTATTCTCAGCAAGTGGATGGTTTCTGCATCGTTTCGTCTGACAGTGATTTTACACGGCTTGCCACGCGTTTGCGCGAATCAGGTAAGAAAGTAATGGGAATTGGTGAAAAGAAAACACCGCTTCCGTTTATTACAGCCTGCGATAAATTTGTCTACATCGAGATCCTGAAACCAAAACCGGCTGCTTCGAAATCTCAAACCAAGCAAAAGCAGGACAAGAAAGAAACTGTCGTTCCGATGAATAAAGTGGATGTAAGCCTGGTGAATTTGCTGAAAGAAAGCGTAAGTGACCTGGCAGATGAAACAGGTTGGACATTCTTAGGTGAATTGGGGAATTTCCTTCTGAAAAAGAAACGTGATTTTGATCCGCGCAACTACGGGTTTCAAAAATTGCTTCCATTGATCAAAAGCATGGATGAATTTGATATCGATATCCGCGAAACAACCAACAAGAATACCAAGCACATTTTTGTGAAGGTGAAGGAATAATTATGATTACATGTAGGCACGCGATGCGTCATGTACCTACAAATATAAAATTCGTATTTTCGAACAATGAAACAAATTTGCAGGGTTTTTATCGGGATGATCTGTTGCATGCAGTTGGCGCTGGCACAACCCTATAAACCACTTTTGGATAATCTCAATGAATGGCATTTCACAACCTGTTTTTCGGGCTGTAACACCGATGTGTATTATACAGACGGAGATACGGTCGTAGGAGGAAAGACCTACAAGATCCTCGATGGATACCATTACATTTCACGCACCTTTTTGTTGACTGAAGATGTTGCGAATCGCACGGTGATATTGGCAAAGATCA
>Ga0247691_1000276_pt1 | contig 11362 bp, 12 predicted proteins | sample CNK32_metaG_FD_182721 | JGI IMG/M metagenome (GOLD analysis project Ga0247691, IMG submission 182721) | Soil microbial communities from Purdue University Martell Research Forest, Indiana, United States - CNK32 | ecosystem: Environmental > Terrestrial > Soil > Temperate forest > Bulk soil...
AAAGGTGGGGCAGGACTAGGGTTCATTACCATGAGAATGAAATCGAAAAGTTTATTGAATTACCAGTTTGTACCGATCAATGATGAGTTGATGTTATTCACCATTTCAACCGATGTAGACAGAGTGCAATAAAATGTCCTATTTTGTAGCTTATCACCCTTCTTATATCCATTCCGTTCCAAGTACCCATCGCTTTCCAATGGAAAAGTATGGCTTATTGTATCAGCAATTACAGTATGAAGGCATTTTAGAGGAAACAGATTTTCTGGACCCGGCTTTGATCGATCTGAAGATTGTCAAACAAGTTCATTCGGAAGAGTATGTGGATAAATTGTTGAATCTGACTTGTTCGCCCCGTGAGCAGCGCGTAAGTGGTTTTGTTCACAATGAAGAATTGATCAGGCGCGAACTCCGGATCATGGAAGGAACCCGGCTGTGTGCGGAAAAGGTAAAGGATGGAGGAGTGGCATTAAATATTGCCGGTGGGACCCATCATGCTTTTACAGATAGAGGTGAGGGATTCTGTTTGCTAAACGACCAGGCAATTGCTGCGAAATGGCTTTTGGACCAAAAACTGTTTAAGCGAATCCTGATTGTAGATCTCGATGTTCACCAGGGAAATGGAACTGCAGAAATCTTTAAGGATGTTCCCGAAGTGTTTACCTTCAGTATGCATGGCGGGGCGAATTATCCGATGCACAAAGAAAAATCGGATAAGGATATTCATTTGGAAACCTTACTGGACGATAAAAGCTATTTAAGCATTCTAAAAACGGAATTGTCAGCAATTTTGAAAACTTTCCAACCGGATTTTATATTTTACCAATGTGGAGTTGATATCCTGGAATCGGATAAATTGGGAAAACTGAAGGTGACACAAAACGGGATCCGTTTGCGGGACGAATTTGTATTGAATTGTGCCAAGGAACTGAATGTTCCGATTGTTTGCAGTATGGGTGGAGGATATAGCAAGGATGTCCGCGATATCGTCAATGCCCACATGCATGTTTTTAGATTGGCATACCAATTATTTGGGAAATAATTGGTGTTCAAAAGTTGAAAAGTTAAAACTTTGAACCATTGAACTTTTTGAACTCTTGAACCTTTTTTGAACCCTCTCAAACAAAATAATTATCAACATTCCTTGTAAATTTATTTTCAAAGCTTACCTTTGTGTAGAATTAGTCTAAATAAAGATGGTTAAAAAAGAAGTTTACTCAGAGCAAACGATTTTACCTCTATTCACTTGTAATAATTGCTCTTGCGACAAAAAGAAAGATTGTTGTAAGAAGTATAAAAGAAAAGGATATCACTGTAAAAAGTGTCCGAAACTTTAGTTTTACCTAAAGCATTCGGTTATTTTTGAAGCATGTTTCGAAAGCTTGCTTTTTTGGTGTTATTAATTCTTCCTTTTTTGGGAAAATCCCAGGATTCTGCAATCCATTCAGTTGGAGTCGATTTAAACTATCATCCCCAGGATTTCTTTTTTCATATCCGTGGTCAATTGCTGAAAAAAAAGCTGTCTCATGAGGTTTTTCTTGGTTTCGGAATCAATAAGACCATCTTTCAAAAACAAGTCAATCCAATGATTGGTTACGATTTATCCTACCGCTTCAAATTAACAAATTGGTTTTCCGTATCTCCTTTGATCCGCTTGTCGTATTCACTGTTAAACACAAAAGTTCCGGAGAAGCATCCATTGATTCATGCAACAGAAAGTTTTGCGGCTTGTAGGCTCCTACTTGGCAATCGGAATAAGTTTGCTATCACCGGTGGGATCGGTCCCGCAATTGAATGGAAGTACGATGCATACCTTGAGAGAAGGAACCATTTTTTTATGTGGAATTATTTTGCTGAAATAAGCTATTATTATGAATTCTAGATACCTGTTGATAATTAGTGTATTGGGTTTGTTTTCCTGTAAAAAACACGCCGATCTGTATCCGGATACGACCATTGGCGGACATGCCTGTGCGGGGTTGCATATTTCAAGCAGTAACTACCATGATAATAGCCTGGAGGCATACAAATACGCGCGGAGCTTCGAAAAAGTTGAAATGATAGAGGTGGATGCACAATTATCTTTAGATGGAACTCTTTGGTTGTTTCACGATCCGGAATTGAATGAAGAGTCGACTGGTGAAGGAGCAATACCTCAAAAAAATGACAGCTATCTGTCCGGTTTGAAATACAGTTCTTTGGAGAAGGAAAACCTGATCTGCTTGCTGGATTTGCCGGCAGACCTAAAAGGAATTCGCTTATTGATCGATCTGAAAGAATCGGATGGAAGTGAGACCGGATTAATAGATTCTACAGCACTTTTGGATGCATTAAATCAGGCAAAGCAGTATTTTTACAACGGTGATCTGGCAATGGTAACAAATACGGGAAGATTTTTACCGGCAATTAAGGCACTTGGTTTCAGGGTTTATTATAATGCGGTGAACGCGGGCCAGTTTTTTAATTATTCCAATGCATCCGTTTCTGATGGAGCGGTTTTCCGGAATTCGGAGATTTCAATTTCAGATGTGAATTCTGTTAAATCTCTTGGAAAAGAAGTGATAATATACGATGTTCGGTCTTCAGAGGGAATCAAGTCGGCTTTCGAAAAGTCACCGGATTATTTATTGACAGACGACATTAAGGCAACATTAATTGAAAAATACAAATGAGTAAAAAGAATAAAGAACGCGTGAATATTGTTTATTCCACAAATCCGGATTTCTCCTATGATTTTGAAGCGAATGAGGAACCCGAAACATTGGATGCTTCCAAACAGTTGCTGTATGTTTCATTGGATAAAAAACAGCGTGCGGGGAAGGAAGTGACGTTAATTGAAGGATTTATCGGATCGGATGAAGATCTGAAAGAATTGGGTAAATTGTTGAAATCGAAGTGTGGAGTAGGAGGAACGGCAAAAGACGGGGAAATAATCATCCAGGGATCTTTTAGAGATAAAATAATTGAATTATTGACGAAAGAAGGGTATAAGACCAAGCGAAAAGGTGGATAAAATGGAATCTAGATGCCGGCTTTACGTTTCAAAATTTATAACCAATAACCAACCCTATGAAAAAGTAAATATCTTCCGACATCTAAAATCCCAAATTAAAATTTCCAAAAATAGAAAATGTGAATTTTTTCGACCTAGTTTCAAAAGTACGCTAAGTTTTCTGAATTCAATAAAAAAATGAGTAAAATATTCACTTTATTGATTGAATGGTAAAAAATTGATTTTTAAACGGTTCAATTAAAATAAACTGGGATTAAAACGATTTAGCCGAGGTGTATAAATTCGTAAAAAAGATTGACAAATCGAATCCTTTTACTACATTTGCCCTGATGGAAAAGCAAGTCATTTTAGATGAACAGCAGGTTCAATTAACCATGAACCGTCTTGCTTATCAATTAATCGAAAATCACGATGATTTCTCAAATACCGTTTTAATCGGCTTACAACCGAGAGGAATTTTTGTGCTCGAAAGATTGAAACAGATCCTGGAGCAGGTCAGACAGGAAAAAGTCATTTGCGGCCAGTTAGACATCACCTTCTACCGGGATGATTTCAGAAGAAGGGAAAAACCACTTATTCCAAACGTTACCAATATTGACTTTACGATCGAAGGAAAGCATGTTGTTCTGATTGACGATGTGCTTTACACCGGAAGAACGATCCGTTCCGGATTGGATGCATTGATGGCATTCGGTCGACCTTTGAGTGTGGAATTGATGGTGTTGGTTGACAGAAGATTTCAACGCGATTTGCCTATCCAGGCGGATTATGTTGGGAAAGCCGTGGATACGCTGGATTCCGAACGTGTCTCAGTGGAATGGAAGGACAGTGAAGGAAAAGATAAAATTGTATTGTATACACCCGAATAATGGAGCATTTAAGTGTTGATCATTTAGTTGGAATTCGAGACTTGACTCGTCAGGATATCGAATTGATCTTTAAAACTGCTGATAGTTTTAAGGAAGTTATTAATCGGCCAATTAAAAAAGTTCCTTCGCTTCGGGACATCACCATCGCCAATCTCTTTTTTGAGAATTCCACCAGAACAAGACTTTCGTTTGAATTAGCAGAAAAAAGGCTTTCCGCAGATGTAGTGAACTTTTCCGCTAGCTCATCTTCCGTAAAGAAAGGTGAGACCCTGATTGATACGGTGAACAATATCCTCTCCATGAAAGTGGATATGGTGGTTATGCGTCATCCGAATCCGGGAGCAGCAAAATTCCTATCCGAAAGAACAGATACCTGCGTCATCAATGCCGGAGATGGAACGCACGAACATCCGACACAAGGTTTGCTGGATGCATTCTCAATCCGTGAAAGACTAGGTGTCGTAGAAGGAAAAAAAGTGGTCATCGTTGGAGATATCCTGCACTCGCGTGTTGCCTTGTCAAATATTTATGCCCTTCAGAAATTGGGTGCGGAAGTGATGGTTTGCGGACCAACAACCCTGATCCCAAAATACATCGACATGCTTGGAATCAAAGTCGAGCATAACTTGAGAAGAGCTTTGGAATGGTGTGATGTGGCGAATATGCTCCGGATCCAATTAGAAAGACAAGATATCCAGTACTTCCCAAGTTTGAGAGAATACTCCATGCAATACGGTTTGAACAAGGAAATTCTGGATAGTTTGGACAAGGAGATCATCGTCATGCATCCCGGACCGATCAATCGTGGAGTGGAGATCACTTCAGATGTTGCGGATTCGAAGCAATCAATTATCCTTCAGCAAGTTGAGAACGGTGTCGCAATCCGAATGGCAGTCATTTATTTGCTCGCAGCGAAGATCGGTCGCTAAAGTCTTTTCATTTTGAGACTCCAAGAAAGAATATTTTGTTACATTTGATAAACACAGTGGCAACATGAACTTTATTATCGCGCAAGATACCAACTTTACAGTCATTCAATCTTCCGTTGAAAAATTGGATGCATCAAATGCTCCCGATTTAAAAAGCGAATTGCTTCTTTTAAATAAGAGCGGGGTTAATTCGATCATTTTTGATTTGTCAAAGACCCGTTACTGTGACTCTTCCGGTTTATCTGCTATCCTGACAGCAAATCGCTTGTGCAAAGACACCAACGGACAATTTATCCTATGTGGCTTGCAGGAAAACGTTGCAAAGATGATCCGGATAGCTCAATTGGATAAGGTTCTAAACATTTCAGAAACACTTGCAGAGGCAAAATCAGTTTTGATATAGGAAATGAATTTTGAAGTAACCATATTGGGTTCGGGCGCTGCATTGCCAACTTCAATTAGAAATCCTACTTCTCAATATGTGCAATGCAATGATCGTCATATCCTCATTGATTGCGGTGAAGGAACGCAGGTTCAATTGCGTAAGTATCATGTACACATTCAGAAAATCAATCACATTTTAATTTCTCATCTTCATGGAGATCACTTTTTCGGATTAGTAGGACTTCTGAGTTCCCTGCATTTATTGGGAAGAGATAAAGGACTAACGATTTACGGTCCGGAAGAATTGGAACAGATTATTCGGCTGCAGTTGGAAGTGGGAGGGGCGAAACTAGGATTCGATCTCCAATTTGTTGCATTGAACGGAAAAGAACACCGTTTGCTTTTTGAAGATAAACTGATTGAAATCTGGACCTTTCCTTTAAGCCACCGGATTCCTACAAACGGCTTTTTGATCAAAGAAAAACCGAAAGAACGGAAATTAAACGCAGACCGGTTTGAAGAAGCGGGACTCTCTTTAACACTCATTCCAAAACTGAAACAAGGATTGGATGTGGAGCTTGAATCCGGTGAGATCATTTATGCAGACGAATATACTTACACAGCAAAGCCAAGCAAATCATACGGGTATTGTTCGGATACCATTTTTGATGAACGCATCGTAGAATATATCCGGAAAGTGGATGTACTGTATCACGAAGCGACATTCCTGAATGACAAACTGGAACGTGCAAAGCAAACCTTTCATTCAACGGCGGAACAAGCAGCTACGATCGCAAAACAAGCGGAAGTAGAAAAGTTGCTGTTGGGGCATCTAAGTGCGCGCTACGATACGAGCTTTAAACATTTTGAAGAAGCTTCAGCCATTTTTGAAAATGTGCGGGTAGTGGAGGATGGGGAAAGCTATTTAATTTGATGTTCAAATGTTCAAATGTTCAAATGTTCAAATGTTCAAATGTTCAAATTTGACATCTTAAACCAATTTACTTGAACCTTTTGAACTTGTTTTTAACTTTTTGAACCTTGAGATATGCGTCTCAAATAATTAATCTGTCCCAGATGATATCCCAAATGGCCGGCCAATTTCATAATCATGTGAAGGGTAGTCATGGAATAACCGAAGGGTTCGTACGGATAGGTTTTATCGAGCTGTTCGGGTGTCAATGAACCCAAAACTTCTTCCAGCATTTCGGCCGTATTTACTAATCCGGCGATCATTTCTTCTTTAGTCAAATAACGTTCTGAAAATTCCGCATCCCGGTTTCTCACATAACCTGTTTCGCCCAATGTGGCCCCAATAAAATGGTTCAGGTTCCCAATCAGGTGTTGTGTCAGATTCCCAATTGAATTCGCAATTCCGGGCGGAACATGCCACAAAAGCGTTTCTTCATCGCAAAGCGCTATCTCTTTCGCTAAGGAATCGAGGTCTTTGGTAAAACAACGTGCAAATTCGTGATTCATATCAGTAAGTTAAATGTCGTTCTTTCTTATCCTGGTAAACATCTGCAATCGTCACTAAAATCCCCGTTTCTTCTACGTTACCGAAATCCGGATTTACAGCAGTTCCAAAGGTTTTCATCGTTGGAGAAAGGTGCATGTAGATATTCACCAGCGGAGGAACGTTTTCACCGTGTTGTCTTACAAACGAATTCAATACTTTGAATCCATCTTTGAAATCCAACCCTTTTAGCTGCCCTTCAACAAAGGTAGTGTCGTATTCGGTTTTCAACGGATGGTATGGAACCATCAGGTTTTCTGTATCCGGAAAATAATGATGCATGAAATGCAAAAGGAAATCCCGTGCTTCCTTGTTATAGTTCGGGTACATGGTCACTTTACCAAAGAAGTATTTGATAGTCGGATAGGTGATCGTCAAAGCTCCCAGTCCATCCCAAATATTATCCAATGCGAACAGGCCTTTACGCGGATTCTGTGCCGGCTGATAATCCGGTTGGACCCAACTTCTGCCTAGCTCGCAGGTCGTGGGTAAATAATCTTGGATGAAATGCTCCGAAAAATCGAAATAATGTGTTGTGGACAGATGGATTTCTCCGGTTTCATCAATTGCATCCTTACATAAGATGAATCGGTATCCGCCAATAATGACTTCATCTTCCGGATCCCAAACAATCAGCTGATTGTAGCAAATTTCCTGTGTATCGAATTCGTCGAGATCCAGTTCTTCGCCTGTTCCACCGCCTGCAAAACGAAAGGTCACTTCACGTAATCGGCCAATTTCACGAACGATATTGGGAGCAGTATGGATATTTACAAAATAAATCTCATTATCACCTTTCCGGGTGGTTCGGATCAATCCAACCTCGGCAAGTTCTTTTTTGATGATCTCTTTATCTACTGGAGGTATTATCGGTTTCATGCTTTTTGTTTCAAGGTATATACGTAGTTTCTGAACCATTCGGCCCAGTCTACATCTGATGTTTTAGTGTCTAACGTGCTTGCTTCAATTGGTTCTCCAACTGTAAATTGAATGTGTTTTCCTTTTTGACGGAACATTTCATCTGCCAGGTACAACATTTCAATATTTGCTTTTATTCCAAGAAATGTACGAAAATTCGCCAAACGGTAAAAGAAGTTCGACAATTCTCCGTCGATATGAACGGGAACGATCAATTGATCATTATTGCGGGCTTGTTTCACAAAAGCTTTCTTCCAATCCAAATCCTTTACAACACCGTTTTTCTTTCTGCTGACCAAACCGGCCGGAAATACACAAACCAATTGATCGGAGGAAAATAGCGTATTTACCTGGAGTAAGGAACTGCTTTTCGTTTTTCCGTGTTTATTGATCCCGACAAAAATATCCTTGAGAGGTTCCAGGTTCAATAGTAAATCGTTCACAATAAATTTGATATCCGTCCGATGATCCCGCAATCCGTCAACCAATGCCATCGCGTCCATACCACCGAGCGGATGGTTCATCACAATGACACATTTTCCTGTTTTAGGAATTTTTTCAATGCCTTTAATCGAATAAGTGACACCGATTTCCTCCAAAACTTCCTTACAGAAATCCTGGTTCCGGGAGTCGTGTGTATTCAAGAACTCATTGATTTGCTTCTGATGCAGGATGCGCTCCAGGTAACGGATGATAAAACCGGGAATCCATTTTATCAAACGAGGATTTTTGCTCTGAATCAATCTCCGTACGTTAATGAAATCTTCTTGCTGTTTCATGAAACAAAGGTAATACGTAATTCAAAATGCAAAAGTAAAAATTCAAAAGTTTGAATTAATTGTGTTTTGAAATTCGCAATTCGTAATTCGCAATTCGTAATTCGTAATTTTTTTATGGTACACAATACAACGTATCAAACGAAGGTGAATATCCTGCCCAAAGCCCGATTGCGCCGCCCTGGATATTGGAAGGGATCGTTGTCGGTGAGGCAAATGGATTTCCTGCTGTTCCGAGTTGCATGTACTTCTTTTCTAAAAACTCATAGACTGCCGCATCGATTTTGGAGAATTTGATCACCACCGAATCTCCTTGCTTGTAAAAACCTTTGTCTGCATCAGCAACGGTTTCATCCTCCCAGGTAAACGGATTTTCATAATAGAAGTTGAACGTTTGACCATTGAAGAATTCATCGTCGATAACAGGGCTGAAGGTCGCTTTGAAAGCCGGGTCTTTGGTTTCGCCATTCACCATATTGATTCGTTTCACCTCCCACATGTATGCATCAAATCCTGCAGGATCCGATAATGTCGCCCAGGAATAACCATATCCCGAATTTGCGCCTGGGTCCTGGACCCAATAAACGGAATCCAGTGGAGTAGGAGCTACAATTTGTGTGGAGGAAGTAAAAGTCTCCCCGTTCAATTCCACTTTCAGGGAATAGGTTTTTCCAACTTGCCCCCAAATAGCAGGATTAAAACTGGAATAAGCGCACAAATGGTAATTGGCCAATTCCGCTTCGGAAATTCCAAATAAGGCTGCAGCCATTGCTTCTGTTCCGGGAGGAAGATTATCAGAGCAGATCTCATCTAAAACAACTGTCGTCGTTCCGTCGGAAACGGTTACGATTGCCCCCGATTGAAAGCTGTTCAGAAAAGCGTCCATTGTAGTTGGGGAATAAATATCCTGGGTTTTTGAAATCAATACGATCGGAGGCATGCCGGTTTCAATGCGACCGTCAATGACCACTTTTTCCTCGTAGCCGGGAATATCAATCTTCACCTCCTTGGTACATCCGGCAAGAAGCAGTATAAGACTGAAGAAAGGGACTAAAATTCGAAATTCCATGTTATACTAGGTAAAATTGGAAATAATGAGACTTGTTTTACTGAGATCTTGAAATCGTTTGAAGTGATACTTCCGTCGTTATCAATATACAAAAAATAAGGGTTCGCACGATTGTAAACATTGTAGATCGAGAAGGCTACATTTTGTCTGAATTTCTTAACTACTTCCGTCTTTTCTCCTGTTTTCTTGTCAATTTTTGTTTTGGTTGGTTTGTCATACCAGGTTGCAGACAGGTCCAAACGGTGGTAAGGGGCCATTCTCGTGGAATTTCGTGGACCGTAATTGAAAAGTAGGTCCTGGTTGTTGAAATACCAGCTATTTGGCAGCGTCAGGGTATTTCCGGATGCAAAAATGAAAGAGAATCCGAAAGTCCAACGTTTGTTCAGTTCATAAGTTCCTACCAATGTCAAATCATGTCTTCTATCGTACTTTGCCGGGTATTTCGCAGCTTGGATATCCGGAAAATAACGATCTGATTTTGCCAGGGTATAACCGATCCAGCCTGTCAGTTTTCCAAAGGTCCGTTTGATAAAGAACTCGGCACCGTAACTCCAGCCGGTTCCGTAAACGAGTAAGTTGTCGGTATTGTCATTCACATTATCTGAAGGCAAGGCTCCCTGCTTGAACTCAATGACATTTTCCATTTTCTTGTAGTACACTTCAACGGAAGTTTCCCATTTGTTGTTGTTGAAATTCCGGAAGTAACCCAAGCTAGCCTGCCAACCTTTTTGTGGATGCGCCTTGTCCGTACTTGGATACCAGATGTCTGTAGGAAGAGAAACCGCACTCAGACTTGCCAGGTGTACATATTGATTGTTGTAAGTAAATCCGGCTTTGATGGAACTTTTGTCTTTCAACAGGAATCGGGCAGAGATGCGTGGTTCAAACCCAAAATACGATTTGATGATCTCTCCTTTTTTGTATGTTTTTGTGGAATCGGTATGCCCGGTAACTCCTTTGTAGTAGCGTGTGAACGGACCGGTGAATTGGTACATGCTCACGCGAATTCCGGCATTGACACGCAGCCAGGAGGTGATATCCACTTCGTCCTGGAAATAGACTCCGGATTCATGACTGAACAGTTTCTGGGCCAAACCGGTGTCGAAAACGATGTCGTCCTGTGAAGCGGAAACACTCGTTGGAGTGAATGTATGGAAGAGATAATCTGCTCCCATTTTAATGGAGTGACGCGTATTCGGGAAATAAGATAATTCCACTTTTCCTCCATAATCCCGGATCCCGGATTTCAATTCAAACTTGAATTGATCCTGTTCCGAACCGAAACTGAAAAGGTAATCTGTCAGTGTTGCTGTAGTATTCATGAATAGTTTACTGCTGAACTGATGATTCCATCTTAAAGCAGCAATTCCGTTTCCCCAGGGCATTTTCACACTGAAGTCCTCCTTTTTATTCCCGAAATTGAACAGATCTTTTCCGTAATAGCCGCTTAAATAAATTTTGTCTTTCGGTCCCAGGCGATAGTTCAGCTTCGCGTTCAGATCGTAGAAAAAGTAGCTGGAACCATAGAAGGAGCTCGATTTCTTGATAAATGCTTTCATGAACAGATCAATGTATGTTCTTCGTGCAGAAACAATGAATGAACCTTTGTTTTTAACAATCGGGCCTTCTAAGGTCAAACGGGAAGAAATGAGTCCCAATCCGCCGGTAACTTTGAATTTTTTGTTATTCCCTTCATTCATGTTCACTTCCAAAACGGATGAAAGTCTTCCTCCATAACTTGCGGGCATACTTCCTTTGATCAAATTGACACTTTTTACGGCATCGGAATTGAAGACAGAGAAGAACCCGAATAAATGGGAAGCATTGTAAACCTGTGCATTGTCCAATAAAACCAGGTTTTGGTCCGGACCACCACCGCGAACATAAA
>Ga0247691_1000277_pt1 | contig 11338 bp, 5 predicted proteins | sample CNK32_metaG_FD_182721 | JGI IMG/M metagenome (GOLD analysis project Ga0247691, IMG submission 182721) | Soil microbial communities from Purdue University Martell Research Forest, Indiana, United States - CNK32 | ecosystem: Environmental > Terrestrial > Soil > Temperate forest > Bulk soil | place...
CTGAGTCAAATCAAACTATTCGACACTAATAACCCAGTTTCTCTACCGCTGATTAGACTCAGTGGCTGGTTAACACATCATGAAAGGGCGCCCGATTGGAGTAGGTTTTGATCGTTCGGGTCAACGGCTAAAACACGGAACGCCCCATGAATGAAGCCGAGCCAATTGAGCGGGATGTGCATTAGGCAATGATCTCCGTCGAGGTTCGAGGAATCGCGGTGGCATCGAGCCGAATTAAGTCATCAGCGAGATGATAATGGTGCCCCAGGTAGTCAGCAAGATGTGACCAAATGCCACCGTATACGAGTAGCCTAGTGTGGCAACTGCGCTGTCTGATTTCTCCTGCACTGCAGCGACACCCGCAATCATCGTCTGAGCGCCAGCGATTCCTCCCATCAAGAGTGCCGGGTTGAGTTTGAGAACATACCGACCGAAAAAAAAACCTGCAACGAGTGGTGCGAGCGTCACCACCATGCCTCCAAGGAAAAGGATGTAGCCATATTCTTTCAACGCCTGCACAAAGGTCGGTCCTGCCTTTAGCCCGATCATCGCCACAAACGCTGCCAAACCCATCGACCGCATAAAAAGAACCGCAGCATCCGGGATTATTCCGAACCAAGGACGCACGGACCGTGTCCACCCTACAATCACCCCGGCGAGAAGAGTGCCAACGCTAGTGCCCAGTGCTATTCGCAGATGGCCGATGGGTATTGTGAGCACAGCCCCAACCAATACTCCGATGAAGATGGCCATTCCGAGCACGGCAAAGTCGCTTTCGTCCGTTGGGTGAATCACCCGGCCTACAACATGTGCCAGTTTCCCGACGGCAGATTCAGAACCGGTTACATGAAGTGTGTCACCGCGCTCGATGACCGTGTTTGTTCCGATCGGAATGTCATGCCCACCGCGCGTGATGCCGCGGAGCAAGACACCACGCGCCTCCTCTACATCATCGACGATCTGCTGGAGAGTCTTGCCCGCGACTGCCTTGCTGGTGATGTAGAGATCTAAGGATGACACCGGAATGTTGAGTAGTTCCGGGTCGGCTACCTCTCTCGCCGACGAACCGAGAGCTTCGATCAAAAGTTCAGTGCGCCCGATCAGAGCGACAGTATCATTTGCCTCGAGGACGGTCGTGCTGACGGGTAATAAGATGTCCCCTCTCCGTCGAATTCGCTCTATAAACAGGCGGACACCAGGGACAGATTGTTCGGCTTCCGCGACGGTTTTACCAACGACGCGCCCGTCTTGAGGAATGGTATACGCGCGAAAGCCGATGGCTTGCCACGCAGAAGAAACACCGGGTTTCGAGCGTTGGATTCCCAGGTTCTCTTCCACTTTCTTGGACTCCGCGCGCAGGTCGAAGCGAAGGAGCTTCGGTCCGAGACTACTGCAACACCAGATCACACCCAAGGTTCCGAAAATGTAGCAGACCGCGTCCGCAACAGCTATGTGTCCGATCCAAAGCTGCTTTTGGTCATCGGGCAGGGACAGGGCGCGTATTGCCTCGCTTGCAGTGCCGATGGCGGGCGACTCCGTCAAAGATCCAGAAAGCATGCCGGCGGAATAACCAGGGTCAAGTTTCAAGAAATGAGCGACCGTATAGGCTGTTACAAGGCCAATGACAGGAACAAATACACCGAGCGTAGCCCAGCGCCAGCCATCTCCTTTCAGATTCTGAAAAAAGCTAGGCCCCACTGAGTAACCAATTCCAAAAAGGAACAGCAGGAACACGAGCGACTTGGCTTGGTCGGAGACGGGCACATGAAAGAAATTCCCAATAAAAATCCCTCCCAGCAAGGACCCTGTCACCACGCCAAGCCCGACGCCACGAAACTTCAGTCGGCCGATCAAGTACCCTATGCCAATTGCCAGGTAAACGGCCATTTCGGGATACTTTGTAAAAAGTTTCGCAAACCATTCCATATGCTATTCCTTTAACAACGGCCTATCTCTGGAGAACTTCTGGAGTCAGCCATTCTGGTCCTGACTTGTGGCCTTGAAATCGTTCACTGAACGCCTGACTTTTCGCCCATCACTTCGGTCCGGGGCTGATTCGGCCCGCACTTCCCTTCCCCGAAACCAACGCCTCGGCGAGGTCACCCGCGGATTCAGTTTCCTCGATCCCAATTACCCCGGGGAACGAAGGTTCTCACCTAGGCAACCGCGATTCCCAAAACGGTCTCGGTAAAACGAAGTAAGGCCTAGGCTTACGGATGTGTTCTGTGGGCAATCACAATGATCCCGCAAATGTAGCCGGCAACTTTGACGCGCTTGTGTGACCGCGAGAAATGGCATCGAGCGAAGCGGGAACCTCTCGGATTGAAGCCGGCATCTTCCCTGCCACTTCACAAGTACCGTCGCCTGATTCGCGAATATCCCGAGGGACGCGACGGACTATCGCTTGGCCGCTTCAGCCTGTTCAGATTTCTCGCCACGCTTCGAAGCCTCGAAGGCATCCCGGTAGCCGCGCGCGATCGCTCGAACCCCGCGGCCGATGTCCTCGTACACCTCGTCCGGCAGATTGGCCAGGGATACGCGCAGCGACCAGTCTGGCGCCTCGAAGCCACCGCCGTTCAGAAGCACGATTCCGTGATCCTCTGCCAGCCGGAAGGCGAGGTCGAGCGGGTGGACGTTCTTTTTGAGGTAGTCGACGGCGTCCTCGCCGATATTCTTGCGCGCAAAGAACTCAAAGTCGATCAAGCCGTAGTAGGCGTTGTACAACGGGCTCGGATTGACTTCGATGCCGAGGCCTTCAATCATGGCCTTGGCCCGCCGGTGCACGATTTCCAGACATGCCTTCTGATAAAGTTTGGCTCCATCCATCATCTCAGCAAGGGAGAACAGGCTCATCATGACCTGCTGGGGCAGAGCCAAGCCCGCCGTGTGGTTGAGGGCCACATCGCGGCTGTCGGCCACGATGCGGTCGATGAATTTGATCTTGCGCGGCTCGAGTACAAGCGTTCCATACCGTTTGTCGAGCGCTTTCAGGTCGGCGTCCGGGAGCTTCGCGATCATCTTGTCGAATATGTTGTCTTCGTGGACCGCAATGACGCCGAGGCGCCAACCGGTGCAGCCGACATACTTGGAATAGGAGTAGACGCCGATGGTGTTCTGCGGCAGTTCGCCGAGCAGAGACCGGAAATCGTGCACAAACGTTCCATAGACGTCGTCGGTCAGGATCATCAAGTCGGGCCGCTTTGTCTTCACCAGATTTGCGATCTTGGCGACCACTTCCTGGCTCATTGCGACGCCCGTGGGATTGCCAGGATTGACGAGGAAGAATGCCTTGACCTTGGGATCCTCCAGCTTCTTGATTTCGGCATCCGTGAACTGGAAGCGGTTCTCCTGTGGGGCCTGGATCGTGATGAAGTTCAGGCCATAGTCTTCCAGATGGGGCAGTTCCAGATAGGGGGTGAAGATCGGTGTGCCCAGCGCGATCGTGTCTCCAGGATGCAACAGGCGATTAGCCTTCATCGATTTGAAGATGTAGCACATCGCCGCCGTGCCACCTTCGACCGAGTAGAGATCGAACTTGCCCGCTGGCCGTGGTTTGCCGCACATCGCCCACATCAGATACTCATGGACGATGCGCTCGTTGTGGACCAGCATGCGGTCGGGGACCGGATAATTGTCGCCGATGATCGAGTCCACGAGTTCGTGGACAAAGGCGTCCGGCTCAAAACCGAACGTCTTGATCGCAAACGGCACCATCGCTGAGAGAAAGGACGCACCAGGCATGTCTGCATGCTTAGCGAGCCAAACTTCGAAACGACCCGCGATGCCTTGAGCCTGCGGCATTCCACCGATGCCGGCGGGATGCTCCATCACGCGCTTGCTCTCGGTCACCGCGAACTGACCGAGCAGGAAGAATCCTTCGCGCGGAGTGGTAGCGATCCAGTTGGGGTTGCCGCGACCTGCATTGAGGAACGCCGACTGTGTCGTGCGGGAGGTCTTCCTGGCGAGCCTGATCAGCTCGTCCTTAATCTCAAAGGGGCCCAGGGTTTCGAACTTACGGAGCTTCACGAGGTCCATGATTGTCACCTTTCAGAGTTCTTCACGACAGCAGCATGATCATGATCATGCCCCAGATCGTGAGAAGAGTATTACCGATAGCGTAAGTAACGGTATAACCTAGCGCAGGCACCTGGCTCTTGCCGATATCGCAGACCAAACCGAGCGAAGCCGTAGTCGTGCGCGAACCGGAAATGATGCCCAGTAGAAGCGCATCGTGGAAGCGGAAGAGGTACTTGCCAATGAACATACCGAAAATGAGGGGCAGCGTCGTCGCCACAGCTCCCCACAGGAATAAGCCAGCGCCTTGTGTCCGCAACCCGTTGACGAAGCCTGGGCCTGCTGAGATTCCGACTATGGCGATGAAAATGTTGAGGCCAACGGAGTTCATGAACCAGACCGTCGATGTGGGGATGCGGCCGAACTTGGGATGCACCGAGCGCAACCACCCGCAGATGAGTCCCGAGATCAGCGCCCCTCCAGCGGTGGAGAGTGTCAGCGGCACGCCGGCGACTTTCCAGACCAGCGAGCCGATCAGCGCACCCACCGCGATTCCCGCGCCGATGAACGCTACATCAGCGACATCAGTGGGGCGATCCGGAACTCCCAGCATCTTGATCACAGCATTGGTGTCCTGGGTGCGGCCGACCACTGTAACGATATCGCCGCGGAAAATTTTCGTGGTTGGCAGAATAGGAATCGAGGTCGCAACCGCACCGCGTGTGATCTTCCGCAGGAAGACGCCACGAGCGCTGGGTTGGCCGGCAAGTTCAGCGAGAGTCTTGCCGTCTACTTCCTTACTGGTTACGTAAACGTCGACACCCTCGACGGGCATGCTCAGCATCTCGGGATCGTCTACCTCTATCGCCGCTCCTTCAATAACGGTGGCGATCGAATCGTGAGAACCTGCGGCGGCGACCATCTTTGCGCGCTCACCAATAATACTTACAAGCGCGTCGCGGGCACCTGCGACCGCCACGAGATCACCCTCGCGCAAGACGGTGTCCGCGTTCGCTTCTTCGATGACCCCGTTACGACGTATGCGCTGGATAAAAATGCGTACCTGTGGGAGCAGCGCCTCGGCCTCGACAGCGCGGAGCCCGATGACTCTGGCGCCGGGTTGTACACGGAACGCACGTATTTCCCAACGACGCCAGGCGGTGCCCGGGCCGCCAAGTTCCTTGGTGCCTCCCTGTTTTTCCTCGTAGTCTTTGCAGGCCGCCTCGAGATTGATGCGGAGCATCGCCGGACCGAGCAGCGCGATTACCAGCGCCGAGCCGACCGTGCCGAATAGATAGCTCACGGCATAAGCAACCGGCATCGAGTCGAGTAGTCTCTTGGCTTCGTCGGCGCCCAGGCCTAGCCGGTTGATCGCGTCGGTTGACAAGCCCATCGCCGCGGAAATGGTCTGCGACCCCGAGTATAAACCTGCCGCAAAGCCGAGGTTGTAGCCGGCGACTTTGACGATGATGACCGGGACCGCCAAGCAGAGCACGCATTGGACCACCGCGAAGAGGGCTTGCGGGACGCCATCCTTGGCGACACCGCGGACGAACTGCGGCCCAACAGCGTAGCCGACGGCGAAAAGAAACAATAGGAAGGCTGTCGCCTTCAGCGGCTGCGAGATAGTGATGCCGATCTGTCCAATTAAGACACCAGCCAACAGGGTGGCGGTGACAGCACCCAGGCCAATACCTTTGAAAGTGAACTTACCGAAGTAATATCCGAAGGCGAGCGTTAAGAAGATGGCAATCTCCGGATAATGCCGAAGGGTTTCAGCGAACCATGAGAATATGCCCATTGCTTAGCTCCTTATTAGGGCCCGGTCTTGTTGGTGGACCAGGCCCTGTTGACACACCTGCGACTAGCCGCACTCTGCTAACAGATCCATAACCGCATGGGGCAGCATTTCCCGGCTAATCAGTTGCCGCCGCACCCGCCTGCTTGCGCTTGGCGTTTCCCGGGACATCCGGGGCGGCCTTGCTTGCTGGCTTCAAAGTTTGCATGGCCGCAAGATTCAGTAACTTCAATCCGAGCGTCGCGTTGAAACCGTGGATCTCCTTCACGTCGAGTTTGCGCATGAACCCAATCGTTTCTGTGTTGATCACCTGTCCCGGAACCATGATTGGGAATCCAGGGGGATAAGGAATTACGAAGTTTGCCGAGACCAGTTCCGGTCCCTCTTTCAAACGCTTGTCAATTTCCGGGCTGAATAGCTTCAAATGTTCGCATTGCTCCTCGCGGTACGCTCCGAAGAACGCCGAACGCATGTCGCCTTCACTGGTTTTGCTCGAGGGATTCTCACGGAAGCGGCTGTTAAAGGAGCTGAAGTTCGGAAGATTCGGCACATCTGTCATCAGGGATTTCACGCGCGCCTCGAATACTTCCCTGCCCTTTGGTCCACCGTCCGCAAGCTTCTTCTCGATTTTCTGTGATATCTCGACCAGGACCTTGATCAGCTGCGCGATATCGCTGCGAGTGTTGTTGATATTGGTTTGGAGTAGTACGCTGTTACGCGATGTCTTATTGAGCTGAATGTCGTAGTCAGCGGCAAGCATGTTCTTGAATTGCGTTCCATCGAATCCGGCCGAGCCGCAGACGAGCGTGAGTCGTGTTGCGTCAAGAGCAAATTCGTCCTCTCTCAGCGCCTTCACAGCCGTTGCCCAGTTCGCCCCCGGAGTCATGTAATCTACAAATCCTGAATTCCGGAATTCTGCGGGGATCATATCGTCTGCTCCCAGCACCCGAAAATACTTCGAGATCAGCGGATGAGAGTTCACTTCCCTACGCACATCCAGCGCCAACTGAATGGCCCGGTTGACTAGCTCGTAGCCTTCCAGCTCCATCTGCCGCCTGGCAACGTCCAAGGATGCGATGATCTGCAGGTTTGGTGAAGTAGACGCGTGCGTGAAGATAGCCTCGTGGAATTGCTCCTCGACGGTGTGAAAATCCGGGTCCTTCACAAGCACCATCGAGCCTTGCCGCAGGCAGGACATCGATTTGTGAGTTGAATTTGTTTGGTAAACCCGCAACCGCACCTTATCCGGATTGGCGAGCAAACGAGTTTCCAAAAGCGATTTGTCGCTAGGGTTGAGATCTGCACCGAGCTTTTTTTCCTGCTCTTTGTACGCTGCATGATAAGCGGGATCCTTGAACTTATTCTCAAGGATCGCTGCCGCTCCCATTGCGGTCCGCCGGCGGTAGAACGGACTCCATCTGGCGAATCCAAACCACGCTTCGTCCCAGAGGAAAATCAGGTCGGGCTTGATAGAAAGGCATTCCTCCATGACCCGCTCGACGTTGTAGATATGCCCGTCAAAAGTGCAGTTCGTGAGCACCAAAAGCCTGGCCCGATCCAATTTTCCTTCTGATTTCAAATCGAGCAGTGCTTTCTTGATTGTCCGTAGCGGTACTGCTCCGTACATGGAGTATTGGGTGAGCGGAAATGCTTCTACATAGAGGGGCAACGCGCCGGAGAGCACTGCGCCATAATGATGTGATTTGTGGCAATTGCGATCGACCAGCACGATATCCCCGGGGGCCAGCAATGCCTGTTCGACCATTTTGTTGGATGTCGAGGTGCCGTTGGTGACGAAGAACACGTGATCCGCTCCGAATGCACGGGCTGCCTTTTCCTGCGCAACCTTGATGTTTCCCGTTGGCTCCAGAAGGCTATCCAGACCACCGGTCGTTGCCGAGGATTCGGCGAGGAAGAGGTTTAGCCCGTAGAACTTACCCATGTCACGGATCCAGTTTGACTTGAAGATGGATTTTCCTCTCGCAATCGGCAGCGCGTGGAAAGTTCCGATTGGCCGCTGCGCATATTTTTGCAAGTTGTCGAAATAAGGAGTGTCGTACCGGTCAGCGATGCCGTCGAGGATGCTAAGATGCAGTTCAAGAGGCTCTTCAACTTGATAAAACACGCGCCGGACGCAGGCAGCGCTTGTGTCGCCGGCCACCTTCTCCACTTCGCGATCGCTCAGGAAATAGATGTCAAGCTCAGGGCGAAGCTGTTTCAATCCCTTGGCAAGGGCCAAGCCGTACTGCCCTGAATTCGGGTCAATCCCGCTTGCAGCCAGGTGCGTGGTCAGAAATTCACGCAAAACTGGACTGTTGTGCGATGAAGCGAAGGAAATACCCTCATAGATCATTACCGCTTCAATGCTGCCATTCAGGATCGTTGCGAGCACGGCATCCTCATAACTGCCGACGAATACGGGCTCGTAAATAAACTTGTCCTGTGGTCTGCGCAACTTGCGAAACTCATGTGCCAACTCCGACCACGCAGCCGGCCGGGCCGGGCTCACCACCAGCACTTCGAAATAAGGACGGTGTACAGTTTCATCGCCGGCTCCTGGCACCCGTTCCGCGAGACCAATCGGGGACTGCTCCTCGCCTTCCCAGTCCGCCGAGTTGGTGCGGTAGGAGTGGGTGAGTAGCGCGGCACTAAGGGTTTGCACTAAGCGAATTGTTCCTCCGGCGTCTCCGGAGGCGATACGCTCGCCGAGCGTCCGAATCAACGCCTGTCCCGGGTAGGCAAAAAAGTCTTCCCACGCACGCAGTTCCCCAAGCGAAGCGGACACGGCCGCCTGGAGTTTCTCTTTTTCGGGACGCTGTTGACTAGCGGCTCCTTCCCAGGCGCGGGCTGCCTGGAGCAGCGAACGCCAGCGATCAAACCGTGCTTCTGCGCCAGTAAAGAACTGATCTACTCGAACGTCGGATGTTTTTGCGGTAACACTCATGATTATCCTCCCTCACTCGCTTCGCGGGCTGTGCCCGATCGAATTGCACCCAATATCATCGGAGGGTCTCGAACACACGACATAAGACCTACTGATTTCGGGGGCGAAATCATTATTCGTTCGCTCTTGGCCAACTTTAGGCCGGGAGTTGCTGGCGTCAAACTGTCAAAACTGACAGACTGCCCGGCCGGAAAGGACTCAGGTGAAGCGAACAAGCGTCAAATTCCACTCGAAAAGAAGGAATCGCTTTCCTAAGAGTGACTGAGGAGGCCCTAAACCGTTTTTAGGGGAAGAAGACTCGGGAGCGACTTTCAGTTTTGTATGCAAGACCAGGTGGGGCAGACGCAATGATTCAGCGTCACCGGCATTTTTGACAGTTCACACGTTGTTTGCCCGTTCGTATTCTTTCCGGGGTACCTGTTTCAGTTTTTTAAGAGACAGGACTCGGAGGTGAGCGGGTATGAACGCGGCAACGCCACTACAGTCCTTAACAGCTCGACTAAAATGTGTACTTGTCGTTGATGCAGACCCGGAGGTGACCGGCGTGCTCAGCGACGTTCTCAAGTCTGACGACTGGACCATTGTGCATGCGGCAGATAACCAGGCTACCTTGAATCTTATCGAATCAGGACCATTCGATCTCATCATCACCGGAGCTAAAACCACAGGTATAGAAGATGTCGATTTACTTCGCAAAATCCGTCGTATCCGCCCGCATGTCCGCCTCATCATTCTCACGGACCAAAGTACTCCGGCCGACGTGGTCGCAGCCATGCGCGAAGGAGCATTCAGTTACTTCTCAAAGCCTTTTTCCGCTCGATCACTCGCCGAAATGGTGCGCTCCGCCACGTTGGAACCTGCCTGGGATGACGGCATCGAATTTATCTCTGCCACGCAAGAATGGGTAAGCCTCATAGCCCGCTGCGATCTGAAAACAGCAGATAGATTGGCGCACTTTTTCAACGAGATGTCGGATCTTCCGGATCCAGAAAGGGACGCTGTCGCAACCGCCTTCCGTGAAATGCTACTCAATGCCATCGAGCACGGCGGTAATTTCGACCCCAGCCAATACGTCGAAGTCGCCTATGTGCGCACGCAGAAGATGGTTCTGTGCAGGATTAAGGACCCAGGCCAGGGATTCTCCCTCGATGAGATACACCATGCAGCTATCAATAATCCTGCGTATGACCCAATTCGTCATGCTCTTTTCCGCGAGGCACAAGGACTGCGTCCTGGCGGCTACGGCGTTTTGATGACCAGGCACCTTGTCGACGAGCTCGTCTACAGTGAAAAGGGAAACGAAGTTTTGCTGGTCAAATATCTTCCTTCATCGCAGTTGCCGATCTGAACGGGCCTATTTACATTGTCTCCATCGCCCGGGAAGACACAAATTTGCCATTGTCTTGAGTGCCTTGCAGAACTCCGGTAGTTCGAGGTGCGCTTTTCGATGTACCGAATGAGATATTAATCCAGCGTGTCTTCGGCTGATAACGCTGGAAGAATGGCTTTTCAAATTCTTTCACTAAGTCGACTGGATCCTCTTCCTCTAATAACGTGAGAGCAGAGGGAATGAAGTGCTGCAGGGTTTTGCACCTGTCTGCGAGGCACGGGACGACAGCTGTCTGTTACTTCTGACAGTGTGAGACCGAGCTTCTACGGAACAGGATATCTCGCCTGTGCCCCAGCCGATTTAGATATGGGAAGAAGAGGGTATATTCCGTTGCCCCCCCCAGGGTCATCTCATCGCATCACCCCAAGAGCCGTCATTTGGAAATTTGACCGGCTTCGTTGCTGCTTTGTCGCCCTCACACTGCTGATAGCTTGCTTCCCACCGTTCATCCGCGAGACCCAGGCTCAGACGGTGCCCGGACAGTCTACGCCTTCGAAGAACACAAAGCAGTCGCAGGCGAACGAAGCTCCCGCAGTTCCTCCAGCTCCATCGGTAGACCAAACGATTCCGCTGCCGCAGATTGCTGACCGCGCAGAGGAGTTGGACCGCTTGCTGCTAGAAATCACCAGTCAACTGATGCCCAAACCTGAATTGCTTGAATCAGAATCGAAGGCGGAAGAATTGGCCGCAGAGGTTCATCGACGCTTGCTGCAGACCCGGGACCTCTTGGCTGGTGATCACACATCGCTAGATTTGGAGGACGAACTGCGATATTGGCGCTCTCTGAGTCTCGAGTATGCAGCAGAACGCAAGCAGCTGACACTGCGTGCGGGGAAACTACAAGAGCAGATCCAAACACTTGATGCTCAACAATCGGATTGGGTGGCCACCTGGATCCAGGTTCAAAAATCCCCAGGAATCGAAACCATTGTCGATCGTATAAAACAGCAATTGGACAAGATTCAGAAGGCAAAAGTGCAAGCGCAAGAGCAGCTAAACATAGTACTCACAATGCAAAATCAGATCTCCCAGCAGGACCAGCAAATTGTGGACATATTGCTGCGGGTGCGTCAAGCGCGCGACGCCGAACGCGGCCGTCTCCTGGAGATGGACGGGCGTCCGCTCTGGGCAGCTCGCGATTCGCAAGCACCCGAGAAAAAGCTCGGACCTTCTTTCCGCAGATCATTTGACA
>Ga0247691_1000278_pt1 | contig 11330 bp, 20 predicted proteins | sample CNK32_metaG_FD_182721 | JGI IMG/M metagenome (GOLD analysis project Ga0247691, IMG submission 182721) | Soil microbial communities from Purdue University Martell Research Forest, Indiana, United States - CNK32 | ecosystem: Environmental > Terrestrial > Soil > Temperate forest > Bulk soil...
CGAGGGCGGGTGCGGCGGTGTAGGCGGTGAGGAGCGCGGTGATCGCGTCGGTGAACCGGGTGGTGCTCACTCAGGTTCTCCCGGCTGCGGCCACTATGCTTCCCCCGTGACGGAGATCGGAGACGATGGCGCGGCCACCCTGATCGACTACTGGGGCGGCCTGGCCTACGACGCGTACTTCAGGCACTGCCAGGGCAAGAGCATCCGTGGCGAGCCGTTGCCGGCCTGGAAGGATCAGGATCCGGCTATCCGGGCGCACTGGTTCGCTGCGGCCGATGCCGTGAAACAGGTGGCGGAAGAAGAGGCAAGAGGGAACTTGCCGGTAGAATGAGTACCTCGCCAAGCCAAGCCACGCCGAGTCAAGTCCTGCCGAGTCGCGCCTAGCCGTGCCTGGTCCGGCCGAGCCACGCCAAGCCTCACGGCCTGCCATTGCCTGCAATCTTGTTAAGCGCCTGGCTGATGGCCGCCCATTCGCGGGCCTTACGGCTGTCTCGGACGGTCAGTTCGGTGACCTCGGAGTCCCGCTGCAGCCGTTCGCAGACCGCCGCCAGGTGCTCATCGCACGCCCAGGAGGTAACCACGTCGCCGGTCCGCATGATCGTCCAGTGCGGGTCGGCGGCATCACATACCTCGCAGTGGAGATAGAGGCTCACTACCGGAACTCCCAGGTCAGACGTACGCCTCAGACAGGAACGGAATTCCATCCTGGCTGCCATTCAGCAATTCGGCGGCCATATTAGGAATGGCAAAACCAAATCCCGGTACGGTCACCATCTCCCCGCCGCCCATCGGCATAGCCGCAGGCCCGCGCTGGGACGTCCACAAATGCTGCAAGACGATCCGGGCGAAACTGTTGAACGCGGCGGGGACGGAAACGCCCCAACCTGCAATATAAACAACGGTGCACTGAGGCAACCAGGTGAAGAACGGCCCGTAGAACGGCAGGCCCAGCTTCCGCCGGATCAGCCCCGCGTTGACGTCGAGATCCAGGCCGCCGCTGATGTCGATGTTGCTGCCGGATGCCGAGGCTATTGACACGACGCTGACCAAGGGCCTCCGCCTGACCGCGATCACGGTCTGACCGGACATCATCTCGCTGCGCTCGGTCACGGTCCGGTTGACCAGCGGCCCGCCGGTGGCCCGCTCCAGGCTGGACTCGATCGTGGCGATGTACGACTGGATCTCCGCGTCGCTGCTGGTGGTGGCCTGCGGGATGTTGAGCTGGTCCTTGGCGTCCTGCAGCGGCAGGACGGACACCTCGAACGGGTCGATCACATCGAAGTCGGCGGGCGGCGACACGCCCGCGCCGGTGCCGGTGGAGGTCCACACGTACGAGTAGTGGCCGAGCGCGGTGAGGTCGGTCGCGGGGACGTCGACGTGGTAGAGGCCGGTGCCGTCGTTGACGGGGGAGGCGTAGGTGCCGGTGGTGGCGAGGGTGCCGTCGGCCTGGGCGATCTTGACGACGAGGCTGATCGCCCCGGCGTTGACGAGGGTCCCGGTGGTGTCGCGGACGGTGGTGGACAGGCGGACCGGGCCGCCCTGGGGGTACCTGCTCAACCCGGGCCTCCCGTCCTGGCCGCCGCTGCTGTGAGGGTGCTGCCCGCCGCCGTGCTGGCCGTCAGGGCGCTGGCGGTCCCGGCGGCGGTAAGCACGCTGCCCGGCCTGTCTGTGGCGCTCAGCGTGCCGATGGTGAACGCGAGCTGGATGTTCCCGGTGGCGGTGGCCGTCCCGGCACCGGTGATGGCGGCGGTGGCCCGCTGGGCGGCCAGGGCGGCCAGTGCCCCGGCTCCGGCCGCCGCGGCGGCAGCCGCCTGGGCGGCCTTAGCGGTGGCGGCTCCTGCGGCGGCTATGTTCGCGGTACCGGTGATCTGCCCGGCCGCGATGGCCGACCCGGCACCCGCCGCGGTGGCCTTCGCGGCCTGGGCGGCTGTTGCGGCAGCGGCCCCGGTTCCGGCGATGGCCGCCGTGGTGACCTGAGTGGCGACGGTAGTTGCGGCACCAGCACCTGCGGCCGTGGCGGTGGCCCCGGCCCCGGTGATGCTGCCCGCCGCGGTGACCGACCCAGCGCCCGCAGCGGCCGCAGTGGCCGCCTGGGTGGCGACGTCAGCGACCGAGCCGGCCCCGGCCGCCGCGGATGCCGCACTCTGCGTGGCTAGGGCCGGCCCGGCTGCCCCGGCGCCCGCTGAGGCGGCACCGGCGATCTGGGTGGCGGCCGCGGTGACGGCGGCCGCGCCCGCGGCGGCTCCGGTCGACTGCCCGGACACCGACCCGGCCGCCGTGACCGACCCGGCCCCAGCGGCTGCGGCGGGGGCGATCTGCGTGGCTACCGCGGTGACCGACCCGGCCCCGGCCGGGGTCGCGGTGGCGGGGAGCTGGACGGCTTTCGCGGTGACGGACCCCGCGCCTGCTGCGGCGCCGGTGCTGGCCTGGGTGGCTGCCGCCGCGGCAGTGCCCGCTCCCGCGCCCGCCGCGGGGGCGATCTGGATGGCAGCAGCCGTGACGGCCCCGGCGCCGGCTACAGCGGCGGTGGACGAGCCCGACACCGCACCGGCTGCGGTGACAGCAGCAGCCCCGGCCGCTGCGGCCCCGGCGATCTGGGTGGCGACGCTGGCGGCACCCGCGGCACCCGCGGCGGACCCGCCGGCGATCTGGGCAGCCACGGCGGCTGCCGTCCCGGCCGCGGCGGCGGTTCCCGTAGCGGCCTGGGTGGCGGTGTCAGCGGCCGAGCCGGCCCCGGCCGCCGCCGCGATGGCGGCCTGGGTGGCGGGGACGGTCGCGACGGCACCCGCGCCCGCCGCCGTAACGGGCGCGGCCTGGACGGCTAGCGCGGTGACAGTACCGGCCCCGGCGGCCGCGGCCGGGGCAGTGACCGACGCTGTCGCCGTAACCGACCCGGCCCCGGCTGCGGACGCGGTGCCGGTGATGGTGACCGCGCCGGCCAGCGGGACCGGCCAGAGACTCTGCCGGCGGTACCCGCGGCCCCGGCGGCGGAGCCGCTGCCGGGGCGGGACCGGCGCCGGGCCGGGGATGTCCGCGACCCACACCCCGCCGTACTCGTTGGCCGTGGTGTGCGCCTCGGCGAGCGGCCGCCACGTCAGGCCGCCGCCGGAGACCGTGACGGAGCAGATGCCGGTGTTGCCGTCGGAGCCGACCATCAGGACGAGCAGCGACCCGGACGGCGGCCCGATGACGTTCACCGTCACCGTGATCGCCGACGTGGTGGAGACCGACGCGGGGCTGGACGCGTCCTCGGTGATCGTCCCGCCGGGCGCGGGGAGGATCTCGGCGAGGGCCACGGAGCCGGGCGCGGACGGCGCGGAGATCCCGAGGGTGGCCGCGCCGGGCGTCCCGGTGATCGCGGTGGACCGGCAGGTGCCGTAGTAGGTGCTGTTGGTGCCGTCCTGGAAGGTGTCGAGCAGGGTGGTCCCGGCGGCGGCGGTCGGCAGGGTGGGCGAGTCGGACATGTACCCGCCGTAGACGATGCTGCCCGTGACCGTCGTGGTGATGGACGCCTGGTGGGCGCCGGTGGCGGACTGGACGGCGGTCGCCCCGGTCTGCTGGGCCGAGGCCGCCGCGCCGGTGAGCACTTTGATCCGGGCGGTCATCCCGTTGAATGTCGACCCGGTCTGGGTGATGGTGATGGGCGGGTCGCTGAACGGGGGGCCGCCGGCTACGGCGACCCACACGCCGCAGTAGCACAGGGCCCCCGAGTTCGCGGCGGCCAGCTCGAACCACTGGATGCCGCCGCCGGACACGGTCATCGTCGTGTCCGTCACGGCGTCCCCGTCGGAGGAGACCATGGCGACGAGCAGCGCCCCGTCGGGCGGGTCGAAGATCCCGGTGGTGACCGACGTGTCCGATTCGGTGACGGCGACGGCCGGGGCGGAGGCGTCTTCCCCGATGGTCCCGTTCGGGAGGATCTCCAGGGCGGCGCAGTCCCAGATCGGCGTGCCCGTGGTCGGCGCGGACGTCCCGACGAGGGTTGCGCCGGGCGTCCCGGTCGGGGAGGTCGTCTTGAACGTGCCGTACCGGTTGCCGTTGGTGGTGTCGGCGTAGTTGTCGAGCAGGGTGCAGCCGGACTGGGCGGTGAACGAGGTGCCCTGGGCGTTCATCACCGCGCCGTACACCAGCGACCCGGTGGCGGTGGTGGTGACCGACGCCCGGGCCGGCCCGGTGATCCCCGAGTAGGACCCGGTGTTCCCGTTCTGGACGTCGGCGACGGCGGTGAGGACCTTGACGCGGAGCAGGATCCCGTTGTAGGTGCCGCCGCCCTGGGTGGCGGTGACCTGCATCGCCGTCACGGTGTCACCGCCTCACGGCGAGCGGGGCGGGGGGACGGTCAGACGCACCCGGTCAGCAGCGCGGCGTTAAAGAAGAAGTCGTTGTTGGACCCGACGAACGCCTGCCCGTGGGCGATCCGGTACAGGGAGCTGCCGGTGCCGCCGAGGTCGTTGAACCCGGCTTTGAGGGTGGTGACCTCGCCGGAGGTGTAGCCGAGCGCGACCAGGTTGGCGTCGGCCTGGGCGGCGGCCTGCAGCCACGCGCAGAACTGGCTGGCCTTGTACAGCGAGTCGCGGACGGCGACGACCAGGCCGCCGGCCTGGGAGTCGATGGCGGCCTTGTTGGCCAGGAACCCGACGGACATGCGGTTTCTCCTCAGTCTTCGCCGTACAGCTTGCCCCACTGCGGGGTGATGAAGTTCCCGGCCGTCGCCGCGCCGAGGGAGATCGTCGGCCACAGGAAGTACTGCACGGCCGGGTCGTACGTGGTGAACAGCATCGTCCCGGCGCCGGTCGTCGGCATCCACACGACACCGGTCGTGGGGATCAGCGGGGACTCGAACCAGCCCTGGGAGACGAGCGTGGAGTTGGCGCCGGGGGCGCCCATGGTCCGCAGCCCGATGTGGGATTCCCAGTAGAACGGCTGCGCGGTCGCCGACGCCGTGGTGGGGGTGACCGCGGTGGATGCCGTGTACATCAGGTTGGTCGCCGCCCACACCGCGGGGACGGCCGTCGTGGAGTACAGCCCGAAACTGAACGTGGGGATCGTCGTGGTCGGGGTGACGAGGCCGCCGATGCACAGCTTCAGGGTCTTGGCCCAGCTGCCGGTCGCGTTGTCGAAGTAGCCGGCGGGGATGGTGATGGGCGGCCAGCCGACGATGGCGCTGGACCCGGGCGTGGTGGTGGGGGTGCTGTTCGTCGCGGCCTGCGTGCACGAGTACAGCAGTTCGCAGCCGACCGGCTTGTATCCGGACACGTCAGGACCGCCTCTACGTCAGCGAGATCTGGTAGTGCGAGGGAACACTTTTCAGGTCAGGTGAGGGATATCTGGATCCCAGCTGCGACCCCCGAACCTCCAACGCACTGGAACGTGTTGCCTGAACCCACGTTCACGGGCTGGGCATTCCATGGCCCCCAGAATCCCCGCTGCGCCGCGCTGCCGGTCAGGTCGAACGACACGACCGCGGTGGGTGACCCGTTCGACACGAACGACTGGGTGGTGAGCGGCACGCCGACCGCGGACCCGGCCGCGGACGCGGTGGACTGGCCGAGCGCGTTCCAGCCGGTGCCGTTGGTGTAGCCGGAGGTCTGGGTGGGGATCTCGGTGCCTGCCGCGGATGCGGTGGACAGCGTGTTGTTGATCCTGATCCTCATCGCGGAGGTGCCTAGCGGGGTGCCGATGGCGGTGCCGGGGATGCCCGCGGCGCCGGTCGGGGTCAGCCCGTTCAGCAGGATGGATACCAGTGCCTGGTCGATGGCCGCCATCTACGTCTCCTCGCCTGCGCCCGCGGACGCTTCTGTCACGGTCTGGCCGCCGGACGCGACCACGTGGCCGTCCGGGTCGAGCACCCGCCACCCGGCCGGCTCGTCGTCGGGCGGCTCGAACGCGAGTCCCTCCGCCATGTGCAGGCTCCCTGTCGAGTTGCCGGTTGCTAACCTGGGGCAATGGCTGAGGTGCACATCGTCATCGCCGAGGGCGGCACGGGCGACCACGGACTGCTCGATAAGGCCGGGCTGAAGATCGAGGCCGTGTTCGCCCACAGGGAGGACGCCGAGCGGCACTCCACGATGGGTGACATGGAGGTGCACACCTGGACCGTGGCGGCATCATGGGACGACGATGACAGCGAGGAAGTGCTCGTTAGCCGGGGCTAGCTGACCTGCCGCAGCAGCGGCACCCGGCTGCCGTCAACCCCGTACAGCTCCCCGAAGACGAGTTCCACGTGGATGATCGTCTTGCCGCCCGCGTCGACCACGTGCCCGTCCGGGTCCAGGACCCGCCACCCCTGGTCCGGTTCCCACTCAGGGATCACCAGCTTCGCCTTGCCGAGCAGGTGCATGCCGGCCTCCCTCAGTCAGTCGTGGAACCAGTAGTCGCAGGTGACGGCGGGCACCGCCGCCCAGGTGGCCCCGGCGGCCATCCACCGGGATACGAGGTCCCAGTCGATCGTCTCGATGCCCGGATGCCACCGCCACGTCGCGACGTCGAGCAGGCCGCGGCGGTGCATGATGCCGCTGGTGTCGATCTGCCCGCAGGACGGCGGGTCGGTGCCGATGATGTAATCGCCGCGGCCGTGCACGGCCATCATGGGGTAGGCGAACCCGGCGCCGGTGGCTTCCAGGGCGGCGGCGAGGACCTGGACGTGGCCGGGCCGCCAGGAGTTGTCGTCGTCGAGGTAGGCGATGACCTCGCCCTTGGCCAGGCCGGCGCCGTGGAGGCGGGCGTAGTGCCCCCACTGGGCGTCCGGGTCGTGCTCGGGGAGCTCGGCGTACCGCACCCCAGGCAGGCCGGCGAGTTTGTCCCGCAGGACCGGGTCGGGGCCGTCGGAGACGATGATGTGCTCGAGCGCCGGGTAGTCCTGGGCCTGCACCGCCGGGATGCACCTGTTCAGCAGCGGGTCGTGCCGGCGCCATGTCGCGGTGACGACGCTTACGAGCGGGTCAGCCACTGCCGGTACCACTCCGTTGTCTCGGGGACCAGGTAGGGCCACGGGTTCCGGCAGGCGGGTGCCGCGGCGACGACCTCGGCGTCCCGGGGCTCACCCGGCCGGCCCGGCGTGACGGCCAGCTGCCAGGGGGTCCGCCCGGTCGCGTCGGCGATGTCCGAAGCCACCTGCGCCACGGTGACGGCCTTGCCGCACCCGGCCTCGGTCACGGCCCCGTACGGCCCGCCGATGGCGTCAGCCAGCGCCACGGCCACGTCTGAGACGTGCACCGGGTCGATGAGCTGCCCGCCGCCGCCGCACAGCTCCAGCGGCTGCCCCTCCAGGGCGCGGCACGCGAACGTGGGGAAGAACTTGTGCACCGGCGCGGGGCCGTGCGGCGGGCCGGGGAGCTGCCCGGGGCCGTACACGTGGTAGGCGCGGACCACGGCGATCTTCTCGCCGAGCCACCGGGCGCGGGCGAGGCCGAGGTCTTCCGCGCAGGCCTTGGTGATGGCGTACGGGTTCGGCTGCCCCTTGTGCCCGGTGCCGATCTGCACCACCGGCAGGCCCAGCCCCGCCGCCGCGTCGTAGACGCCGACCGCGCCGAGGATATTGACCTGCGCGGCCCGGTACTCAGATCCGAACAGTTCCGGGGTGCCCAGGACCCCGGCCAGGTTGATGACCGCCTCAACCTGGGCCACCTGGTGCGCGAGCGCGATAGGGTCGCGCACGTCCCCGTCCGGCCGGTCGAACGGCACGGGCACATGGCCCCGCCGCGTCAGTTCCGCGCGCAGGTGCTGCCCGATGAACCCGGCCGACCCGGTGACCAGGACCCTCACGCCAGCCCCCGGTAAACCGCCAGGGTGCCCACTAGTTCGTCGGGACCGGCGGGGAACAGCGCCCCGAGCGCCGCGCGGACGCCCGGGCAGCAGCAGTCCTCCCCGAGGTCGTGCACGGCGAGCACCCCGCCGGGTTCGAGCAGCTTCCGGGCCGCCTCCACGTCCGCCGTGACCGATGCGGCGTCGTGGGCGCCGTCGATGAACGCCAGCCCGAACGGGCCGAGGCCGTCCAGCGCCCCCGGGGAATGGCCGCGGATGACCGTCACCACGTCGGCCACCCCGGCCTTGTCCAGGTTCGCGTTCATTGCCTGGTAGGAGGCCAGCCACGCGTGCGGGTCGACCGCGGTCACATGCGCGGCGCCGGCCAGGGCCATCACGCACGCCGAGTAGCCGAACGCCGACCCGACCTCGAGGACGTCCCGGCCGCCGGCGAGCCGGGCCAGCGCCTGCGCCTCGTCCCCGGTCAGGGAGGTGGAGACCATAAGCCCGTCGTCGCCGACGGGCATCCCGCGCCACGGCAGGTGCATCCTGCGGGCCTCCTAGGTCCGTATCGTGACGGCATGAGCCGAACTGTGCTGTTCGCCGGCGGTCCGCTGCACGGCCAGACGATGACGGTCGACGGTCACCGCGTCGTAGCCCTCGAGCCGCCCGAGATCCTGACCTTTGAGGCGTACGTGGCGGGCGATCTGCTCCCAGAGGCCCGGCAGGTGGTCTACAGCGTGTCCAGGTTCGCGCTCTGCGGGCGCATCGTCTGGGTCGGCCACCTCGGCACCAGTCCGGATGACAATCTGGTGTTCGATGTACTGATCAGCGACGGAGCCAAAGCGGCATCCGAGATCCTCACCCCGCCGCCGCCCATTCTTCCAGGCCGTCCTGCGGCCGGCCGGGCAGCAGGTCCAGCACCCGGGGCGTGAGGGTGTCCCCGATCCACCGTTCCGCCGCGTACCGGTCACCGCCCCCCGGCGGGGGAAGCCGACGCAGGTAATCCAGGCGGGCCCACCAGAAGTTCCCGGCGAACCAGGCCCGCCACGGCGGCGACGGGCACCCCCAGTAAGACTGCGCGGTCAGCCAGTGCGCCCCCGCGCAGTCATGCGCGTCCAGCGCCGACACCGTCCGCTCCCACCCCTCGAGGCAGGCGCAGGTCATCCGCTGCCGCCACAGCGCGTTGCGGCGGGACGGGTCCGACGCGCCCTTGGCGTGCGCGTAGAACACCTTGCCGTCCAGGGCGGCGTAGGCGTGCAGCTTGCGGAGGGTGACCTGCTCGTGCCCGGCGGGGGCGGTCACCGCGACCTGCCAGCCGGTCCCGAGCTCGGCGATGACCGCCTGGCAGTTCGCCGGGGACCCGACCACCCCGGCCGCCTTGTAGTCGAGTGCCGCGCCGAGCCCGGAGACGTCCAGGGCGGCCAGGTGCCCCGCCACCGGGTCCTGCCACGCCCCGTCAGCCCAGACGTGGTAGAAGTGCGCCAGCACCCGCTACGGGCCCTGGTGGGGGAACGACGGGTCCATCGGCCAGTCCGAGTCGCCGTCCAGGTCCGGCTGGATCACCGTGTACCCGGACGACCCGAACCCGGCCGGGGAATCCATCATCGGCTTGGACTGGTCCTGCCAGCCGTGCGCCTCCGCCATCGACGTATCGAACTCGCCGGGGATCGTGGAGTCCATCGGCGCCTGGATGTCCCCGGAGAACGCGGGTTCCTGGAGGACGGACTTCGCCTCGGCGGTCACCTCGGCGCCAGAGGAGACGGGCGGCAGCGGAGCAGTCATGGGCTATCAGGTCCCTTCCGGCAGTCCGCCGAGGATCGAGGTGTCATGGAACGGCTTAGACGGCAGGGGCGCCTGCTCACCGATGCTGTCGCCGGCGGTGTGGGTGGCCTGCTCGATGTACTGCACGTGCGCCATCCCGGCGGCCACCGCCGCCTCGACGGTTGCGGCCATCGTGTCATCGGTGCCGGGCGGCCCGCTGATCTCAGCCATCCGCCTGCCCCTTCCCGCGCGCCGCCGCCACCGCGGCCTGCACCTTGCTCTTGGGCGGCGGGGTGTCGTCGCTGACCTTGTCGAAGATCGACGGCAGCGCCGCCACCGCCGGGTCGTCGTCGGCGTACCGCTTGTTGGCCGCCACGAACACCTCGCCGGCGTCCGTGGAATACCAGCCGGCCTCACGGGACAGGTGCACGGTCCATCACTCCCTCATAAGCCTGTACCCAGGCGGTGTACCGCTCCTGGATCGTCCACCGGGCCGCCAGCCGCCGCCCGGCCGCGCCCATCTCCGCCCGCATCGCCTCATCGTTCACGAGATCCCGCAGGTACCGGCCCCACTCGTGATCCTGCCGCACCAGGAACCCGGTCACGCCGTGCTGCACGTACCACCGGTACGGCTCGGAGTCCGACGCGATGACCGGGATGCCCAGCGCCCCGTACTCCATCGCCTTCAGGTGCGACTTGCACCGGTTGAACTTCCCCGCCGGGTCCAGCGGCGCGATCCCGATATCGAAGTCCACGCCCCGGTAGTAGTCCCACACGTCCGGCTCCCACCGGGTGTGCCGCGTCCGGCCGTCCGCCACCTTCAGCCGCGGCGTGTAATCCGCCCCCACGAAGTGCATGTCCACCTGCGGGTTCCTGGCCAGGAACCGGGACAGCATCGGCGCGACGTAATTGAAGTCCCGCAGGTGGCTAGTCCCCCCGGACCAGCCCACGGTGACCCGCTCCCGGCGGGGCCGGTCGATCTTCAGCAGGTCCTCGTGCACGCAGTTCGGCAGCACCACCACGTTCGGGTTGTACCGGCTCACCACGTCGACGAGGGGTTCGGTGGAGACGGTCACCAGGTCGGAGATGGCCAGCAGGTACGCGGCGATGTCCCGGCACTCCGGCAGCCGGTGCCACAGCGACCCCTCATGGTCGCTGTTGAATACGTCGTCGTCGATGTCGTAGACGAGGCGGGTCTTGCCCTGCCACGACTCCCACAGCTCCATCCCCCGCGGCCCGGTGAGCAGCTGCCCGGCGAACACATCGATATCGCCGGCGTTCAGCTCGGCGTCGGGGAGCCACACCATGCCCTTCTCGGGCAGCATGACGTTGTGGCCGCGGCGGCGGAGCTCGGCGAGGGGCTGGTAGCAGCGGTGGTAGCCGCAGCCGTCCGCCCCCACCGGCAGCCCGAAAACCTTCACTCGCCAGGACCGCCCGGGTGGGTCTTCAGGTAGCCGTACAGCTTCGGGTCCGTCACCAGCGGATCCGGTGCGGTAGTCGTGAACATCTCCGGCCGCTGCGTCACCGCCGCCGTCGTCGAATCCCGCAGCGCCCCCAGGTGCACGTACTCGTCATGACCCGACGTGGAGTTATGCCACCAGAAGCTGACAAGCGCGTACCGGGCAGCCACCACGCGCCTCCTAGATCAGCATCGTCGTCTTCAAGTGGCCGGCCTTCACGCCCGTGCAGACATAAACCGGGATGCCCGCCGCGCCCAGCCGCAGGCAGAACGTCAGATCCTCCCCGATCAGCGACTCGCCCACCACCGACTCGCGGAACCACGGAGCCGCCGGGCACCCGCTCGACTTCCCCACCGCCTCGAG
>Ga0247691_1000280_pt1 | contig 11250 bp, 8 predicted proteins | sample CNK32_metaG_FD_182721 | JGI IMG/M metagenome (GOLD analysis project Ga0247691, IMG submission 182721) | Soil microbial communities from Purdue University Martell Research Forest, Indiana, United States - CNK32 | ecosystem: Environmental > Terrestrial > Soil > Temperate forest > Bulk soil | place...
TTGGCCAGCGATAACTGGTTGATGGCTTGAAATTGGTCGGCGCTCCGGTTCCAATGGGCATCCGGTCAGCATCGGAGCCATCGGCATCGACATCCATATCCGCCTGGAGCAGGAGCGCTTTGCGATGACTCTGCGGGTGCTGCAGTTGCAGCACGGTTTGGCAATCGAAAAAATTGTGGCGCGAAAGCAACAAGTCGAGACGAACAAGGTTCTCGCGTAACACTCTTATTTTCGTTTCGTAAAGCTGAGCAAAAAGGGGCGAAACCGGATCAGGTGTGAGCATCGCCGTCAACCCCGGCAACAGCACCGGCAATTGTGGAGCAACCTTGGCCAGCTCATCGATCGTCCTGTTCGGCGAAGGCACACGTGCCTGTAATTTTAAATCGAGAACGTAACTGTTCGGATCAACGCGTTCCGTCGTGGCATCGGCGCCCGGAAGAGTTTCGACGTTGGCATGAACTGTCACGCCATTGAATAACTTCGCTGTATCCAGCTTGCCCGTGACAAAGGGCGACCGTGCCCGTGTTGGTTCTGGTGAGGGGGTCGCTACTACTATTTCCGCCGGGGCAGCGTGTTGCAATCGCTCCAGCGAAATCCAGCGGTAAACAATTGCCGCGAAGAGCGCGCCGAATAAAACCAGCGCAAGCCGCCGCCACGTCCGGAGACGAATTCTTCCCACGCGATTACTTTTTTATCCAGGCGATAATTGCCGCGATGATCCCGATTGCACTCAAGATCGACATCATCCCTGCGGGCATGATTCTTCCGGTCCGCAGAAATTTGGGAACGAATTGGGCAGCGAGGAGAAGAGAAATGATGAATACAGTCGCCAGCCCCACGGCGCGATGTTCGGGCAGAAGAAATGCGCCCACCAGCAGCAACACTCCGGTAATTGAGCCGGCAATGATCGACGCCATGCTGCCTGCCTTGACGTAGCCGATCACGCCTCCGACAATCGCCAGAACGCCGAAAACGATAAAATAAATTTTCGCTGCTTCCATGTGGGTGCGCCTCGCGCATTGGTAAGCCAACACGATGATGCTGTCCAGCGAGGACGTTGACCGCCGCACTCAACCTGTAGCTGTCGACCTCTGGCGGCGCGCCGCGCGCACACGCAGAAGTCCAACTTCGCGCTCCGCAGAGCGAAGCGTCTACAGAGGGCGCTCGCCCGCGTCGTTGTAAAACTCGATTTGGCGTCCCCCGAGGCGGCGCACCACGCGCCAGCCATGGCTAGAACCAAAATCTTTGATCTCTGCTTCAGACATTCCTTGCAGGATTCTCAGTTCCACAGACTGCGTGACGAAATATTCAGATTTGTTCGCCAGTGCTCTTGCAACCTTCGCCGCGAGGGCTGGCAAATGCTCGTGCATAACATTGTCGATCTACCGGTCGATTTCGCGGCGGACGGCTGCGCGATTTTTTCTGGCCGGCGCAGGCCGTCGCGGTGGCCGTTTTCCTTTTCGATTCAATTTTTCTCCCAAAGCAAGATGCGCTTTGCGGCTGGGGGTCGGTCCGCGCGCGTTCGGTTTTTCCATGTTGCTTGGGGCCGAAACGATAAAGTACTCGAGCGTTTGACACAAACACCTCTAGAAACGTCGCGTGCTTCACTGGCGCGACCGGTTTCCTCGGCTAGGTTTTGCGGATGTTTTCCGAAACGCTCGAGCTGCGCGGTCACATCATCGACTCGCTCATTTTGCCAAAGGTGCTGGACCAAATCCTAACCCACGGCGCGAATTTCAAGATCGGTGAGATCAAGATTGGCAAAAAGCGGGCGGACCAGAGCTTTGCGCGAATCGAGGTCTCTGCCGAAACAAGCGAAGCCCTCGACGAGCTGGTGCTGCGCCTGCGCCAGCACGGGGCCGAGGTTGCCAAACGCGCGGATGCGCATCTGGCCAAGGCCCCGGCGGACGGTGTTTTCCCACACGATTTCTACGTGACAACCAACCAGCAAACGTTCGTTCGATGCGATGGCAAAGAGATCGAGGTTCAGCCCGCGATGATGGACAGCGCAATTGCGGTTGACCGAAAAAAGCGCACTGCCCGAGCGGTCAAGTTTTTCGATGTCAGTAAAGGCGACGAAATTGTGGTTGGCCATGAGGGTATTCGCGTAGTCCCGGTGCAACGTTCGACGTCGGGCACTGACCTCTTTCAATTCATCAACACGACCATCGATGCCGACGAACCGAAGTCGGGGATCATTCGTGAACTGGCTTGGGAGTTGCAACGCGCCCGGACAAGAAAAAGCAAAATCGCAATGGTCGCGGGACCTGCAATCGTCCGAACAGGCGCTGGCGAACACTTGGTGCGCCTGATCGAATCGCGATACGTTGATCGTCTCTTCGCCGGAAATTCGTTTGCAGTTTACGACGTGGAACGGGCACTTTTTGGCACCTCGATGGGAATGAATCCCGATCTTGCCTTCGCACGCGGTGGCCACGAAAACCACCTGCGCGCCATCAATGCAATTCGCGAGGCAGGCGGAATCTCGGCAGCGGTTGAGAAAAAGATCCTGACCGGCGGCGTTATGCACGCCTGTGTCCGCCACAACGTCGACATTGTGTTGACGGGATCGATCCGTGACGAAGGGCCGATTCCCGGCGTAACCACAGACGTAGTCGAAGCTCAGAGAGTGATGCGAGAGAAACTTGTCGATGTAACCCACGTGTTGCTGCTTGCAACCATTCAGCATTCGCTCGCAGTGGCCAGCATGCTCGCGCCCACTGTGAAAACAGTCTGCGTCGACATCGATCCATCGGCAGTGGAGAGAGCAGTCGAACACCAGCCATTACAATCAATCGGCTTGGTCACAGACGTGGAACCGTTCCTGCGGGAGCTCGCTGATTGCATCGTCCAAACCGGACCTAATAGCCGCGCGAAAAAGTAGCTGCGAGTAAATTGTCGGTCTTATGCGTGAGTTGCTCCTTTGCCCGCCGGATTACTACGGCATCGAGTACGAGATCAATCCCTGGATGAGTCGCGCCCGCGGCGCAGAGACGCCACTCGCCCAAAAACAATGGACCGAATTGCACGCGACGCTTTCGGACTTGGATTGCAAAATCGATTTGGTTCCGCCGCAGCCAAAGCTTCCCGACATGGTTTTCACGGCCAACGCCGGTCTCACCGTTGGTCGCAAATTCATTCCGAGTAATTTCCGGCATAAAGAGCGCGCGGGCGAGGCGCCGCATTTTGCACGCTGGATGGAAGAACATGGTTACGATGTCTCATGGTTGCCCAATGACCTTTACTTCGAAGGCGAAGGCGATGCGCTCTTCTGTGGGGACGTGCTTTTTTGCGGGTACAAGTTTCGTTCCGACATTCAATCGCATCGCGCCATTGCAGACATGCTTGGCTGCCTTGTCATCTCGGTCGAGCTTGTCGATCCGCGCTTTTATCATCTCGACACCTGTTTTTGTCCGCTGCCCGACGGCGCAGCGGTTTGGTTTCCGGCAGCCTTCGATGAATATGGACAGCGCGCGATCCGCGAACAGGTGGTCGAATTGATCGATGTTTTGCCGGAAGAGGCGATGCATTTCTCGTGCAACGCCGTGGTGCTCGAGCACGACATCGTTTTGCCGGAGGGAGCGCCGAAACTCGTGGCCGCGCTGCATGACCGCCGCTATCGCTGCCACGAATTGCCCATGAGTGAATTCATCAAAGCGGGCGGCGCCTGCAAATGTCTCACCATGTTTATGCCGCAACGGGCTTCTGTTTAGGTCCTGGACACTTCCGCCGCTCGAGGATCATCGGCATTCCGTAGCGAGACCCAAGCGTAATCTCGGGCAGTAACTCTATCTTATGACCGGGAACGACGCGCATTCGCCAGCGACTGGCCAGCATGCCAATGACAAGCAATGCCTGGGTCCAGGCGAAACTTTCTCCAATACATTGCAACCCTCCCGCGCCAAAGGGAAAATAAGAAAACTTCGGGCGCGCAGCTATTCCTTCAGCCGTCCAGCGTTCGGGCTCGAATCGTTCCGGATCCGCGTAGTAACGCGGATCGCGGTGCATGAGAAACTGGCTCACGTGCACATACGAGCCTTTCGGAATCACGAACCCGTTCATCGGGCAGTCTCTCAAGGCGTGCCGTCCGATAATCCACACTGGTGGGTAAAGGCGCATTGCCTCGGCGAAAACCATCCGCGTATACGGCAGCCGTTCGAGGTCGCTGACCGAAAGCTGCCGATCGGCGAGGACACCGTCGAGTTCCGCCTGCACCTTGTCCATCACTGCCGGATGTTGGGCGAGAAGGTACCACACCCAGGTCAAAGCGGTGGCGGTGGTTTCATGGCCGGCCACGAAGAACGTGAGAATCTGATCTCTCACTTTCTGGTCGGTCATGCCTTTACGCGATTCGCTGCTCAGCCGTACAAGCACGGATAGCAAGTCGGGCTGATCAGTCGGCCGGCAATGTCGCTCCGCGATCATCTGGTAGATGAATTCGTCCAGCCGTTTCGCGGCACGACGGAAACGCAGGTTCGACGGCAAGGGCAATGCCTCCAGCGCCTTCGTAGCAACCAGAAGATTGTTGAATCGTGTCGCTGTCAGGACGGTCATTAGCGCATCGCGCAGCCCGGTGGCTTCCGATTCAAGATCAACGTTGAGCAACGTCCGGCCTGCGGTTGCTATCGTGAGCCGCTTCATCTCATTCGCCATCTCGACCTGCGCGCCATCCCTCCACTCGTCGCTCAGGCGTGCTATTCGCGGCGTCATTAATTCTCCGAGCGCAGCGATCCGCTCCCGGTTGAAAATTGGTTGCAGAAGCAAGCGCTGCTTTTTGTGAACTTGACCGCGGCTCGTCAGAAGGCCGCGGCCGAGAATGCGCTGCAACGGCCGATGGACCGAACGACGCATGCCTTCATAGTCCAGAAGAATCGTCCGGATATAATCCGGATGGTTCAGGAGGAAATCGTGTCTATGAGCAATCGCGAGGTGAACAATGTCTCCATACTTGCGCGCGGCACTCGCGAGATAGCCGAGCGGATCACGATAAAGCGCCGCGTAAGCCAGCCATGAAATTTTCGGTCCGGGCGGTTTTGTTGTGGCTAGCATGAATGGCCGCGATGGTCTGCCTTGAGCGTTGATCTTGCAAAATTCGCCAGAGGTTAGTCAAGCGGCGCACCTCTGGTTGACTGGCGCGGCCGTGCAGCATCCGTTCCCTTTATTGTCTGGCTTTCTTCCCTGCGAGGGCGTCCTCAATCTTTCCCAGAGGAAGACAATTCATCACATCATTTTTCGTCAGCCACCCTTTGCGCGCGATGCCGATCCCGAACCACAAATCCTGGAGACGCTCGGCGCGGTGGGCGTCGGGATTAATTACACACTTCACTCCCTTTTCTTTAGCCCGCGGCCACCAGCGCCAGTCGAGATCGAGCCGTTTCGGTGCTGCGTTGAGCTCGATCCACGTGCCAGTTTCCGCCGCCGCATCGATCACCGCCGGTAGATCGACAACGTACGGTTCCCGTTTTAAAAGCAGCCGGCCCGTCGGATGCGCGAGGATGGTCACTAATGGATTGCTGATGGCGCGAATGATTCGCCGCGTCATGTCCGCTTCGGAGAGATTGAATACGGAGTGAATTGAAGCGACGACAAAGTCCAGCTCGGATAAGACGTCATCGCCGAAATCAAGCGAACCGTCGCGCAGAATGTCGCATTCGACTCCGGCAAACAGACGAAAGCCATGAAACTTTTTGTTTAACTTGCGGATCGCGGCGGCTTGCGCCCGTAGTTTCGCTTCGTCGAGGCCGTGCGCCTGGATGGAACTCCGGCTGTGATCGGCGATGCCAAGGTATTCGAGACCGAGTGCCTGCGCGGCTTCCGCCATCTCCTCGATGGAATTGTGGCCGTCGCTTGCAGTTGTATGGCTGTGAAATGCACCGCGCAAATTTTCCTTCTCGATCAATTTCGGCAGCGAGTGTCTTTCTGCGGCTTCGAATTCGCCCCAGTTCTCCCGCAACTCCGGCGGAATAAAATCAAGATCGAGCGCATGATAAAGCTCAGCCTCATCGCGCACCTTCGGAATTTTCTTGAGCGCCCTCTGCTTTTTCGTTTTCGGATCGGGCGGAAGCGGGGCCAGCCGGTATTCGTTGAGCGTCCAGCCGCGTTTGAGCGCGCGGCTGCGCAGCTCGATGTTGTGCTCCTTGTCTCCGGTGAAGTAAGCGAGCGCGAAAGGATATTCCGCAGTGCTCACCACTCGAAGATCGCATTGAATGCCGGAGCGCAGACGCACGCTGGATTTGGTCGGGCCTTGCGCGATAATCGATTCCACCAACGGGTGCGCCACGAAAAATTTCATGATCGGTTCCGGTTTTTTTGTCGCCACCACAAGATCGACATCGTGCACAATTTCCTTTCGTCGCCGATAACTGCCCGCAACATCGACCTGTAGCGAGTCAGGGTGCCCGGCGAGGTCGCTTTTCAATGTTTCCGCTTCCTGCGCGATCTCGCCGAACTGAAAGTAGCCGGAATGCTTAGCTCGTTCCTCGATCGCTTTGCAAATTTTTTCCTGTGTCGTTTCACCAAACCCTGGCAATTTCGCGACGCGGCCGCTCTCGCACGCGTTTAGCAACTGCTCGATCGAGCTGATTTGGAGCTTGTCGTAAAGTGCTTTGATCTTTTTCGCGCCGAGACCGGAAATCGAAAACAATTCGAGAATGGCCGCCGGAAATTCCGCGCGCAGCTCTTCCAGATATTTCAGCGAGCCAGTGGCCGCGAGTTCCTTAATTTTATCCGCGATGCTCTTCCCAATGCCCGGAATCTTTCCGAGCGCCTCTTCGTCTTGCAGATCGGAGAAACTTCCGCCCCAGGCTTCAATCGAGCGCGCCGCATTCGCATAGGCTCGGATTTTGAAAGGATTCTCGCCCTTCAACTCGAGTAGCGTGCCGATTTCCTCCAAAACAGCGGCGATTTCGCTTTTGGTCATTATTCTAACCGTTAGCGCAGATTGCCGCTCCGTCGATGTTCAAGCGCAATTCGAGACAAACGCTTAGCAGAAGCGCTCTACATTGATGTAGCCACGGCGCTGTGCGCCGCTCAGAAGGCGCACCGCCGAAACGGTGGTGCTACATCCTTCCGCGACGCCGGTAGAACTGGTCGCTTAAGGCGCGACCACGCTCCAGCCAGTAGGAGGAGTAGGCCCGGACGCGGTGCCGATAAGAACGTTGCTAGCAAGAAAATCAAGATACCATATTACCGTTTGCCGCGTGCTGGGATTGAACAGGAGGTAATCCGGTTTGCCGTCGCCGTTAAAATCGGCTGCCCCGATCAATTCATAACCACTTGTAATCGTCGGCCCGGACTGGGCGCTGGTAAGCGAGGTTACAGATAAATACCAGATCTGAGACTGGCGCGTGGTAGGATTGAACAACAAGTAGTCTGGATGACCGTCGCGATTAAAATCGGCCACACCCACTAACTTATAGCCGGCTGGAAGAGTCGGCCCGTTCGCGGCGCCGATGCGAGCGTTGTTGTTCATATACCATATCAACGTCTGCTGCGTGCTGGGAATGTAAATGACCCAGTCGGATTTTCCGTCCTTGTTAAAGTCGCCCGTCCCCACGAGTTCCCAACTGCTGGAAAGAGTAGGGCCGGACGCGGACCCGGAAAACGCCGCTCCAGATAAGTACCAAATCTGAGACTGGTGCGTAGTGGGATTGAACAACAGATAATCTGCATGACCGTCGCGATTAAAATCGGCCACGCCCACCACTTGCCAACCCGCTGGAAGAGTGGGCCCTGACGCGGCGCCGATGAGCGTGTTGTTTTTCAAGTACCACAGCACCGTTTGTCCGGTGCTACTCTTGTAAAGGACATAATCGGGCTTTCCGTCGCCGTTAAAATCAGTCGGTGCAGGCGCGGGCGAATTTACCAAGTTATAACCAATAACGTCGAGATTGATGCCTTCCGGCGATGTAACGGTAACGTCGGAAAACTGGCCTGGACAAGTAAACGCATTCTGCACGTATGGGTGAGCCTGCGGGCAGGCCGTGCTCAGCCAGTCACCGAAGTCGCCAGGCGAAGTCTGATTGAAATAGACGATCTTGCTGGTGCCGCGATTGACCGAGAAATAGCGTGTGCCGCTCGAAGTCAGATTTCGGGTGCCGGCAGAGGACCAACTAAAAAGGTCCTGCGGGCGGAGATCGCTCCCGCCGATACTTAAGCGGGACCCAAGCCCGAGGACCTCGTCAATTTCATGCTCTGTCTGACGCTGCGCGTCATAGTTGCTGGCGCTGGTAGGCCGGGTGAGCTGAAGCGGGGCCGCGGAGTTAAGCGAAACGATTCCATCAAATGTGCCGCCACCTACCGCGCCGTTTGCGAACATCGCTGGCGGCGTGTTCAAACTCACCGCTCGCCCGTTCGCGCTCGACGGCCTGATGTTGGTGGATAACGCAGCCGTCGGCAGACTGGTGTTCGCGGTAGTGTCGTAGCCAGTAATTGCATCCGCTACCAACGCATGGATGTAAGTGTTCCACGGGACCGTGTAATAAACCCAGTTACTTTCCGAAAGAGCACCCGAGGGGAATGGACTGCCGTTTGGCGCAGTAGTTGAGTAGCGGAAAAGAATCTTGACGGTAATCGGATCGCTAAACAGCGACTCGTAAATAGAGATCGCCCGGTTGATCATCGCCTCGATCGTCGCCGCATTTGCTTTGGTGGTAATCGAGCTGTCGAACGTTGGGTTGATGATCAGCCCAATAGTGGCCGACGTCGTGGCCGTCATTACAGTCGAGTCTCCGCTGGTGGTGCCGGTCGAATCATAAGCGCGCACGCGGTAGTAATAGGTCGTGCCCTGGCTCAGTCCGGTCACAACCTGCCCAGTTACATTGCCCACGTCCAAGTCGTGGTAGTCATTCACATAGTCGCTAAATGAGCTGTTCGTGGAAACATCCAGCCGGTAGCCGCTCGCGCCGCTTACGCTGGTCCAGTTCGCCATAAAGCTACCGCGTGTCGGCGGCGGCGGTATTTGCGGCGGACCACCTTCAGTTTGCGCTGGAATTTCCCTGGCGTTTTGCCAATTGAGCGCACTTTGTGAGTCCGCCCGCGTTATGTGCGTGCTCGCGTTGGCGGGGAATTCAGGCAGACTAGGATTTCGCCTTGGCGAACTTGTGTCCGCGCCGAAGGCAGCGAGCCCTAGGGCCACGCCGGCAGCCAAAATAATCGAACCGATTATCGGAAAGCCTCGTCGTTGCATCTTTTTCCGCAAAGGCCGTCAGTTTAGATGGAAAATCTCATCACGCAAATCGAGAAATTCGGAACAGCCGACGGGGCTTATGAGAACGCGCACCTTCGTCACATGCGTCCACGCCGCTGATAGAACTCGTAGCGCTCGATGATTGAATCGACATATTTCCGTGTCCCCGGGAAATCGATATTTCGGAGGAATGTCTGTGGCGGTACCGCTGTGACTCCATCGCCACCGCTCCATCGCTGCGCGCGGCTTGCGCCGGCGTTGTACTCGGCAAGAGCAAAAGGCATGGGGTCGGATTGCGCTTCCCAGTGTTCGAAGGCGCGACGCAGATACCAGGTTCCGGCCTCAAGATTTGTTTTGGGATCGAAAAGTTGCTGCACGCGAAAGTTGTCGATCTTGTTTTCGCGCGCCCACTCGTTAGCGGCTTTTTCGCTCACCTGCATGAGCCCGCGCTCTCTGGCGCCACCGTGTTTTTTCGGATCAAACCGGCTCTCACGCCAAACGACCGCCTTCACCAGCATAGGATCGAGATGATGCGCTATCGCGACAGAGCGAATCAACTGATCGTACTGATGAAACCGGGCCGGGCTAATCCATTCGTAAAATGTGTAGATTGGATCGCCGGAACGGATGGCCAGATAAGCAGAGCCCACAGCCAACGCGAGCAACACGCAAACGATGAATTTGAACAGGAATCGTATCATTCAGCTTGTGCTCGTGCTTCTAATCGTGCTCATGCTCGCTTGGCGAAACATACATGCGTTCATCCTCGCGAAGAACCTCGGCTATGACGCGAAAACCTTCGGGGCAGTCCAACGAGCATTTCCAAGATTTTCACAATGGTTACAATAGACAATTACGATCACGAGCACGAGCACCAGCACGAATTATGAGCGGCGAATGATGAAGCCAGGTTATGTTCGGGTAATTATCGACCGCGCCATCCATCGCGAGCTCGATTATTCCGTACCCGAAAGTCTGGCCGGCCGGGTTACAGTCGGCACGCGCGTGCGCGTGCCGTTTCGCGAAAAATCCGGCCTCGCCACGGTCGTGGCTACGCTCGATGAAAGCAACGCGCAGGGCATCCGGCCGATTGAAGCGATCGTCGGCGACGGGCCAATCCTGAGCGAGCAATTGCTCGAGCTCGCGAGATGGATCGGCGCATACTATTGCTGCCCGATCGAAACCGTCATGCGCAGTTTGCTGCCGCAAGTGATCCGGCGTGCTGAAGTCGGGTGGAAGAAACAATTGTTCGTGCAGCCCGGACGCAAGATCGACAAGAACGAAGTCGAGAAACTGCGCAAGCGCGCACCCCGCCAGGCGGAACTTCTCGAGGCAATTTCTCGTCTGGAAACGCCCACGCGCGCGGCGGACCTTCTCCGCCGGGTTTCTCTCGATAACCAGACGCTGCGCGCGCTGGTCAAACGCGGCCTCGCAGAGTTGCGCGAGGAAGCCGTGCTTCGAGATCCACATGGGAATGAACAATTCATCGCAACTTCGAATCTTGTTTTGAATGACGAGCAGTCGCGCGCGCTGAATGAAATCACCGTAGCACTCGACTCGCCGGAAAACGCGCGCCCGATCTTGCTTCACGGCGTGACGGGCTCCGGCAAAACGGAAATTTATTTGCAGGCGATTCGCGCCGCGCTCGACCGCGGACGCAGCGCGATCGTCCTCGTCCCGGAAATTTCGCTTACGCCGCAGACAGTCGAACGTTTCAAGGGACGCTTCGCGGGAGCGCAAGACGCGGTCGCGGTATTGCACAGTCATTTATCTGAAGGCGAGCGCCACGATGAATGGCACAAAATCCATTCCGGGCGCGCCCGCATCGTGATCGGCGCGCGCAGCGCCGTTTTTGCTCCGCTGAAAAATCTCGGGCTCATCGTTGTCGATGAAGAACACGAGACCACCTACAAACAGGAAGACGCGCCGCGGTATCACGCGCGCGATGTTGCAGTGGTGCGGGCGAAGATCGAGAAATGCGTGGCGGTCCTGGGCAGCGCCACGCCGTCGCTGGAGAGTTATCACAATGCAACCACGAGCAAATATCGGCTGGCCATTCTCAC
>Ga0247691_1000281_pt1 | contig 11238 bp, 8 predicted proteins | sample CNK32_metaG_FD_182721 | JGI IMG/M metagenome (GOLD analysis project Ga0247691, IMG submission 182721) | Soil microbial communities from Purdue University Martell Research Forest, Indiana, United States - CNK32 | ecosystem: Environmental > Terrestrial > Soil > Temperate forest > Bulk soil | place...
CTCCACCGATGTGTAGTAGATGCCGTACGACGCCCGGATGCTCGACTTGCCCGCACCGCCAAAAATCTTGCCCAGGACCCCATCGCTAAATCCGGGAGAATAGGCAAGACCCAAGCGCGGAGCAAAATTCTTGTACCTTGTCGGGGCTAGCGTCTTGGGAATCCCCGGATCGCCGGGAAATACCAACCCCGTCGGGGACAACGGAAACTGCGTCGACTGCAAGCCAGGAACAAACGTCTGTATCTTGCCCTGCGTGTCGTACCAAGGCATGCTGACTTCCCAGCGCAAGCCGAGGTTCAGCGTGAGATTCGTTTTCACCTTCCAGGAATCTTGCACAAACGCGCCGCCATATCGCGTGCGGGAGTCCAACAGCTGTAGCGCCGCCTGCGTATAGGGACCATTGGAACCAACCATGGAGGTCGCGCCAAGGAGAAAATCGGCAATGTCGCTTCCCGTCACGGTGCCGTCGAAGACGAATTGTCCGTTCGGGCTTGCGAAGTTGCGTTCGTTCACCTGCAAGTAACGAAACTCCCCCCCAACTTTGAAGGTGTGCCGGCCTATGCTCTTCGAAAACGTGTCGCTCGCAACGTAAGTTGTATTGGGCTGAAACGTATTCAAGGTGGGGTAACCAAGATTCAGGCCGATATTCGTCATGCTGATCTGCGGCATGTACTCCGTATATCCAGCAAGAGGAATAATGCCGAGAGTGCCTGCTCCTGTTATGAAACCCAGAGAAGAAAGGCTCGGTGTGGGCCCGGCCGGATTGTCCTTGTGCAATGCCGTTCGAAAGAAGCTGACGCGGGCCTCGTTCACGGCCGTGGATCCGATAGTCCTCGTATTACTCATTACGAATGTTTGCGCCCGGGAAGACGTCGCCGCCGCCCAGCCCGGCACATTCGCGAAGCCAGCCAACGAGTTGCCAACGGTCGTATTGTTTATGTGATAGTACCAAGACCAGTTTCCGGTTTTTTGGTTATTGAAATCGATTCGCTCCCCGAACTTATTGTCAACGATGGAATTTTTACCACTGTTATCGGCAAAATTTGCCCCCGAAGCTCCGGTCAGATTCGGATCCGGGATCAAAGGAAGAATGTTAGTGGCTGGAACGGCCCATGCTGATTGAGGAATTGCACCGTTGGGAAATACACATTCGGATGTGTCGGCACACCCGGTAAAGCTATACGGTTCGCCTTGAAAAATGGTGTTTGCTGGCAGGCCCAGCCGTGTGTTGAGCACCTGCGCCCAATATGCGCCGTCCACCGAGCCGTTCAATTCAGATGGATCGAAGTTGCCTTGCCGCTGGTCCGCTGTCGGTACGGTTGCCACGGTTTCCGCGCCCGAAACTTCCCTGGTACCCTGATAGTCAGAAAAGAAAAACAGATGGTTTTTCCAGACCGGCCCGCCCAAAACGTAACCGAACTGGTTCCGTCTCAGTTCGGACTTCCCGCCAAAAAAATAGTTTTTGGCATCAAACTTGTCGTTGCGCAGGAATTCGAACACGTCTCCGTGAAAGCTGTTCGTGCCGGATTTCGTGATCGCGTTCATCACCGCGCCGCTAAACTTTCCGTATTCCGCATCGAAACTGTTCGTAATTAGCCGGAACTCTTCCACGGAATCCAGGTTCGGCACCAAACCGGCTCCGAGGTTGCGCCCTTCACTTACGTCTCCGCCGTTCACAAGAAACGCGTTCGCCGTTTCGCGCTGGCCGTTGACCGAAATGTTTCCAGGGTTCCCGCTGCCAGAAACCGGCCGATCCTGCTGCATGGAGCCCGAAGTTCCCGGAGCAACGCCCGCCTGCAAGCCCAACAAATCAATGTAGCTGCGGCCGTTCAGTGGCAGCGCCAGCATTTTCTTGGAGTCGATCACATCGCCCAACTGGGTATTTTCGGTTTGCACTTGAACGGCGTTCGCGGAAATCTCGACCTTCTCGTTCAGGTTTCCGACGTCGAGCACGACATCAAACCGCAACTGGTCGTTAACCTTCAGTTCGATGTTGGATTCTTCGAATGGCCGGAAACCGCTCGCCGTGACACTCAACTTGTAAACTCCAACGGGGAGAACCAGGAAACGGAAAGAACCGTCTGCGCCCGACGTGGCTTCCTGTCTGAAATTCGTTTCCGCATTAGCCACTACAATCTTGGCGCCGGCTACTACGCCTTGCGACCGATCCTTTACCGCGCCCAGAATCGATCCCGTTACATCCGCTAATACTGTCGTCGCCGCCAACAGCGATACAACTGCAACCACAAAGATCTGCTTATAAAAACTATTAAGAAGTCGCATGAGAGCACACCCCCGAGTCTGCCGCGTACAGTGGCACGGTGATTTGCGGGAGTCAAGCAGATGACTCTTCTTGTTCTCACTGGATGAAAACTGCAGACGCAGCCTGTCCGAAGTGCGACCCAAAAATTAACGCAAGGCCCGGCAGTTGAGGAAATTAGATGGCGACGTCCGCGCAGGATTTTTACAAATGCGACGATTCAAAAATCTTTCTGCAATGCAGATAAACCGATCGGCAAGAAAACCGGGCTACCACTTGAGAAATTTGGTGGACGTGACAGGGATCGAACCTGCGACCTCATGCTTGCAAAGCACGCGCTCTCCCAGCTGAGCTACACGCCCACATTCGTTACGGCTTCTATTTTATTGTATTTTGTCGCGTTTCGAAAACTCGGATTGCGCTCGCGTTTCCGCGTAGCCGTCCCGGCAAGCCTATTTAAGAATCCCCAGCGCCCTCTTCGGCAAACGGTTCACTTCATCCTTCGCTATCCCAAAATTATCCGCAATCAACGATGCCGGATTCCCCGCGAGCCACTTCGAAATCGAAATCTCTTCGAACGTCGGGCTATTGAACAACGCAAAAAACTTCGTCGGCTCGCTTCCGATCTGTTCCACATAGTGTCCAAATCCCTGTTGGATGAATCCCACGTGTCCCGGCCCAAATTCTTCCGTTCGCGATCTGCCGTGCGCGCCAAACACCGTGAGCCGTGCTCGGCCGCTGATGTAGTACTGCCATTCGTCCGCATTGGGATGCCAGTGCATCTCGCGCAGCGCTCCCGGCTCCAGGTATTGCATCACCGAGGTCAGCGTCGTGTTGATCGGAAATTCCTTCATCGTCACGATTCGCTCCCAACCCCCTGGAAAAACAATCGGTGCCATTTTTCCCAATCGAAATTTGTGCGGATTCTGGCTCGTCTCCAAATCGTCCGCCAGATACGGTTCCGGAATTGTCGCCGGCACTTTGCCCGGCAAAATGTACAACTCCTTTCGCGGCAGGGCAGCCACCGTTGCCGCTGAAAGCCCCAGGTTCCGTGTCACCACCGCCGGTGAACTCTGGGCGATCCAATCCGTGATGCTGAACGTGCCAAACTCCGAAAAATGTCCATCGTCAAAACCCAAAACGAAATGCGCTTCCTCTTTCCCGATATTCTGCAGCGCGTGTCCGTGGCCCTTCGGGAAATACCAGATATCTCCCGCTTCAAAAATATCCGTCGCCGGTTCTCCGTTCGGAGCAATCACGGTCGTCATCACCGTGCCCTTCAACATCAGCGCCCATTCCGCGGCAATCGCATGCCAGTGCAATTCGCGAATCCCGCCCGGTTTCAATCTCATGGAAACTCCCGCGATGTGTTGCGACGCCGGGAATTCGGCCACCGTCGCCTCTTTCGCCGATCCCGCTTCGCCTACCCATCCACGCGTCGCTTCCAAATCAAATTTAAAATCCGCAATCGGCTCGTGCTTTCCGGGATCTTTTCCCGTCTGGTAGGCTTGCTGTTCCTGCGCGCGCAATTCCGGCGCGGAAAGCAGCGCTGTCCCCAATCCGGCCAACGAAGCCGTGCCCAACAAATCCCTGCGCGTCAATTTATTCTTGTTTCGCCCGCCCAATTTCATTTCTGCTCCTTACCCCGTCCAAATTTTCTTCGAAACCCTTCTCTCATCCTGCGCATTCTACCCCGAAGCAATTGTTTCTCCAGTCGCTCATTGGCGTATCATCGAATCAGCTACTGCCCTCCCTCGTTTTTGTGAGGTGTCTCATGATCTCCCGTCTCCTACTGATCGCCGCGGTTTCCGCCAGCTACTCGGCAAGCGCCTTCTCACAAGACTCCGCGCCAAAGCCGCAGAGCCACATGCGCCGCGCCGTCGAACAGCACGGCGGCTTTATGCAAGGTGGCTTGCATCATGCGGTCGCTCCAGGTGTCGTTCTCGAGCAAAAGGTTGACGCAGCCACGCACACCATCACGCTTCGCATCGGCCCCATGAATCTTCCCGCCAACACTTCCCACATGAAAATGCCCCAGCCCGCCGATTTGACCTGGACGATTCCGATAACCGGCTGGCTGCTCTCCTATCACCCGCATCTCGTCGACGCGACTGGCAACGCAGTCCCCGGCGTTGTGCTTCACCACGTCGCATTCTGGAACGAAAACCGCTCCGATTTTCTCTGCCCCAATAAAGAGGAACACATCTTCGGTGCCGGCGGCGAACTCACCGATTGGACTCCCATCCCGGGCTACGGCTATCGCGTTCACAAAGACCGCGTCCGCGTCGAAACCATGATTCACAATCCCACCGCTGCCTCTTACGACAAGGCTTTCCTCCAAATTGAAATTGGTTATCTCGATGACGCTTCGCCCGCTCCCGTCAAAAACTTCTATCCCGCGTGGATGGACGTCGCCGCCTGCGGCAATTCCGGCTACGACCTGCCGGCCGGCCCCAGCGAAAAGTCGGGCACGGTCGGCGTGAAATACGACGGCGTCCTCCTCGGCGTTGGCGGCCACATGCACGATTACGCAAGACAAATTGTCCTGGAAGACGCCACAAAGAAGAAATCCCTCGCCACACTGCAGGCAAAAACGGACGATCACGGCCTCCTGCTCAGCATGCCCGTTGTTACCTTCTATTCCACTGGTGGCGAGTCGCTTGCCGCCGGCGATCAATTGAAAATCACGGCTAACTATGACAACCCGACCGGCAAACTCCTTCACGGCGGCGCGATGGGAATTGTCGTTGGCTATTTCGTCCCGAAGAATGACACCGCCATGGCGCCGTTGCGCCACGCCGCAAAATCGCCGACGCCTCACACGCACGATATGCACGAAATGAAAGACATGCCCAACATGTCCCACGATCAATAGCTGATAGTTTTTGGAGACACTTTATCGCCGAGATTCCGGCGCTCCGGACGCCCGTCCGGCGGGAGTCGTTTCAAGTACTCTGACTTCCGTATATTTTCTTAAGCGATTTGGCACCAGGCTTCACAAAGTTCAGCCGCCAGAAATTTTCACAGGGTGAAATAAATTCCACACCAACGTATTTGTGGCCGTTGCGGTGCCGCCGCGTCGAAACGATACGCGCTTGCGCCGACTGCCGCGTGTGCTCGTTCATCAGCACCACGGTCTGGTCCACCATCACTTCTTCTTCCATGTTGATCAGGCAGCCGAACTGGCTGAGCACGGTCGTCGTCGTACTCAGGATGAACTTCTCTCCAGTCACGGTTTCGCCGTCTATCCGAATGGGTACGGCCAGTGTCACCCGGCTAGACCGCCTTTTCTCTCCGCGACGATAACTTGGAATGGCCACGTTCTTCCCTGACAAACACCCTAAACACCTGGTCGGATTAGCAAAAGGGCCCGCAATCAGGATTTTCCCTGAAAGTTGCTTCTTGTTCCTGGTGAGGAACCCAATCGCTCCAACGTGCCCGGAGTTTTACCACTTTTCGTGCAATAAGCCTACCGCAAGGCTCGCCCTTCCTTAAGTCGTTTTTCTAATCGCACCTATTTGCCTTGCGTTCTGCTTTCTTTAGCCCGCCGGTCGCTTCCGTCTAACGCGTCAACGCGCACCTCGACCTACACCACTCCGTCCATATTCGTCAGATTGTGTAGCAAACCCCTCGACCGTTTCGCCTTCACCCCAAAAACGAACCCCGTTCGCGCACTGGGGCGAGCGGGGTCACTACAGATTGCGGATTTTGCCCCTCGAAACGGCTCAACGGCCGAACCATTGCTGCCACGGACGAACAAGGTTGCGCCCGCGCTCTGGCCTCAAGAAAATTGGACGCGCGAGTGAAGCGTAGTCTCCGACAAAAAAACTAACGGCTTCGTTTCGTCAGGAGAGCGATGCAAAGAATGCCGGCACCGAGAAGCAGGAACGTGGAGGGTTCCGGCGTTGCCACGGATACGGTCGTCCCACCCCCACCATTGAAACCGCCGCCGGTAGTAGCAGTAGTACTCCCACAGCCAATGGAAATCGTGTTGGTATCCATCGTTACCGCGCCATTTCGCGCCAAAGCCCTGCCGCAGCCAATCGTTGCGCCGGTGTCCAGAGTGATGCTGGTCAGCGCGAGAATATTTCCTTCGAACGAAGTCGTTGTGCCGAGAGTCGCTGAACTGCCCACAATCCAATACACACTGTCAGTTGGAAGCAGACCGCTCACGTTCACTACGGACCCGGATGCCGTGGTCAGCGTGCTTGGCGAATAGAAAATGAATGTCTTACCGCCGACGCCTCCGTCATTGAGAAAGATTGTTCCTGTAAGGGACGCTGCCGGAGCAAAATAGACCCCTGGAGTGTAGGTCCCGCTCAGCACGCCGCCTGGGATATTTATCGCGGACAGGCCTAGGCCTAGATTTTGAAAATTAGTGAAAGCAATGCCCAGATCGCTCTGAGCTTGCAAAGCAACCGCATTGGTTTGGTTCACCGTCCCTGTAAGGGTGATGCTACCCAAACCGGTAATCGAACTGCCTGGGGAAACCCCCAAACTTCCCGTGATAGTGGTTGGCCCTGTGTTCGTGACCGCCTGGCCACCTAGAACCGCAAAATTAGCCGCAGTTCCAAGGCTGTCGGCCCACGCGGGTCCGGCGAAAATCAATAGCGCTAATGCGATCAGAATGGGCAGCGCCGATTTAAGGAATTTCATGTTGGTTCTCCTGGGAGAGATCATTTCAGCCACCATGATGCTAAGCGCCCTAAAACAAAGATTCTGTCGCATTGTGGACAAACGCCAGTTTTTCCAGGTTGTGGGAGCGAACGGCTCGGAGTGATAACCTTACGCGTGAATTGTCAACGAAGAACCGACGGATGGCAGCAAGACAACGAGAGTGTAAATCCCTAAAGTCGTCCCAAACGGAAGTTCAGAGACCGACAGAAGGGCCGCGATCAAGGCGAGCGTGCGTGCAGACCGTTGATTTCCCAAAAGTGCCAATCCAGCCAAAATCCCGAACAGACCGCCTACCGCCGCCAAAATCACCAGGCCAACATAGACGATGTGAAAAACGGCCATCAACGTAAATGGGTCCGGCACGCGGCCCAATAGCGCGCCGAACATGACCGTCGCCGTTCCGCTAAAGACAATCAGGCAAATTCCCACGACCACGCGGAATATTCCGTACAGGAGCCAGCCAACGCCCAGAATTCTCCGATTGCCATTCACGGTGCCTCCAGCCGATTCACCAAATGCCATTCCCGTCTCGGTATTTCGGATTCAGCTCCGACGATCAGCCCCAGCCGGTGCGTCTTTAGTGTGTGCCTCATTGGGGTTTCCGTATGTGCGCTATTGCACAGAAATTAACTCGAAGAATCTGTAGCATTCGGCCAATTCGCTGCTCCGAGGATTTAGGGTGATGTCCAAAAGACGAGATCGCGGAACTAAACAGTTAGATTCCTGACGATGATATCCCTCCGCTCTGGTCATCCCCCACTCTCTGGCGACACTTCCCGTCGCCGACGAGGATCGAAATACACCGAATTTGTTGCGAGACAACGAAGGTGGTTGTGACCATGCAACTTTCAACTTCCGAAAATTTCGGCGAGCAACTCTTGGTGCAAGCAGGAAAGCGCGGCGAGCCGCAAGCACTGGACACTCTCTTTCATCGCCATCGCAAATCGCTTTTTCATTCGGCCCTGGGAATCACCGGCAATCGTGAAGAAGCCGAAGACGCCCTGCAGGACGGTCTTCTCTGCGCTTTTCGAAGCTTGAAGAACTTTGAAGGCCGCGCAAAATTCTCTACCTGGCTCACCCGAATCGTTATCAACGCCGCCCTCATGCGCCGGCGGAGTGTCCTCGCCCGCCCGACCATGACTCCTCTGGAACCACTCGAAACCAACGAAGTCTCGCTGAAAGACCGTCTGGTCTCCAAAGCCATGACTCCGGAGCAGCTCTTCAGTCGATCGGAGGTCTTGGCGATGACTAAGGACCACATGGAATCTCTTTCGCCAATTCTCCGTAATGTGTTCGTCCTCCGCGTCGTGCTCGAGTTCAGCGAAAAAGAATCCGCAGAGATTTTGGGCGTCCCGCTCAATACCGTCAAAGCCAGGCTCTGGCGCGCTCGCCGTCAACTTGCCGGACGCCTCAATCGGATTCATTTCTACGGTATTCCGTCAACTCAGGCGAAGCCGGTTCGCGCTGTCTCGACAGGCGCAGCCTGCGATTGATCCGCTCTTCCAGCTCCAAGCGGAATCTCGCCAAATTGCTGCTGATCAGCATGATCAAGACACGCGATAATCGCCTTGGTCACCGGCTTCGTCTCGTTCGGTCCCCGCACGGCTATGGACACAACCCCAGCCTCTTTCACCGGGTAATCATTCCCTCCCACGAATAGCGCGTCGCCCACAAATAGCATCTCCTCGAGCGAAATGCCCAGCAGCACCCGCAGCTTTCCGATCCCGTACGCTTTGTCAACGCCGGGCTTGGTCACGTCAATGGACGTTGTGCCGCCCATTCGCACCGAAAACTCCTGGAGATTCGTATCAAGAATCGCTTTGATCTTCTTTCGCTTCGCAAAATCGAAATCCCACTTCGACTTTTCCGCCAGCGGAGCTTGCTGTCCCAATGCGGAAAATGTTATCTGGCTTCCTCGGTCTTCAATCACCTCGCCCCACACCTTTTCGGCCTTAAAACCAGCCACCACCACAGCACTAGTCATGGCGCTGATGATCTTCTCTTTTTCAGCTGCACTGAAGTCTTCGGAGTAAATCTTTTGCCAGCCACATTCGTAACGAAAAAACTTCGTGCCGCAAGTAGGAAGCAAAGACAGGTTTGCGAGCCGTTCGTCCACGGGAAAGTTGGGCAGGAGCTGCTTTTCGAACTGCGGCCAATCGCCGCCGGATATCACGGCTACCTTCGCGAGACCGAGAAGGTCGTGCAATAGCCCTGACATTTCAGGGTCCAGCGACGACTTGCTTTCGGCAAGCGTGCCGTCCAGATCGAAGACGATGAGCTTTATCATTTTCGAGAAATTCGACCGGCGCTAAAACATTGCCGGTGAAACTTTGCGTTTCTTCGTACTTCTCCTTTGATGAATCCGCGTTTGAATCTCAAATGCTGACGAAGCAAGCGAATACTTGCTGCCTTTGCAAACGGTGTGCTCGCACGCACAATCGGCTTCTGGCGTTTCCTTTCCCGACTCGCAAACCGTGCTGCAATACCTGCCCGATGAAACTACACACGTACAAGCCGGATGGGTGCAGGCTTCCTGTCTCGCGATTCTCATTTTTCTTTTCCTCTTGAGAACTTCGGCCCGCAGTCCTCACGCTTGCTCAGCAAACCATAGCGGTCCCCCGCAACGCACAAACAATCTCGCGCGCTACGAGGGTCTTTAATCTATGGCCGCACTGCCGCTGGCTCCCCTACCAATTCCTCGAAAAGCGTTCGATAGTGAATCATCGCCATCCGCAAATCCTCGGTGCTCGCTTGTCCCTTTGTTTGGCGAAGCGCGCTCTCGTGAGCAAGGCGATAATTCTCGAGAACCAGCGGATGATCCACACTAATATCCGCCGCGCGTTGCTCGAAGTCGCTCACGGGATATCCTCGCGTCGTCATGACGTCGCCCAATAGTTTGTCGGCGTCCGTTATCGCTCCCCCTGGACCGTCAACGAACCGCGCCTGAACTTTGCTCCAGGACTCCGTAAACCGGGCACGATCTGCCGCCGCGAGCGGCCGGATCGCCAATCCGCGCACGCGTTCCGAACGCTGAACGAGTGCCGCTTCTGCTCGCCGCTGGCTTCCGCCTTCTTTCACCGCGCGCGTGTACTCGGCTCCGCCAAACTGCGTGCGTAGCCGCCCCGTGCGCCGCTTGCGATTCAGCAGCCAAAAGCCAATTCCAGCCGCCACGAGCACGATTACACCGATAACAATCTCCACTTCCACTGCGCTTATTGCTGGCCAATCCATAACGTCCCTCCGGTTTTTCCAAAATTCTAAAACCACACCCGGGTATCATTAGCTTTCGGTTGTTCGAACGAACCAACGGACTCGATCTTTTGTAGTCCCCGTTGCACTTGCCCGAATTCCTTCTGAATTCTCCCGGCAATCTTTTCCGCGGTGCCGTCTGTTTCCAATTCTGGCAATTTTACAAAGTCAGACGAAGCACTCTGACTCCAATGCAGAAAAGGCTCCCCCCTATTACGGTCACCATCGTAATGAACGCAATCACCGATTTCTGTTCACATCAAGACACAAGCGCTTGTGCTTTGACGATTCTCTCGCTGTGTGGGTTCTCGTTTCTCTCGTGTCCCTTGGCCGGAGACAAATTCCAATTTGTTGCAATGCCAGCTTGGGCGCCACTTGACCTCTGGAAGTCTCACCATCGTCGACGAAGGCTGGGCATAACTGATTGATTTATAAGGCTAATAGGCGGTTAGAACTACACACCGCCAGTACTGTTCAATTTTGAACAGTCTGGGGGGGGGGTCGGCGCTATTCTGATATATGCCATCTTCAGCAGTTCGCCCTTCACGCAGTGCCACCAGCAAGGCCCCTCGCTCTTTCCAAAGTGCGAACTCAGGAAAAACTGTTTTTGATGTACAGTCATTTCTCGATTCGGCCGGTCTCAAACGAAAAGTTACACAGTTTCTCTCAAAAGAAACCATCTTCGCGCAAGGCGACTTGGCAAAAAACGTTTTCTACATTCAAGAAGGCAGCGTGAAACTGGCTGTCGTCAATGAATCCGGCAAGGAAGCAGTCGTGGCCATTCTCGGACCCGGGGATTTTTTGGGCGAAGGATGCCTTGCCGGCCAGTCAAACTGCATGGCTTCCGCAACCGCCCTTGTTCCCACCACCGCTCTCGTCATTGAAAAAGCGGAAATGATTCGTGTCCTGCACGGCGAGCACGAATTTTCCGACCGTTTCATTGCCTACATGCTTACGCGAAACATCCGTGTCGAAGCGGACTTGATCGATCAGCTGTTCAACTCCACCGAGAAACGCCTCGCGCGCACCTCGCTTCTACTCGCACACTTTGG
>Ga0247691_1000283_pt1 | contig 11195 bp, 12 predicted proteins | sample CNK32_metaG_FD_182721 | JGI IMG/M metagenome (GOLD analysis project Ga0247691, IMG submission 182721) | Soil microbial communities from Purdue University Martell Research Forest, Indiana, United States - CNK32 | ecosystem: Environmental > Terrestrial > Soil > Temperate forest > Bulk soil...
GAGGAAGTCCAACGGCTACGAGCGACGTGAAAGCACATTATGTTTTGATGAATGTGAATGGAGATACCCTACAGTCATCTCTGAACGGACCGCAAATCCCGGTATTCAATTTAGGAGGAGTGATTCCAGGGTGGACAATTGGTATTCCTTTTATGAAAAAAGGAGGAAAGTATAAATTGTACGTTCCACAAAATATGGCTTACGGAAAAGATTCACCGGACCCGAATTCTATTCCACCATTCTCAACTTTGGTTTTCTATGTGGAACTGGTTGATTTTGGACCAATGGGAACTGTAAAATAATTGGTAAAATCCTCTTCGTACTTCGGAGAGGATTTTTTTTTGAACTTATGCAATTTTAAACCATGGAGATTAATCAAACAGTATTCAATCATTTCCCCGTTATTCAGACGGAAAGATTAGTCTTGAGACAGATTGAATTAAAGGATGCGATTGAAATCATGCACATGCGTCAAAGCAATCGCGTAAATCAGTTTATTGCTCGAAACACCTTGACAGGTATTGAAGCTGCAGAAGAATTAGTAAAAAAGACTTCTGATGCTTTTGAGTTGAAAGCCGGAATTGGGTGGGCGGGAATCTTAAGAGATGGTTCGAAAATAATTGGAACATGCGGCTTTAACAGAATTGATTATCTGAATAACCGCGCTGAGATAGGTGGAGAACTCTCGGTTGATTACTGGGGAAAGAATATTGCTTTGGAAGCTGTGAAAGCAATCGTTTCTTTCGGATTTGAGAAAATGAACTTACATGCAATAGAAGCGGTGTTATCTCCTGCAAACAGGGGAGCAATCTATCTGTTGGAATCTTTGGGATTCGAAAAAGAAGCGCATTTTAAAGAGCGGATCTATTTTAACGGCGTTTACTCGGATATGGCTGTTTATACGCTATTTTCCAGATAGTTCAAAAGTTCAAAAGTTCAAAAGTTCAAAAATTGATTTAGCTCCTTGAACCAATTGAACCTTTTCAACTCTTTGAACTTCTTCAAAGCTAAAGCTTGAAGAAAAAAGCAATCCGGTAAATAAGCGGAATCAATGACCCGTTTTCCCGTTTCATGAAATATGCCGTTCTGAGTGGACTATTCGGACTATTGATAATATCGTACATGATTCCGGCATTCAACCGGAAATTTCCTTCTTCGCCAAAAGCATGGGAAAAACCAAAACCTAATAACCCGGTTGGGGCCCAGGTCCTTTTAGCTGAAATAATTCCGTTGGAATAGTTGTATGGTGTGGATAGCAACTCAAATTCGAATCCGACAAACAGATAATTGAAGAATCTCCCGTGAACAAATGCTCCTCCACCGTAAACGGAGTAAGACCCTGAGACACCATAATACTTGTAAGTGGAGTAATTATACCGCAGAGAAGGTCCGAAAGAAAGGTATTTGTTCCTTACAACGCCGAATTTTAAGCCAATTCCACCGGTTCCACCCAAATTGCTTGCAGAAAAATGTAGATCAAACCCGATTTCATTGTAGGGAGTGAATTCTTTTTTGCTCGCTTCTTCCTCTTCGTCATGAACATACAATTCGGTGTCTTCCTGCCCAAAACTAAGGTTGACGCTAAAAGAAAGGATTAAAAATAGAAAGAGAGGTTTCATAAAATAGATATTAAGGTTTCTTTATGAATGTCGTGTGTTCCTTCAAAACGGGAAGTGAAAATCCCTTTTGATTGATAATCTGCAATAAGCCGTTCCTGTTCCGGTTTAGGAAAGAACTCATCTTCCGTACCTAATACAAAGGTGTTTTTTTGTGCCAGGTTTTGGTGTTCTTCAATTGCCAGGTCAGGAGGGTAAACGCTTGCCCACGAAATGAAATGGTCGCACGAAATATTCCCATGAGCAAGCCAGCGGGCTGCAGTAGCTCCGCCTTGAGAAAAACCGATTACGGTTATCTTTTCAGGAGAGCAACTTTTAAGTATTTCAGTATGAAGTAAATCGAGTGCCAGGGTATTCAAACGGATATCTTCTTCCCGCCATTCTTTTGTCATCCAGGAAGCGCCAACTCTTCCGGATGTCCCTCTCAAATAAAAACGGTGACGGCCTTCCGGAAAAACAAATAGCGTTTCCTTCAACGGAATATCCTCGAACTTCTGACTGAAGTATTCAACCAGCTGACCGTATCCATGAAGGACATAAACCAACTGTTTTGGATTTTCACCGGATTGGATTGTCCGGTATCTCAACGAAGAAGGAACTTCTATTTTCCCTTCAATGGAACTCATACCTTCTTTGGCAGATTTTTAGCAAATTCCGGATAAAGTCGGTACTTCTTCTCAACAGGGTCCAGGAAGAATTTGAACAGCAATTCCTTTTTCTTGGTAATGGACGGGAGGTAGGTATAAATATCTCCCACATTCTTGGTGTAGGAATCGATTTCGCTCGCGTAAATAGCTATGTCCATTGGAACCTGGTTCGGATTTTCTTCATACGTGTGAACAAATGCTTCAGGATGGTCTTCACCGGCATAATCAAATGCTTTCCACTGGAAAACCATCATCAGGTCGTGGTCATTGAATACGGAGAAATAACTTTTCCAACCGGAGTTGCGGATCCGATAACCTACGATCACATCTTTTCGCGTAGGAGCGATAATGGATTTGAACTCAATATCCAATTCTCTTCCCGGACTGGATGGTGCAAAAACCGGATTAGAGATTCGATCCAATGCCCCATCGTAATAGAACAAGTAGTTATAATTACCCGTAAAGCCCATTTCTGCCGCTTTTGCTTGTCGGTTGTTCTTGATGGCCTCATCCATGGCGTATTCCATGCGGTTGATCGTGATGATAGCATCTTCAATCGTATCCGCATTGATATATTCCTTATAGATTCGCATGGTGAATTTTTCATTCACAGGAATCGCCAAAGATGCCATGATCTCTCTTTTGGCCCTTGCGTCCAGGCTTTCATTGCTTTTTTCGGTTTTACCGTCTACGGTCTCTGCAGGATCTGTTGCAGTGGTTTCATCACCACAAGAACTTACAGCAAATAATAAGCAGATGATGCTAATTTCAACTAATTTCATATAATTAATAATCGATGTCTAGGTTAAAACGATTCTTCAGGTCAAAAAGGTTGGAGTTTTTCTTCGCTAATTTGTCGAAACGGTCCGGGCCGTTTAAATATTTCACTTCTTCCGGGGCGTCTTTGATCATTTCCAACTGAATAACCAGGTCGTAATTCTGAATCTCTTTGCGGATATAAGCCATCACGTCTCCGATCGCACCTTCCAAACGGGTCAATTGAATCGTATTGTCAACTTCAAACTGGAAAGTGGTATCGTCCAACTGAACAGGTTCCCGTTTGATCATCACATGGTAAACCTGGTCTTGCCCATTCAATTTTTGGGTATGGGCCATCGTCTTCCATAGTCGGATCACGTCGTCTTTATGAAATTCCTTTCTTGGTAAATCACTTTGAGGAACCTGAGCTTTTGCTTTTTGTTGTTCAATCAGGTGATTAATCGATAAGTTATTGGAGTTCAGATTTCCTGTTGGAGCAGCAAGTACTTTCGCTTCCGGTTTTACAGAAAAAGCAGCTCTTTCGGGGGTTACGGAAGGTTTATTTACGGGTTTGGTTTCATTTCTGAGACTCTGACCTGCGAATGCGATAATTTGAACCGGATCAGTTAAGGATTTTTTTTTTCGAGCTCAGATTTCACCGAACAGATTTGCATCAAGGTCAATTCGACCAGCAGTCGCTGATTCTTCGCCGATTTGTAATCCACATCGGCTTTACTGAGAACTCCGAGACAACGCAAGGAGAATCCGCCGTCAACCTTTTTAGCCTGATCCAGGAACAATTTTTCAGTAACTTCACCGACTTCCAATAAGTTTGCCGTTCGGGGATCCTTACAGATCAATAAGTTTCTGAAGTGTTCAGCAAGCCCCACCAGGAACTGATGTCCGTCAAATCCTTTTTCCATGACATCATTGAACAGCAGCAAACAAGCCGGGATATCTTCGTTCAATGCATTTTCCACGATCTTGAAATAGTAATCGTGATCCAACACATTCAGATTTTCCAGTACAGCTTTATGCGTAATGGTGGTTCCGCAAAAACTAACGATCTGATCGAAAATGGATAAAGCGTCACGCAAAGCACCATCTGCCTTTTGAGCAATCAGGTGAAGGGCGTCCGGATCTGCTGAAATTGCTTCTTGTGTAGCAACGTGAGCCAGGTGATCCGCAATATCTTTTACCTTGATCCGCTGGAAGTCAAAAATCTGACAACGGGATAAGATAGTGGGTAAAATTTTATGTTTTTCCGTGGTAGCTAAAATGAAAATAGCATGCGCTGGCGGCTCTTCCAAGGTTTTCAAAAACGCATTGAAAGCTGCGGTCGAGAGCATGTGGACCTCGTCAATGATATAAACCTTGTGAGTTCCCAATTGTGGTGCAATCCGCACCTGGTCGATCAATCCCCGAATGTCATCAACGGAGTTGTTGGATGCAGCATCCAATTCATATACATTCAGTGAAGCTCCTTCATTGAAGGAAAGACAGCTGTCGCATTGGTCACAAGCCTCAACGGATTCTGTCCGGTTGAAGCAATTGATCGTTTTCGCCAAAATACGCGCAGTGGTTGTCTTACCAACTCCCCGGGAACCACAAAACAAGAACGCCTGCGCTAAATGCTGGTTCTTGATTGCATTCTTAAGAGTGTTAGTAATTGCCTTCTGACCAACAACCGTATCAAAGGTTTGGGGTCTGTATTTTCTGGCAGAAACAACGAAATCCGACATGAAAACAAAATTAACTAAACTTTCGCAAAGTTTGAATGCTGTTAATAACTAAAACAAGCTAAAAGTTGACTGAGCGGAGTCGAAGTCAACTATTGCGTAAGCTGGTTTTCCAAAATACCGAATTCCCGAATCCGTTTTTCAAGGATGTTTGAGTATTCCAATGCTTCACTTTTCCCACCTTCCACATAGGATTTTTGGACCCAGGCTTTTGCATTCTGTAAATCGTTCAACACTTCATAGGCCAATGCGACATTGTAAGCTGCACGTGCTCGGATCTTGGATTTCGGGTTGGATTCATATTCGTCTTTCCAGGTTTTTAAAGCTCCTTCCCAATCCCGCGTCAAAGCTTGCCTGGAACCGATCTTCATTCCGCCTTTTTTACCGATATACATCATGCGTTGTTCCCAAAAATAAAGCGGAACAAGATCGTGAGCGAAAGATTTCCCCGTGTTATAGCTTACTTCCACCAACGCATCATTTCGCTTAATTAAGCGCGCAATGGCTTCCATCGGATTGGTGGAACGTTGGACCCATGTTCTGTCTTGTTTGTATCGGTCTTCGTAAATAATGGTTTTGGTAGCAGGATAATACAAGCGGAAACCGGCTCTTCCTGTAGCTTTTCCGGTGACTTCGATCTCAGCACCGTTTCCGTTCAGGACATTTTGGACAGTTGTCATTGCAGTGGCAGCTGGATTGATAACACTGAAATCCGTATCAAAAAATTCCAAAGATAAAATGGCGTCCGTTTCATACTTTTTGCAGATACTGTCTACTTGTTCCCAGCTCATAGTCCCTCCAAAATCGATGCTGGTGGTTTTTGAAGCCAACATGGAACTATCACAACGCTTGATCTGGAAACGAGCACTTGTCTGTAAAAGTTCATCGATCCCTCTGATGCATTCGTTGGAGAGTTCTTTGTCTTGCTTGGGCGTTTCCAAAGTTAAAGTTCCTTCAATCAACCCTGCTTTCCCCGGAATGGAATGATTTAACAAAGCCAGGGATTTAATTTGCGGATTAACGGATATGGTTGCAGGCCTTTGGACTTCGATCCGCATTCCTTGCGTTGTTCTGCAAGAGCTGAAAATCAATAGACTAAGAGCGCTAATTGTAAGTATTTGTTTCATAGTGTTTTACTTGGATACAAATATATTTGATTCTTTGAATTAGGAATGACGATTTCCAAATATAAAATCGTTCTTGCAAGTTTGATTTAACGGATTTAAAATGTGTCAAGATAAACCTTCGTTTATTTAACTTTTTCATTTTGAATTTTGCATTTTGAATTAAAACTATCTTTGTGTAAAATTCAGCACATGAAAGTTTACAACAATATATTGGAAACCATTGGGAATACACCTTTGGTACGATTAAACAAGCTCACAAAAAACTGTAAGGCAACTGTTTTGGCAAAAGTTGAAACAACGAATCCGGGGAACTCGGTTAAAGACCGGATGGCAGTTAAAATGGTAGAAGATGCTGAGAAATCAGGGCTTCTTAAACCGGGAGGGACCATCATTGAAGGAACTTCAGGGAATACAGGAATGGGCTTGGCTTTGGTAGCAATTATCAAAGGTTATAAACTGATCTGTGTATTGAATGACAAGCAATCGAAAGAGAAAATGGATATTTTACGTGCAGTTGGTGCAGAAGTGGTGGTTTGTCCTACTGCTGTTGAACCTACTGATCCCCGCTCTTATTATTCGGTTTCAAAAAGATTGGCGAAGGAAATCCCGAATTCATGGTATGTGAACCAATACGATAACTTGTCTAACAGAACAGCGCATTATGAGCAGACCGGACCAGAAATTTGGGAACAAACAGATGGAAAAGTGACCCATTTTATTGTTGGAGTTGGAACTGGAGGAACGATTTCAGGTGTTGGAAAATATTTGAAGGAGAAAAATCCGAACATCAAAATTTGGGGAATTGATACTTACGGTTCTGTATTCAAAAAATACAAGGAAACGGGAATTTTTGATGAGAACGAAATTTACCCATATATCACAGAAGGAATCGGGGAGGACATTCTTCCTGCAAATGTGGATTTCGATGTGATCGATTTATTCGAGAAAGTTACGGATAAGGATGCAGCGGTTTATACACGTCGCTTGGCACGTGAAGAAGGAATCTTTGTTGGAAACTCTGCAGGTGCCGCAATCGGTGGGTTATTGCAATTGCAGGACCGATTGACGGCAGATGATGTGGTGGTGGTTTTATTCCATGACCATGGAAGTCGTTATGTTGGCAAGATCTTCAATGATGATTGGATGCGCGAACGCGGATTCCTGGAAGAAGAGTTCAAAACAGCTGAAGATGTGATTGCACGTCATGCAGATTTGCCTTTGGTGACCCTATATTCGGAAGAATTGGTTTCGCATGCCATCATGAAAATGCGTAAATACAACATTTCTCAGATTCCTGTTTTAAGAGATGGCGAATTGGTTGGTTCATTGAATGATTCCCAGGTTTACCAGTTATTGGTTGACAACCCGGCTTTGAGAGACACACCTATTTCGAAGATCATGCAAAAACCTTTCCCGGTTGTTTTGGGAACAGCAAAACTGGAAGATGTGGCAAAATTGATTAATGAGCAAACTCCGGCAGTGATTGTAGAAAGAGCGAATGGAGACAAAAAGATTTTGACGCGTCAGGATGTGATTGCTTCTTTGGCTTAGTTTCCCGCGGAGGCACGCAGAGGAACGCGGATCCAGGCTTCCCCCTTCGGAGGGGGAATGAGGGGGAGGATAAACCAAATTGTGATGAATAAAACAAAATACATAGATCAAATGCAGCGAACGGTGGAGATTCATTCCACCGTTTCGCGTATTGTCTCCTTGGTTCCTTCTCAAACTGAATTATTGGTCGATTTGGGATTGAAAGACCGTTTGGTTGGAATCACTAAATTTTGTGTTCATCCGAAAGAATTGCGGAAAGAGATCCAATTGATCGGAGGAACAAAAAATGTCAAAGTAAAGCTGGTTGAATCTTTGAATCCGGACCTGATCATTGGAAACAAGGAAGAAAACAATCAGGCTGACATTGAAGCCCTGGAACAACATCTTCCAACCTGGATGAGCGATATTTTCAACCTGGAAGATTCGCTCGAAATGATTGAACGGGTGGGTGAGATCACAGGAACACAAATACGGGCAGCCGAAATCATTTCTGAAATCCAGCACAATTTTTCGAAGCTGGTTCCATCGAACGAAAATAAAAGTGTCTTATACCTCATTTGGAAAAATCCATACCTTGCTGCAGGAACAGATACATTTATTGATTCCATGTTGACCCGTTTAGGGTTTAAAAATGCGCTAAGTGAGGCGCGCTACCCGGAAGTGGATTTAAAAAACGTGAACCCGGATTTGATCTTTTTGAGTTCGGAACCTTTTCCCTTCAAGGAAAAACACATCGAAGAGCTGCAGGTTCAATTCCCTCACAGTCGGGTTGTTTTGGTTGACGGCGAATTTTTCTCCTGGTATGGATCGCGTTTGATCGATGCTCCCCGCTACTTCAATAAATTGTTAAATGTGATTTCAGTTTAGAAAAGATTTCAATGGTTATAGTAAATTTATATCGCACATCTATTTTAAATACCATGAAAAGATCATTTCTCACCTTTGTTTTATTCGCCTTTGTTTACCTGGTATCAGTTTCGTTTAAAGCTCCGGGTTATTATACGATCACCGTTAAAGTGACCAATATCCGGAATAATAAAGGAAACATTCAGCTTCAGATTTTCCGAAATGCAGAAAATTACAACAAAGGACTTGTCTGGAAAGTGAAGATTGTTGATAAAAGTGAAATGAAAAACAATACAATTACCTGTACTTTCACCGGAATCGAAGAAGGAGAATATGGGATGGCACTTTTAGATGACGAAAACAAGAACAAGGAAATGGATTATACCATGTTTATGCCTGATGAAGGATTTGGATTCGCAGATTATTATCACACTTCCTGGAGTAAACCGAAATTTGAAAGTTTTAAGTTCCAATTGAAATCCGACAAAACAATGACGGCAAAAGTACGTTACGTTTAGGAATTAGCCCACTTCTACATTTGAGAATACTGTTCCGCAAATTGGATCATACCAAATGCCATTTTGGTTATCTCATGAAGCGGGTGCTTTTCAGCTTTGAATTTTATTTGTCCCTGGAGCGAATAACTTGTTCCCTTTTTCTTTCCGACTTTTAGTTGAACAAACTTCGTGCTTTTAAGAAATCCATTAAACAGTTTAACGGGACCCATATTTTCAATGACCGCGGTTACAAATACGCCACCATCTATTTTAGTGATTCTTTCCAGGTTACCGTTGATCAGCAGGATCTCATTTCCGCTGTATGGAATGATGGATTCGGGATCTACTCCAATAAAATAAGTGTTTGGTGAAAGCTGCTTTAAATGGTAGATCGTATTCCCGAAATTCAGACTTAAATTGGCGCCCTGGACCGACTTAGGAAATGCGTTCCACAGTTCGGTTACATCACAGTTGTTTTTGGTTTGAATGATCAGGTTCATCGTTGGGACAAGCAAAAAACCATAGTTATTCGGCATGTTGTCTTTGGTATCTTCTAAATAAGTTCCTGTGAAATCCAACGCAAAAGCCTGGATGTCTTTAAACGCAGTCAACCCATCGGGCAGGAAATTCAGTAAAGTATCGGGCAGTTTTTCCGGTATTAAACGCGAATAAACATAAACTCCTTTCGGTTTTAAACCGAATTTCATCGGAGCATGCAGTTTTTTCGGATAGGTAATGCTTCCTTCCAGGTTAATGGATTCATCCTGGTGCTGAATGGATAGTTTCACAGAAGAAAAACCACTGTTTGCAGGAAGCTTTTTCACATCCAAAGCAATGAATTCATTCTTTTCCGGAGCTGCTTTTCGTAATTCAACCAGTGGGGCTTGAACTAGTTGGTCAAGATATCCTTCCAATTCTTTTTTACTTGATCTTTTCCCGCTTAACTGACTGATAAAGATCGCATCATGTCCTTCAGCCCTTCCAATTTGGTTGGATTTGCAGTATTCTGAAATGTGCTCATTGAACACATCTCCATTTCGGGTTTGTAAAGCAATAACCATTAACTTTTTTCCATCGCGTTCCAAACCATAGATGACAGCGTCCTCTTGAAAATCGATCTGTAATGATTCCTTTTTTGAATCAATATTGGTGTTTTGCTCGTAGATATCCTTCAGCTGCTGTATGAAGGCATCGTCTTTTTCGGTAAAAAGCGTATTGTAGATCTCTTTTTTGATATAAGATTCAGCATCGAGGCGAATGATCCATTTCGCATCACCGGGAATTGGAATCTTTGGATTGGTGTGGCTTGTAGATAGCATGTTGATACAAATAAAAATCAGTAAACTGGATACTGTAAGTAGCACTACAAGGAAGGCCGCATAAAAGCGTTTTTTTATTTGCATATCATAAAGGTAATTTTTTCTTGAAATTGTAACTTTGTTTCATGGGAAAATTCTTTTTCTGGTTAATCAAGCTATTCGGTTGGAAAATAGACGATCATGCTCCTAACGGAGTAAACAAGGCAGTGGTGGTGATGGGACCGCATACCTCCAATTGGGATTTTGTCATTGGGAAAATTGCATTTGCGCATTACAAAGTGAACGCAAAATTCCTGATCAAGAAAGACTTATTCTTTTTTCCATTGGGTTATTTGCTCAAAGCAATGGGTGGTATACCTGTTGATCGCAAAAAAAACAATAATATTACCGAACAGGCGGTGAACTATTTCAAGAATCATGAAAAGTGTTTCATGGTCTTTACTCCGGAAGGAACAAGAAGCTATCAGCCGAAATGGAAAAAGGGGTTCTATTATATTGCAGAGCAGGCAAAGGTTCCCATTTACATCGGTTACATAGATTATAAGCGAAAAATCGGTGGATTTCATTCCTTGTTCATTCCAACCGGAGATGTGGATGCCGATATCAAATACCTGAAAAGTGTTTTGTCGGAGTTTACAGGGAAAGTTCCGGAGAATGGAATACGTAAAGGGGAATAAAATGTCAGAGTTTCTAAGAACGGTAAATGTTACAAGATATATTTCTCCTTTGAGAGAAGGAGGTTCGCTTCCTGCTTTGGTGGATGCCGACGATGATTTCAAATATGTCTTGAAATTCAGGGGAGCAGGTCATGGCGTTAAAGCATTGATCTCAGAATTCCTGGGGGGAGAAATAGCCCGCATGCTCGGGTTCAAGGTTCCGGAACGGGTTTTTGTGAACCTGGATGAAGATTTCGGTCGCTCGGAAGGAGACGAAGAGATCCAGGACCTGTTGCGCGCAAGTCACGGGTTGAATCTGGGCTTACATTTTCTTTCCGGTGCAATTACATTCGATCCCGTTGTAACGAAAGTGGACGAAGAAACAGCTTCACGGATTGTTTGGCTGGATGCGTTCATCACGAATATCGACCGGACTTT
>Ga0247691_1000285_pt1 | contig 11165 bp, 10 predicted proteins | sample CNK32_metaG_FD_182721 | JGI IMG/M metagenome (GOLD analysis project Ga0247691, IMG submission 182721) | Soil microbial communities from Purdue University Martell Research Forest, Indiana, United States - CNK32 | ecosystem: Environmental > Terrestrial > Soil > Temperate forest > Bulk soil...
GCGTTGGCCGGAAGCGCCGCATTCTTGGTTTGCGCCCTGGCGAACGAGGGAATCAGCAGGAGGCTGAAGAATAGGACATAAAAAATGAAGGGCGAACCCTTCGAAGGGTCATTGTCTTTCGGTTCCCGTGTTTCGTTCTTGCGGCCGAGGCCGATAATTTCGGTAACGATGGCCTGGTTGAGGCAGCCTTCGGCAAGGAGCTCTGCGCCTAAGCGATACATTTCCTTCAGGAGGACTTTGCCTGCATTATCGATGAAGCTGACTCCGCAGAGGTTGATGCAGAACTTTGGGCGGGGAGTAGCGGCGGAAAGTTCACGCCAGCACTGCTCCAGGGTGGCCACCCGGGGACCGGAGAGGGAACCTTCGACGGTAAGGAAGAGTTTCCCCCGCCTATTTTCGGTAGATATTCTTAGCATGGTTAGAATTTCGCCTTGCTGAAGTGAGTGCAATCGAGGGACCAAGCTGGGATCAAGTCCACAATGGGGTAACTTATTATATATCAATAATTTAAGAACGGAGGGGCAATAAGAACCTGGCACAGTATGACATTTCATTATCACATGCCCATATAAAGGCACAAATATTTAGACCATATATGGTCACATCATAAGGGGACCCACTCTGCGGGTTTCCTTGGCGATTGGTCGATGTTCACTAGAGCAGAGACGAAGGGCGTTTAATGGCGGACAGCGATCCCTTGCATCTCGAAATGGCCGCCACGGAGGATCGAGCCGGCTCCGATGAAAGCGCGAGCGGGAAAGTCTTTCGAAAACTGCGCGCGGTAGGCAGCGTTGAATTTGTCGTAGAGCGCGAGATCGGTGCAAAAAACCTGCACGAAAACAAGATCGTCCATGCTCATGCTGGCGGCACCGAGGGTGGCTTTGTAGCTGTCGAACAGATTTTTGAGCTCGTCTTCAATTTTCTCCGGCGCCTTGCCGGTTTTGGAATCGAGACCGATGCTTCCAGCCAGATAAAGGGTGTCGCCGGCCAGGATCGCGTTGCTGAAGGGAGCTTGGACGGGCTTATCGGGAAGGTTGATGGCGCGGCGCTTGGATTGCGCTTCCCCCTGTGAGAAGGCGCCCCGCACAGTGAAGATGGTCGAAAGACCAAGGGCAATGAAAAGAATCCAGACACGACGATTCATAGAGAACTCCTGATCGAAAGATGGGCAACAGGCGGCGAGTGTAATTCGGAGACCGGGCAAGGGCAAGCAAAAACCAGGGCGAAGGAATGAAGCGTGGCCGCGCGCCTACATTTGATAGAATGCCCGCGCATCGGGAGATCCAAATGAAAACTCGACTGACGTGTTGGATGGGAAGTGCTGCGATTTTACTGGCCATGGGAATGGGGGCGGCCGCCCAGGACGATCTGGATCAACGGATCGACCGGAACATCAACGATTGGGTTGGGACCTACAAACATCTGCACGAGCACCCGGAACTTTCGACGGAAGAGAAAGAGACTTCCGCGTTGGTGGCCGCACAATTGAAAAAAATGGGTTACGAAGTCACCGACCACTTTGGAAAATACGATTCGGGGACGGCGGCGTATGGAATTGTAGCGGTATTGAGGAATGGGGCGGGGCCAACGGTTTACCTGCGCACGGACATGGACGCGCTGCCGGTGACGGAAAACACTGGGTTAGCCTACGCGAGCAAAGTGCGGGAGAAGCGACCGAACGGCGAAGTAGGCGTGATGCATGCCTGCGGGCACGACTTGCACATGACAGTATTCCTAGGGACCGCGAAGATGATGGCGGAAACCAAAGAGAAGTGGGGCGGGACGCTGGTGATGATCGGTCAGCCAGCGGAAGAAACCGTTGGAGGCGCGTCGGCAATGTTGCACGCGGGCTTGTACGCAAAATTCCCGAAACCGGATTACGTGATTGCCTTGCACGATTCGTCCGTTCTTCCGGCGGGTACAGTTGCGTGGCACGCAGGGCCGATGCTGGCGGGAGCAGACTCCGTGGACATCACGGTCCGCGGATATGGAGGGCATGGAGCCGCACCGTATGTGACGAAGGACCCGATAGTGATCGCATCGGAACTCGTGGTGGCTTTGCAGACGATCGTGAGCCGGGAGTCCGATCCGCAGATACCAACAGTAGTGACGGTTGGCTCGTTTCACGCGGGGACGAAGCACAACATTATTCCCGATGAGGCGCACCTGCAATTGACGGTACGCACGATGACGCCGGCGCAGCGGGAAAAAGTGCTGGCGGCCATCAAGCGGATCACCAACGGCATCGCCGAAGCGGCGGGAATTCCGGCGGAGCGTGCGCCGATCATAGAAATCGCCAGCGACAATGTTCCGGCGACGATCAATGACCCAGCCCTAACTCAGCGAGTGGCGCTGGCGCTGGAAAAATCGCTGGGCAAAGAGAACGTCTGGCCGGGCCAGCCAATTATGGCGAGCGAGGATTTCAGTTTGTACGCGCTGGAAGCTCCGAAACCACCGATTACGATCTTCTGGCTGGGAGCAACAGATCCTGCAAAGTGGAAAGACGCTCAGGAAAAGGGGACGCGGCTTCCTGGACCGCATTCGAGCGAATTTGCTCCTTTGCCGGAGCCGGCGATTCGCACGGGCGTGAAGGCGATGACCGGCGCGGCAACGGAATTGTTGCACAAGTGATTCGCTGGAAGGATCAGGAAGATCACAAGAAATTCGGAGAAGGAAATTCCAGGTGGCCGATTAAGGCTTCGGTGCGTCCGTGGCCGCAGCCGGTGTCGCGGGCTTAGGCCCAGCGTCTTTCGTCGGTTGGTTACTTCCCTGTTTTGAGAGTTGAGAAACGATTTCCGCAGTGCGTTTCTGGCTGATCTGGCATGCGGCATCGTAGATTCGGCACTGGGCTAGCGTGAATTTGCAGCCGCAGGTGCAGGACTCGGCATTGAATTTGTGAAGCGCGGCATCGCGCTGTTCGGTGGAAAGCCTGGAAAGATCCACGCCGGGGAGAATTTTGGCGCGGTCGGCGTGCTTCAGGAATATGTCTCCTTCATCCTGAAAGGTTTCGACCTTGGCGGCGACGGGCAGGCCGAGCAGCGCGCGAACTTCGGTTTCATAGAGAGCGGGATTGAACAGGCCAACGTGCTTCTGAACGACGCGGCCTTCGGCGTTGATTACGAAAACGGTCGGCAACGCGGCGATTCCGCCGTAGGCAAAGCGGGTCTCGGGATCAGCGAGCGCAACGGGGTAATTGATCCCTTCCGAGGCGATAACTTTGCGGATTTCGTTTTCATCATCGTCGTCCACCACCAGCCCGATTATCTGTAACCGATCCTGGTAGCGGCTTTGCAACGCGACTAATTCGGGAAGCTCCTCACGACACGGGCCGCACCATGTGGCCCAGAAATTCAGAAGAATCACTTTGCCGCGGGACGCTTCGAGCGTCAGCTCTTTGCCGGCAAATTCTTTCAGCTTGAAATCGGGTGCGGGATCGGGATCACGCACAAAACGGATGACTGGCAGCTGAGCGACAGCAGTGGCGGCGAAGAGAACCAAAACGAGGGCCCAAAGTATGCCCGCGAATGTGGCCGAGATCCAGGGTGTGCGACTTGGAAACAGATTCATCATCTACCTTTTCAGGAAAGCACAGTCCCCCGGTTAATCCAAGTGGACGATTGAGTTCAGATGGGGCGTTTGATACCCAGCTTGCGGATTCGTGCCTGTAGGGTGGTGCGCTTCATCCCCAATAAGTTTGCGGCTCCCCGCGGGCCGGCAATACGCCAATTGGTTTGGCGCAGCGCGCGAAGAATGTGCTGCCGGTCGGCGTCTTCCAGCGTGGCAATGGGGGTCGCGGAATTCCCGTAACTGGCGGCAATAGGCATCGTGGTAGCCGCATGTTCTGAAGCACCAGCGGCTGCGGAGAAGGCGGCAGAGGCTGCTTTCAATTCGCCAATGGGTACGCGCAGTTCTTTGCCGGCCGAGAGCAGGACGGCCCGCTCGATAAGGTTTTCGAGTTCGCGAATATTGCCCGGCCAGGAATAGTTGACCAGCGCGTCCATCACATCCGCAGGGATGTATTCCACGATCTTGTTCTGGCGGCGGCTGAAGGTCTGGACGAAATAGCGCACGAGCAGGGGGACGTCTTCGCGGCGTTCACGGAGCGGCGGAACAAGAATCGGAAAAACGTTCAGGCGATAGTAAAGGTCGCTGCGGAACTTGCGCTCGGCGACGAGTTGCGCAAGGTCTCCGTTGGTTGCGGCGACGACGCGGACATCCACTCGCAGGGTGCGGTTGCCACCGAGGCGTTCGAATTCCTGCTCCTGCAAAACGCGCAATAACTTTGGCTGCAGCTCCAGGGGCAGATCGGCGATTTCATCGAGGAAAAGTGTTCCGCGGTCGGCAAACTCGAAGCGTCCGATTTTCTGTGTGAGGGCTCCTGTGAAGGCGCCGCGCTCGTGGCCGAATAATTCCGATTCGAGCAGGCCGGCGGGAATGGCGGCGCAATTGACTTTGACAAAGGTGCGTTCCCGGCGCGGGCTGAGGTTGTGAATCGCGCGGGCAATGATTTCTTTGCCGGTGCCGGTCTCCCCCTGGATGAGGACCGTAGTCCCAGCAGGCGCGGCGAGCTCTACTTGCGCCAGTGTACGGCGCAGCATGGGACTGTCTCCAATAATTTCCTCGAAATTGAATTCAGAGCGAATTTCCTCTTCGAGGTAAAGTTTTTCGACGGCGAGCCTGTCTTTGAGCGAGTCGATTTCCTTGAAGGCCAATGCGTTTTCGAGCGCGATGGCCACTTGAACACCGACTTGCTGCATGAGCTCGACGTCGGCGGGGGTAAACGCATCGGGATTGCGGCTGGCGAGGTTGATCGTGCCAAACGTGCGCCCGTGAGTGGTCAAGGGTACGCAACAGATGGCCTGCACAGACTGTTCGCGCAGGAACCGCAGAACGTCCTTTTGAAATTTATCGAGATCCTTGCCCCGCGTGATAATGACTTGGCTGCTGGAGAAACATTGTCCGGCGGGCGAGCCTTCAAGCGGAACGGTGATCTCCGGCTTGGAGATCGAGGAACTTCCAGGCAGGTCCAGATAGTGAATTTTCAGCAGGCCGGAGGTGGAATCGAGCAACGCCAGACTGGTGTAATCGTGCTGCAGAACAGGTTTAATCGAGGACACGATGCCTTTGAAGACGGTGGCAGGATCGCGCGTGCTGACTAGGAGGTTGTTGATCTCGAGCAAAACCTGCAGGCGGTCGCGTTCACGCGCCAATTGTTTTTGATACGCCTCGGCAGCTTCGAAATTCAGGGCGTTATCCACCGCTACGGCAACCTGTGCCGCCACGCGGCGCATGAACTGGATTTCGGTTTCGCTGATCCCCTGCGGAACGAACCGCCCGAAGACCATCGTACCCAGCCGGTGGTGAGCCGTGGTTAGCGGTAAAACAGCCGTCGAGTGAACGCCAACCGCCTGCAATTTTTTCATGAACTGGGGATAGCGCGCATCTTTGGATGTGTCCTGAGTCAGGAAGAGTTCCTGATTCTCGAACACCCAGCCGGAGGGAGAGTTGGCCACAGGCATCTCCTCCGGGCTCTCCTGCGGCAAGGGTTCCCGCGTCTCCAGAATGTGCAACCGCATGGTGCCGCGGGTGGGATCGTGAAGGATCAAGCCCAGAAAATCGAATTGCAAGACGGCGTGGAGGCGATTGGAAAGTTCGTGGAACAGGAGCTTAAGGTCGCGCTGCTGGGCGATCGTTTCGCTGACTTCGAGCAGGGCCTCAAACTGGCGCACTGGTTGAGCGAGGGGCGAAGGAGCGGCGATTTCGGGAGATGTGTCAGAAAGCTTCGCCATAAAACGAGAATAGCACCCGGTTCGCTGGCCTCACAACCGAAGGCGGGGTGTGCGGGAGGAGTGCGGTTTTCGTATACTTTCGAAGCTGCTGGCCGAGGATCTCCTTTAATCGGCGGGAAATGGCAAAACGAGGGTGAAGAAAATTTAAGATGAATGCACGAACCAGTTCGCTGGTTTGCTTTCTCGTCGGATTCCTGGTTGTTTCCGGCTGTGGCTCGAGAACTCCGCCCGAAAATACGAAGCGGGAAGAGCGGCCGATTGTCAGGATCGACCCGCGGAGTTCAACCACGGGCTACAATCTGGGACGCGATGAGCAGCGTGGCGGGCATACGCTGGCGCGGCACGTGGCGCGTACCGATGAAGAGTTGCGCGAACGGCTTGCCCACGAAAGAAACATTTCGGCAGCCTCCACCTGGACCGATAGAGCAACGGCGGAAGCTGTGGTTAGGGAGGCTCTGACGTCGGAGCACAACCGCGTGGAGGTCTGGATGCGACAAGGATATCCGCGTGCCAACCTCGCACTCCATTTTAGCGCTGGACGCGTGATCGGCCGCAGCTTGCGTCGCGGCGATTCGCGCACGGTCGACTGTTCGAGCGCGGTGATCGTCTTGCGCGCGGACGGACCGGAAGACTTTTATGTGTTAACCACTTACCCGGAGGCGCGTGAATGACAGCAGACGAGAGAAAACCCAATTCGTTTGAGCCGGAGGGTTATCCCACACTGATGGAGTTCTTGCCGGCATATTTGCACGAGGATTTTGGCGAGGAATATGGTTCCGCGCCACAAGCCTTTGCGGCACTGGTGTCCGACGCAAATGGCGACCAGATTCGAAACGTAAAGGAGGAATGGACGGCGCTGCGGCGGGCGTTTTCAGGCAAGCCTTTGCCGGACATGCAGAGCGGGTTGGCGCAATTGGGGGCCGCGTGGCAGCCGCAATCCGAGCAGGAATTGCAGGTCGTGGACGAAATTCTCAGCGGGGCCGAGGCGTGATATTCTTAAAAGGTTGCAGGCCCGTAGCTCAGTTGGTTAGAGCGCTACCTTGACACGGTAGAGGTCTGGGGTTCGAGTCCCCACGGGCCTACCATCGTTTTCAATCACTTAGTAGAAACACCCAGAAAACTTCACCTGTAATTCTTCACCTGTAAATTGGGTGGACCGGGGACGAAACTCTCTTTTCTCTTCTCATCAAAGCGCGAATGCTAACCCTCAAATGTATCTCTCCGCGAGCATCTGCGCGGCGCTTTCGTCCAACTGCTCCGCGCGGCGCACTTCTTCAAACCGGGAGAGCAAGTCGTCGGGGCGGAGACGGCGTTTTTCGGCGCCCTGGAAATCGTGAATAATCTGGCCACGGTGCATCATTATGAGGCGATCGCCGAGGCTGGCGGCCTGATGCATGGAGTGCGTGACCATAAGGGTCGTGAGTTTATCTCGGGCAACGACGTGTTCGGTGAGGGCAATGAGCAGGTCGGCGCTTTTGGGGTCAAGCGCGGCGGTGTGCTCGTCAAGTAGAAGGAGTTCGGGACGCAGCCAAGTGGCCATGAGCAGGGTGAGGGCCTGGCGCTGGCCGCCGGAGAGGCTACCGATGGCATTTTCGAGACGGTCTTCCAGGCCCATGTTGAGACGACTGACTTCTTCTCGCATTTTTGTCACGAGAGACGACTTCAGGCCCCAACCGAGTCCACGGCTGCGGCCGCGGCGTGCCGCGAGGCTGAGGTTTTCGCGGATGGTCAGGCTCGGAGAGGTGCCGCTGAAAGGATTTTGAAAAACGCGCCCGATCAATTCGGCGCGGGCGTACTCTGGCCAACGGGTGACGTCCCTCCCGGCAAGACGGATGCTTCCCTCATCCACGAAGAAGGTTCCGGCGACGGCGTTGAGAAATGTGGATTTGCCGGAGCCATTGGTGCCGATGATGATCACCCACGATCCGGGCACTAGCGTGAGGCTCACGCCGCGCAAGGAACGGATTTCGTTCGGCGTACCTGAGTTGAAGGTCTTGGCGATGGATTGAACTTCAACCATGCGCGCTCCGAAGCCTCGATTTGCGAAGGAATTGCGGCACGACTAGAGCGAAGAAGACGAAGACAGCGGTGATGAGTTTGAGGTCGTTGGGACTGAGACCCCAACGGAGAGCCACGGCCACCATAAGGCGGAACAGGACGGATCCCATCACGGCGCCGGTGAGCGTCAGACCCACCTGATTGGTGCCGACCAGAGCTTCTCCGATGATGACACTGGCGAGTCCCCAGACGACCATGCCAATGCCCATGCCTACGTCGGCGAATCCCTGATATTGCGCAAGCAACGCACCAGAGAGAGCGACGAAACCATTGGAAATGGCAAGGCCGAAAACAATCATAGTGGCATCGTTTACGCCGAGCGTGCGGATCATCTGCACGTTGTCGCCGGTGGCGCGCATGGCCATGCCGAGGTTGGTGCGAAGGAAAAGATACAGGAGGGTGCCTGTTAGCGCCACGGCAACAGCTATGGCGCAGAGGACGGAAGCGTCGCGAACGCTCACCTCCCAACCGGCGACGTTAAGGGACGTCACGCCGCGGGTGATTCGTAGCCCGATGCGCTCGGCTTGCGTGGCAAGAGTGTTGATAGACAGCAGAGGTACGTTGCTGCGGCCCATCACGTGGAGATTGACGGAGTAGAGAGCCGTCATCACGAGAATTCCGGAAAGCAACGAGTTGATCTTGAAGCGCGTGTGCAGCGTACCGGTGCATGCTCCTGCGACCATGCCCGCGCAAAAAGCTGCAACCGACGCGAGCGGTGGGCTGATACCGTGAACAAGCAAAGTGGCGGCGACGGAAGCGCCGAGGGTGATGGAGCCATCGGCGGTGATATCAGGAAAGGCGAAGATGCGAAAGCTGATGAACACCCCGAGCGCGAGAAGCGAGAGTATGAAACCGATGGTAAAAGTGCCAACCAGCAGGCTCATGGTCGGTAAACTCTCATTGAGCTCCAGACAGGGCGCTGATCCAGCAGGCGCCGCGGACGAATTCGCTCTGCTGCGGGCCGGCGGCCGGCCGGTCGTCGGTGAGCAGGTGAAGAAGGCCTTGCAGGCTTTCCGCTTCGAAGAGCGAGGTGACAGTGGATTTCAGATCGATCTCTCCCTTCTGCAATGGACGATAGGAGAAGGCCGCGGCGTGAATATGCCCGAAGGGACCAGTGCCGCTGCCGAGCGGGCGCAGAAGTGAAGCGAAGGGCCCCGTCGGACCGCAAGAGGCCACCCCAGTCACCAGGGCGAGGGAGCGCGCGTAGAGACGTTCCGTGGAAAAAGAGAGCCACGTACGAATCTCTGGGAATTGGAACGATGCGCTTTCTGCAACGGGAGAACGGCGCAACGCCGCGCCAACGAGCCCTCCGGACTCCGCAATAATTACTAAGCCAATCATCGGAGATCCGACGACTTCGAAGGCGGTGCGAAGGATATTTGCGAGTGAGACGGCGTCTGCGGAGGTTGAAGCTTCAAAGCGTAGCAGGTGTGAGAAGTCGCCTTCACAACGGAGGCCGTAGAGGGCATTTAGTTCGGGGATGAGGTCCCCGTTGGATACCATGAAATCCGGCACGTTGGTTCCGTCCGTGGGAAGATAGGCGGCGCAACCGGCAACGGCGAGAAATTCTCCAAAACGGGTGCGGGCATCATCGAAGCCGTGGCCAAACGCACCGAGTCCGAGACCAAACGTTGAGGCCGGAAAGCGGATGGAACGGCAGTCCTGAGGTCCAAAGCCGCCGCTTTTGAGCAGAGCAGCATCGCCAATGGATTCGCAAGTGACCGGTTTTGCAGCGGATCGCTCGAAAAGTTCGAACGAAGCGGCGGGAGTAGTAAAGCGGCGGGGCTCTGCTTTTGAAACTGGCGGCGGGGCGGCGGGCTGGTGCGAGAGCAGGAGAGGCGAAAGGTGGCAGAGTTCGATGACGAGTTTGACGTGATCTGACGGAGTTATGATGACGAAGCTGCCGCCAATGGCTTTGAGCTGGCGGTAGAAACGGACAAGCAGGCCAACGCCGGCGGAGCTGAGATAGGAGACTCCGGAAAAGTTAAGGCGAAGGTGATGAGCTCCGCCGCGGATGAGTTCTTCCAGGTTGCGCTGCAGATGCTCACCCCAATAGTTGTCAAGGCGTCCTTTGACCTTGACTTCGAGAGCATCAGCGAGTTGTTGAATGACGATTTCCATGGGGCGCTAAGGCTGCACGTTTCCGGCGAGTTCCGCCGGGATGATGATATTCAACTGATCGGCGTTGGTGCGGCTGATGAATTTCTGTTCGACCATGACCTCTTCCAAAGGTAGGTCTTTGGGGTTGGCTCCGAACAGAATGCGTCCTGCAAGCTTTCCGGCAGCAACTCCGGCATCATGAGGATTGAAACCGAGACAGGCGAGGCCTCCGCGGCTGAGAGTGGAACAGATATCCGTAAATAGAGGTAGGTGGGCATCACGCGCACCTTTTACGGCACCTTCATAGCCTTCGATGCAGGTGTTGTCTCCGGGAACCCACACGACCTGGATGTCGCGCCCGGCGAGGACCTGCACGGCCTGGAGGAGTTCGCTGGAGCCGGCGATGGTGACTTCCTCAAGGCGGATGCCTCGCTTCTTATATATTTCGCGGGCGACGGAAATTTCTTTTGTGGAGTTGGCTTCAGCGGGGTTGTACATGGTGCCCACTGCGCGCAGGCCCGGTACGAGCTTCTGCATCAGGTCGAGATGATGTTCCACCTGGGGAAAGCTACCGACGCCTGTGAGAAAAGGCAGATGCTCGGTTCGGCTGCTGCCCGCGCCGGCGGCGATAGGATCGCTGACGCAAGTGAAGACGACGGGCTTGTGTTTGACCTTGTTGCAGGCGCCGGAAAGGCAGGGCGTGGAGACAGTCAGGATGAGATCAACATCCGAGTTGTCGTAGTTCTGGAGGATGGCAGGAATGTTTATGATTTCGCCTTGCGCATCCGCGCGGACCACTTTCAGATTTTTACCCACAGAGATGCCGCTCTGCTGAAGCCCATCGAGCATGCCATCCACGCAGAGATCTGTGCTGACGCCGGGCGCAATCGAGACAATTGAGGCTTTAAACGTGCGATTGGCGGCGGGCAACGAACGAGAAGTTGCAGGAGAAGCCAAAGAGGTGCTGCGATGAGCGAGGTCTGAAAAAAGCAAGATCGCAGAGAAAAACGCAATCAGGGCAAATCCCAGGCCCAATTTTTTAGCGGCGGCCCAAAGACCTACTGCGGCAAATGAGCGCATTCGTTTAACGGAAAACTCCTTCAGCAAGGCGAACGAGACTGTTGAACCTGGGAATGCGAGTGAAGGCTTGGCCGCGACTATATAGAATCTGCGCCAGGAGTCAAGCAAGAGCAGATATCACCTCCCCCTCGTTCACTA